>ENA-OQCN01001668-OQCN01001668.1-human-gut-metagenome-genome-assembly--contig:-NODE-1668-length-10568-cov-3.073269_pt1 | contig 10568 bp, 12 predicted proteins | sample MGYA00242497_ERZ504576 | MGnify/ENA primary metagenome ERZ504576 (study PRJEB26092, sample SAMD00036296) | human gut metagenome | host: Homo sapiens | study: EMG produced TPA metagenomics assembly of...
GGAAACAATAAGCCGTGTTTTGCAGAGAAAATATAAAATTACACAGTGCAGAATTTTGGAAAAATAAGAACGTAGTAAAATGAAGCTTTACGATAAAAATGGAATCTGCATGGATGGAGTCTGGTTTGGAGATGGAGAAGCGTTTGTAAATGAAATTCAGGAGAAAGAACGTTGGTCAATTGCCTACTATCCGTCTATTAATACATACAATGGACGGGAATCTATCGAAATTATCGTGCAAAATTATATTTGATCCCGAAATGAAAAGATGTTATACTAAATATCACATTTAAAAATTCGATTTAAATTGACAAATTCGAAAATATAAAAGAGGAAGCGGGGAAGAACGAATTATGAAAAAGCTGGAAGAATATGTAAGAAGTATTCCGGATTTTCCGGAGCCTGGAATTATTTTCAGAGATGTAACAAGCATTTTGCAGGATGCGGATGGATTAAAGTTAGCAGTAGATTCCATGCAGGCACTTTTGGAAGATACGGATGCAGATGTTATTGTAGGAACAGAATCAAGAGGATTTATTTTTGGAGCTCCAATCGCGTATAACTTACATAAACCGTTGGTTCTGGTAAGAAAAAAGGAAAGCTTCCTTGCGAGACAGTAGAAAAAAGTTATGATCTGGAATATGGAAGTGCAACTATTGAAATGCATAAAGATTCTATTAAGCCAGGTCAGAAAGTAGTAATTGTAGATGATTTGATTGCAACAGGGGGAACCATTGAAGCAGCTGCCAATTGGTAGAAGAATTAGGTGGAACAGTCGTAAAAGTTATCTTTTTAATGGAACTGGAAGGATTAAAAGGAAGAGAACGTCTGAAAGGATATGACGTGGAATCTGTTATCAAATATCAGGGAAAATAGAAATCAGGTGAACGAAGATATGGAAAAAAATCATACATCATCGCTTCAGGACGACGAAATTGCTAAAATTAAAAAAGCAGATGCAAGCGTCAAAACCATGGAAGATTTTACCAGTCCGGAGATTTTATATAAGGAACTGATTTCAAGTGTAAAGAAGTACCATCCGTCTACTGATATTTCCATGATAGAAAAGGCGTACCAGATTGCAAATAATGCGCATAAGGGACAGCTGAGAAAATCAGGAGAACCCTATATTATTCATCCGCTTTGTGTTGCAATTATTCTGGCAGATTTAGAGCTGGATAAAGAGACGATTGTTGCAGGGCTTTTGCATGACGTTGTCGAAGATACGGTTATGACAACCGAAGAAATTACCGAAGAGTTCAGTGCAGAGGTTTCTCTTTTGGTAGACGGAGTAACCAAACTGGGACAGTTGAGTTACTCGGCGGACAAGATAGAAGTGCAGGCGGAAAATTTAAGAAAAATGTTTCTTGCCATGGCAAAAGATATTCGTGTTATTTTGATTAAATTGGCGGACCGTCTGCATAATATGAGAACATTGAAATATATGCCGCCTCATAAGCAGAAAGAAAAAGCCAGAGAAACCATGGATATCTATGCACCGATTGCACAGCGTCTTGGTATTTCAAAAGTAAAAATAGAATTAGATGACCTGTCATTAAAATATCTGAAACCAGATGTGTATTATGATTTGGTAGAAAAAATCAATCTCAGAAAAAGTGAAAGAGAACTTTTTGTGGGCGAGATTGTAAAAGAGGTAAGACAGCATATTGAGAATGCTGGAATTCATGCACAGATTGACGGACGTGTCAAACATTTTTTCAGCATCTATAAAAAGATGGTCAATCAGGATAAAACACTCGATCAGATTTATGATTTATTTGCAGTGCGTATTATCGTAGATACCGTGAGAGACTGTTATGCCTGTCTTGGAATTATTCATGAAATGTATAAACCGGTTCCGGGGCGTTTTAAAGACTATATTGCAATGCAAACCAAATATGTATCAGTCGCTTCATACAACTTTGATTGGACCGAAAGGACAGCCGTTTGAAATCCAGATTCGTACGTTTGAAATGCACAGAACAGCAGAATATGGTATTGCTGCCCACTGGAAATATAAAGAGGTTTCCAATAATGGCGGAAAGGAAAATACAACTCGTCAGGAAGAAGAAAAGATGAGTTGGCTGCGTCAGATTCTGGAATGGCAGAGAGATATGTCTGACAATAAAGAATTTTTGAGTCTGTTAAAAAATGACCTTGATTTATTTTCAGAAAGTGTATACTGCTTTACACCGGCAGGAGATGTTAAGACTCTTCCAAATGGCTCAACTCCGATTGATTTTGCGTACAATGTACATAGTGCAGTTGGAAATAAAATGGTTGGAGCGCGTGTCAATGGAAAATTGGTTCCGATTGAGTACGTGATTAAAATGGAGACAGAATTGAGATTATCACTTCACAGAACTCAAAAGGTCCAAGTCGTGACTGGTTAAAAGTAGTAAAAAGTACACAGGCTAAAAATAAGATTAATCAGTGGTTTAAACAGGAGAGAAAAGAGGACAATATCTTAAAAGGAAAAGAGATGTTGAACCAGTATGCAAAAGTAAAAGGTTTTTCTCTTGGAAATCTGACAAAGCAGAAATATCTGGAAGCCGTTATGAAAAAATATGGTTTCCGTGACTGGGACTCCGTACTTGCTGCCGTTGGACATGGCGGTTTAAAAGAAGGTCAGGTTTTAAATAAGCTGTTAGAGCTGTATAATAAAGACCATAAGGCAGAACTGACTGATGAGAAAGTATTAGAGGCAGCATCAGAGAACAATAAAGAAAAGATTCGTCCACATAAAGGAAAAGCGGGATTATTATAAAAGGAATGAATGATTTAAATGCCCGTTATCCAAAATGCTGCAATCCGCTTCCGGGAGATGAAATTGTAGCTTATGTTACACGTGGACGCGGTGTTACGATTCATCGTACGGATTGTGTCAATGTCTTAAATATGTCAGCAGAAGAACGCCAGCGTCTGATGGAAGCAGAATGGGAGAGTACAACAGGCGGTGGAGAAAATGAACAGTATACGGCAGAGATTACGATTTATGCGTATAACCGTACCGGCTTGATTGTAGATGTTTCAAAAATTTTTACAGAACGAAAAATTGATATTTCATCGATTAATACCAGAACAAGCAAACAGGGAATTGCAACCATCAGTCTGGCATTTGATGTAAAGAGTAAGGAAGAGCTCCAGAGTCTGATTACAAAAATCAGACAGATAGAGAGCGTAAAAGATATTGAACGAACAACCGGTTGATAGGATGTACTCTCGGAATTTTCCATGTTTTTTTGCGAAATTAACATAGAAAGATTCCAAGAGTACGTTAGATAGAGAAGGAGCAAAGCGATGAAGAACTTAAATCTCAGGTCACTTGTGGTAGGACCGGTTATGACGAACTGCTATTTTCTGCAAAACAAAGAGACGACAGAGTTGATTTTAGTAGACCCGGGTGCAGAAGCAGAACGCATTAGCAAAATGATTGAGAAACTGGGAAAAAAACCAGTTGCAATTTTACTGACTCATGGACATTATGACCATATGATGGCAGTAAATGAATTAAGACAGGAATGGAAAATTCCAATTTTTGCATCAAAAGCAGAAAAAGAGACACTTTCCAATCCTGAAATTAATCTTTCTCTTGAATGGGAAGGAAGAGGATATACGGTAGAAGCAGATGAATATTTGGAAGATGGACAGGAGATAGAACTTGCAGGATCTAAAATTCGCATGTATCTGACTCCTGGACACACAGAAGGTTCTTGTTGTTATTACTTTGAAGAGGAAGAACTTCTCATGAGCGGGGATACTATTTTTGAAGGAAACTGTGGAAGATGCGATTTGCCAGGAGGAAGTTTTGCGCAGATGCAGATTAGTCTTCATAAAATCATTGATCATCTTCCGCAGGAAGTACAAATTTATCCGGGACACGGAAATGAAACCAGTATTCGTCATGAAAATCATATAATCCTTATCTATAAAAAGTATCAAAAGAGGAATCTATATGATAGACATAGTATTTAATAAAAAAGAATTTGAGTATGATGCGTATACTCTGATTAAAGCGTTTTATCCTCAGGAAGAGGTTTCAATTCTTTATGAGGGAGAGGAAAAAACAGAAGCTTTTCAAGAAAAAGAAGAAGCTTTTCTTGTGGTGAAAATCACCTATAACAAGGAAGATACCAGACTGGAAATTTTGAAAAATAAAGAAACGGTGTTTGAGGAAACGATTTTTTTGGCTTCGGATGATGAGCGAAAAGAGAGAAAAAATAAGTTAAAGCAGGCATTGTATCGTGGACTTTCAAAAGAAACAAAAAAAGTGCTTCCATGGGGAGATTTAACCGGAATCCGTCCGACAAAGATTGCAATGGGACTGATTGAAAGTGGAATGAGCAATGTGGAAACCGCTGAGTTTATGAGAAATACTTATTATACGAGTAATGAAAAGACAGCACTGGCGATTACAATTGCAAATCGGGAACGAGCACTCTTAGCAGACATTGATTATAAAAATGGCTATAGTCTTTATGTGGAATTCCGTTTTGTCCAAGTATTTGCCTCTATTGTTCGTTTAGCTCTTATCCTTTAGCGAAGTGGAGAGATAAAGTGGACGCCTATCTGGATGCACTTTGTAAGGAGCTGACTTACATTGGAGAGACCATGAAAGTGCGGACACTTGATACAATTTATATCGGAGGTGGAACACCTACGACTTTAGAGCCGGAACAGTTAGAGAGGTTGCTTTCTCATATTGAATGTTGTTTCCCGACCCGTGAAGTGAAAGAATACACCATAGAGGCAGGACGTCCGGATAGTATTACCAGAGAAAAACTCGAAGTGATTCGAAAATATCCGGTTACAAGAATTTCTGTGAATCCTCAGACGATGAATCAGGCAACGCTGGATTTAATCGGACGCAGACATACGGTGGAGGATACACGACACGCCTTCGCGTTAGCAGGGAATGTGGATTTGATAATATAAACATGGATTTAATTGTAGGTCTGCCGGGTGAGTGTGCCAAAGATGTACAAAAAACATTAGAAGAAGTAAAAAAGATGGAGCCGGACAGTCTTACCGTTCATTCACTGGCAATCAAGCGTGCAACCAGACTCCATCTGTTTCAAGACCGATATCAGGAGATGTCCTTTGAAAATAATCAGGAGATTATGGATATGGCAATGAATTGTGCCAGAGAGTGTGGCATGGTCCATATTATTTATACCGCCAGAAAAATATGTCCGGTAATCTTGAAAATGTCGGGTATGCCAAAGAGGATAAGGCAGGAATTTATAATATTCTGATTATGGAGGAAAAACAGTCGATTATTGCGGCAGGTGCAGGTGCATCGACAAAATTTGTTTTTGAAGACGGAGCGCGGATTGAGCGTGCAGAAAATGTAAAAGATGTAACGAATTATATTTCCAGAATTGACGAAATGATTGAGCGTAAAAGAAGTGGATTAAAGAAATATCTGGAGATAGGAAGTGCACAGGATGAGTGAAGCAATACAAGAGGCTTCATCTGAACCATTGATGCATTTGATTACGTTTGATCTGGAAAAAGAAATCAAACATGGAATACAGGTAAGTAATCTGGCATATCGAACCGGAAAAATGCTTGGTCTGGAAGAGACAATGTGTCATGAGCTTGCGGTTGCAGGGATCTGCATGATATTGGAAAATTAAAGCTTAGAAATTATATTACGGCTGAAGAAAAACCTCTTATTGTAGAGGAAATCAAGTATGTCAGAAAGCATCCCAAGTTAGGGTATGAGAGTTTAAAAGAAAGAGGATATTCTGATTTTATACTCGAAAGTATTTATTATCATCATGAAAACTATGACGGCAGTGGATATCCGAAAAATTTATCAGGAGAGGAAATTCCGCTTGGCGCAAGAATTTTAAGAATTTGTGATGTATATGCAGCATTGACGTCAAAAAGAAGCTATCGAGATGCATTTTCGCCGGAAGTGGCAATGGAAATGCTCATTGATGAAGTGAAAAATTTTGATATGAAAATATTTCTTGCATTTCAAAGAACAATGCATGAGGAAGAGAAAGAAAAGGAGAAAGTGATATGCAGTTAAAGAAAAAACCAGTAACAGGAATGAAAGACATTTTACCAAGAGAGATGGAAATCCGTGATTACTTAATCGGATTAATCAAAGAGACTTACAAACAGTTTGGTTTCACTTCTATGGAAACTCCTTGTGTAGAACACATTGAAAACTTAACCAGCAAACAGGGTGGAGATAATGAAAAACTGATTTTCCGTATCTTAAAACGTGGAGAAAAATTAAAAATCAGTGAAGCAAAAGAAGAAAATGATTTAGTAGACAGCGGTCTTCGTTATGACCTGACTGTACCGCTTTGCCGTTTCTATTCAAATAATGCAAATGAGCTGCCATCTCCGTTTAAAGCACTTCAGATTGGAAATGTATTCCGTGCAGACAGACCGCAGAGAGGACGTTTCCGTCAGTTTATGCAGTGTGATATCGACATTTTAGGTGAGCCGACCAATCTTGCTGAAATTGATGTTATCCTTGCAACTTCTACTCTGGTAGGAAAACTGGACTTCGACAGCTTTACTATCCGTATCAATGACAGACGTTTCTTAAAAGCAATGGCTGCTTACAGTGGATTTGCAGAAGAATCTTATGATCAGGTATTTATTATCTTAGATAAAATGGATAAAATTGGTTTAGACGGTGTTGCAGCAGAACTTGAAGAATCCGGATTTGCAAAAGAAAGCATTGAAAAATACATTGATTTATTTGATAAAATCAGTGATGGAATCGATGGAGTACTTTACTGCAAAGAGAAATTGGAAGGCTTCCTTGCACCGGAAATTGCAGACAATATGACAACAATTATCGAAAGTGTATTAGAAGCAAAAACAGCAAACTTTGAAATTAAATTTGATCCGACACTGGTTCGTGGAATGTCTTACTATACAGGACCAATCTTTGAAATCAGTATTGATGGATTTGCAGGAAGTGTAGGCGGTGGCGGACGCTATGATGAAATGATTGGAAAATTCACAGGAACACCGACACCGGCAACCGGATTTTCGATTGGATTTGAGAGAATCGTTATGCTGTTAATGGAAAAAGGATTTAAAGTTCCGGGAAGCGCAGATAAAAAAGCATATCTGCTTGACAAAAAACTCTCATCTGCTAACTGGTAGAGGTTGTTAAAAAAGCCGGTGAAGAAAGAAAAGCAGGTAAAAATATTAATATCGTATATATGAAGAAAAATAAAAAATTCCAGAAAGAGCAGCTTCTTTCCGAAGGCTATGAAATCATCGAAGAAATTTATAACGATTAATTTCGGCAACTAATACATCATTTACGATGTACGAAAGCTCTAAGTGAATTTAAGGGAGAAGAATTACAATGGCAGAATCAATGAAAGGGTTAAAGAGAACCCACAGATGTGCGGAAGTTACAAAAGCAGAAATCGGAAGCACGGTAACCCTTATGGGCTGGGTGCAGAAGAGTCGTAATAAAGGCGGTATTGTCTTTGTAGACCTTCGTGACCGTTCCGGTATTATGCAGATTATCTTTGAAAATGGAGATATTGATGCAGAGGGATTTGAAAAAGCCGGAAAATTAAGAAGTGAATTTGTCATTGCAGTAACCGGACATGTAGAAGCACGTTCCGGTTCTGTCAATGAAAATCTGGCAACAGGAGAAATTGAAATCCGTGCCAATTCTCTTCGTGTACTTTCTGAATCCGAGACACCGCCGTTCCCAATTGAAGAGAACAGCAAGACAAGAGAAGAAGTACGTTTAAAATACCGTTATCTTGATTTAAGAAGACCAGACCTTCAAAAAAATCTGATACTGCGTTCTAAAGTAGCAGTACTGGTTCGTCAGTTCTTAGCGGATGAGGGATTTTTAGAGATTGAAACTCCGATTTTAAATAAGAGTACACCGGAAGGTGCAAGAGATTATCTGGTACCGAGCCGTATTCATCCGGGAAGTTTCTATGCATTACCGCAGTCTCCTCAGATTTTTAAACAGCTTTTAATGTGCTCTGGTTATGACCGTTATTTCCAGATTGCAAAATGTTTCCGTGATGAAGACTTACGTGCAGACCGTCAGCCGGAATTTACTCAGATTGATATGGAATTATCTTTCGTGGATGTAGATGATGTTATCGATGTAAATGAACGTATGCTGGCTCATCTGTTTAAAGAAGTACTTGGAGTAGAAGTACAGCTTCCAATTCAGAGAATGACCTGGAAAGAAGCAATGAACCGTTTTGGTTCGGATAAACCGGATTTACGTTTTGGAATGGAACTGACAGATGTCTCTGATGTTGTAAAAGACTGTGAGTTTGTTGTATTTAAGAGCGCTCTGGAAATGGGTGGAAGTGTCCGTGGAATCAATGCAAAAGGACAGGGCAGTATGCCTCGTAAGAAAATTGACAAACTGGTTGAATTTGCAAAAGGATACGGTGCAAAAGGTCTTGCTTATATCGCAATTCATGAAGACGGCACTTTAAAATCTTCTTTCAGTAAATTCATGAAAGAGGAAGAAATGAAAGCACTTGTTGAAAAGATGCAGGGTGAAGCAGGAGACTTACTGTTATTCGCAGCCGATAAAACCAAACTGGTATGGGATATATTAGGTGCACTTCGTCTTGAAATGGCACGCCAGATGGATTTACTTGACAAGAACGAATACCGTTTTGTATGGATTACAGAGTTCCCATTATTAGAGTGGTCTGAAGAAGAAAACCGCTTTACAGCAATGCATCATCCATTTACAATGCCGATGGAAGAAGACTTACATTTGATTGACAGTGATCCGGGTGCAGTTCGTGCAAAGGCTTACGATATTGTCCTGAACGGAAATGAAATCGGTGGAGGAAGCGTCAGAATCCACCAGAATGACATTCAGGAAAAAATGTTTGAAGTACTTGGATTTACCAGAGAACAGGCATACAATCAGTTTGGCTTCCTGTTAAATGCATTCAAATATGGGGTGCCTCCGCACGCAGGACTGGCTTATGGGTTAGACCGTATGGTTATGTTGATGGCAAAAGAAGATTCTATCCGTGAGGTTATTGCCTTCCCGAAAGTAAAAGATGCTTCCTGTCTGATGTCAGAAGCTCCGAATGTGGTAGATGAAAAACAGTTGAAAGAACTGTGTATCAAAGTAGATTTACCGGAAGAAACAACGGAAGAAAAATAAAAACATAAAAAAATACCGGAGATTGTCGTAAAAGACAGTCTTCGGTATTTTTTTACTCTACATCTTCCTGTACATCTGCAAGAGTACTGCTGACCCCGCCTAAAATCGCCTGTGCAAGATTCTGATCCATCTGCATCTTCCAGCTTGTTCCGTCGTTTGTAAGAGAAATTTCAACCGTTTCGCTTGTAGTTGCAGTATTGTCCTGTATTGCTTTTAACAAGAACTCTCTGCCTTTTTCATGGCGTCCAAGCAGTCCGGCTTCAAGGGCATCGGAAGACTGTACCCATTCAGAAATCTGTTTCTGGTAAGTCTCAAGGATGCTTGTAAAATCTGTACTGGTAATTTTTACCATTACTTTTGCAGAATTATTTTCTACAGAGTCACTTTTAATCTTATAGTCGAAAGATTTATGAATCTGTTCAGCTAGTGCGTGTGCGATGGAGCTGGTATAAGTATTGTCTGTATTAAGCAGACTGTCTAATGAGAGATAACGGTTGAGCTGTTCTGCATCAAATTTCTTGATGGTATCAAAGTGAATTTTGACAACCTGTTTTGGAGAGAGCAGGTTGGAATCAGACATATAAGTAAGAAAATTTCCGGATAGCTCATTATCAAAGTCGGTATCTTCCACAATTTCCCATACATTGTTTTTCTTTTTTAGTTGGACTTTAATATCAGATTCTACCTGCTTATAATCATGATTTTTGAGCGTCTTGTCAAGCAGCAGATAAGAGTCACTTAAGGAAAAGTCCACCTGGGATGGATTTGCGTCACCCTCGATTCTCTTTTTTAAGGCAGCAATTGCGTAGTCTTTTGCAAGGGCATGCGTATCCAAATTGTGAATGATAACATCTGCAGAGGCAGATTTGTCGTCGTATGAAACTTCCGAAATTTTGTAAGAAAAGTTTTTTATAGAATTCTGTAAAAATTTCTGTGATAGAAGGGTCTAAATCAGACGAGTCATCCTGCTGTGCATCTGGAAACAGAAGCTGGAACGATAAATAAGTATTTATCTGAGTTGCATCCGGTGATACCAGATGGTCAAGTTCTGAGCTGATGGTCTGTCTGATGGCTTTTTCTTCTTTGCTGGCGCATCCGGTAAGCAGAACAGAAAAGAAAAGAAGAAAAGCTGCAAAAAAAAGTCGCTTATTCTGGAATTGAATCATAAAATTGTCTCCTTTAGTAAGTTTGCGATATGCTTTAAGTTTACCAGAAATTGTGAAAATGTCAAACAATTCAATCTCTTAAGGCATCTTAAGATTAAACTTTTTTTGGAATAAAAGACAGATGTCGATGTACAGCTACGTACGTCTGAGCATCGATCGATGTACAGCTACGTACGTCTGAGCATCGATCGATGTACAGCTACGTACGTCTGAGCATCGATCGATGTACAGCTACGTACGTCTGAGCA
>ENA-OQCN01001669-OQCN01001669.1-human-gut-metagenome-genome-assembly--contig:-NODE-1669-length-10568-cov-2.195000_pt1 | contig 10568 bp, 13 predicted proteins | sample MGYA00242497_ERZ504576 | MGnify/ENA primary metagenome ERZ504576 (study PRJEB26092, sample SAMD00036296) | human gut metagenome | host: Homo sapiens | study: EMG produced TPA metagenomics assembly of...
ATTTCACTTTCTGCCACTGCTATTCCCTGCAACAGCGGAGAACTGCCGGAATATGTCTATCTCGGCGTGAACCGTTCGGACTTAAAATGTATTCGGACGGTGTTATGATAGTTGAACTCGAAAGTTATTTTGACGGCAGTAAATATGTTTGTCCCGCAAAAAAAAGGCGGACTTAAAGAAAGCGATATTATAAAGGAAATTAACGGTACTAAAATTACAAGCAATGAAACACTGCGGGAAGTTGCGCTTAATTCAGACGGAAATACCCTTGAAGTAACCTTTGAGCGTGACAACAAAACGCTTACAAAAGAGATAGCTCCTATAAAAAACACGGCCGGAAATTATCTCATAGGCGCTTGGGTGCGTGACAGCAGTGCAGGCATAGGCACTGTAACCTATTATGACACCAATGAAAATTACTTTGCGGGTCTTGGTCACGGCATTTGCGACTGCAACACTTACACTCTTATGCCGCTTGCCTCGGGTGAAGCGGTTATAGCGGAAATAAGCAGTGTGACAAAAAGCACAAACGGCTCCCCCGGCAGTCTAAACGGATATTTCTCCGGCAAAGTTATAGGAAAAATTACCGATAACTGCGACATCGGAATATACGGCACATTTGATACTTCGCTTACAGAAAATAAAGAAAAACTTGAAGTTGCAAAAGAATCCGAACTGAAAACGGGTAAAGCGACTGTTTATACCACTCTTGAGGGCAATACGCCGAAAGCATACAGCATTGAAATTACAAGCATAAGCAGAAACACAAACTCTGCCGAAAGTTTTACGCTTAAAGTAACCGATGAAGAATTACTTGATAAAGCGGGCGGTATTGTTCAGGGTATGAGCGGCAGTCCTATTGTTATGGACGGTAAACTTGTAGGCGCTGTTACCCATGTTTTTGTAAACTCCACTAACGAGGGTTACGGAATATATGTTGGTAATATGATGCAAAATTACAAATAATTTAGCTAAATCCGTTGATTTTTGTCAGTTAATTATTTTAACCAAAAAATTTTATTATTTATTGAATTTTTTTGCTTGGAAAGTATTGCCAAAATTACCATTTTATGGTAATATAATCTCATAGAAAAATTACTGGGGGAAATAATCAATGGAAAAAGCAATCAAACTCATCATCACAGAAGAAGCATCCGAATTTTCGCAGGAAAGCAATGCAACAATGGAAAATTACAACATTACGCCTGCTTTCTGCTCAAAAGACGGAGAAGAACTGTTGAACCGAATTAAGGCAGAACAGCCGGATGTAGTCCTTATGGATTCATTTATGACCAGACTCGACGCAATAGGCGTAATGCGCAGTGTAAGACGAGATAAACTTAAAGCTCCGCTTTTCATAGTATTCTCATCATTCCACAACGCAATTCTCGAACAGCAGGTTATGAATTCGGGAGCATCTTATTTTGTACTCAAGCCGTATGACATTTCAGAACTTTGTCAGAATATTGTAAATATGACAAAGCGCAGTAAAGAAGTTTCATCGGAAATCCCGTAACTTTTGACGCATTCGGCATTGAGCTTAAAGTAACTGAAATTTTGCACGAAATCGGCGTTCCCGCTCACAGCAAAGGCTATCACTATTTAAGGGATTCAATTATTATGTCGGTTGAACATCCCGAAATAATCAATGCGGTTACAAAACAATTATATCCGTCTGTAGCAAAGAAATACGAAACCACATCATCCAGAGTTGAAAGAGCAATTCGCCATGCAATCGAAGTTGCTTGGGACAGAGGAGATGTTGATGTGCTTAATTCCTACTTTGGCTACACTATCCACAACGACAGAGGCAAGCCAACCAACAGCGAATTTATTGCTATGATTTCTGATAAGTTAAGATTACAGATTAAAAACGCAAGCTGAAAAATTTTACTCAAGGGCTGTCCGAATGGGCAGTCCTTGAAAATATTATACCGTTTTATTCCGTGAATATTCGTTTTTAAATTTAATCGAATAATCGAAATCTGCACTCCCCCGCCTACATAAAAAAGCCTCTACAAATGTAAAGGCTTTAGTTGAAATTTATTATTTAATCTAAAATTTTACCGTCAGTGGAAATTGTAACAACCTGCCACGGTATAAACTTTCCGCTGTTTTGCAACGCTGTTTTTACGGCGTACTCAAGACCTCCGCAGCACGGTACTTCCATACGAACTACGGTTACGCTCCAAATATTATTATTTGTAATTATACTTTCAAGTTTTTCGCTGTAATCGATATCGTCAAGTTTAGGGCAGCCTATGAGTGTAATTTTCCCACGCATAAAATCATTGTGCATCTGCGCATAAGCATATGCTGTGCAGTCGGCGGCAATAAGCAGCTTTGCGCCGTCAAAGTACGGAGCGTTTACAGGCACAAGTTTTATCTGACACGGCCACTGACCAAGGTGTGACGGCATTTTTACATCTTCAGCAAAAGCAGTATTTTTAGAGCTTTCTCTGTTAAATGTCTGTAGTCTGTGTCCGGGGCAGCCGCCGAATGTTTCTGACTTTTTCTTCATATTGGCTTTTACCGCCTCTTCATCATATGCGAGAGCCTTACGCTCAACAAAAGAAATCGCACCCGTAGGGCAGGTTGGCAGACAGTCACCGAGTCCGTCGCAATAATCATCACGCAAAAGTTTAGCCTTACCGTTTACCATTGTAATCGCACCCTCGTGACAGGCATTTGCACAAGCACCGCAACCGTTACACTTTTCTTCATCTATATTTATAATTCTTCTTATCATCTTAAATACCTCCGTATTGATTTTGCAAATAAATTATAATATAATCAGAAAAGAAATTATGTTGTTATAGCAACGAAATGAGGCTTTTATGAAATTTTGTGATATACTTTTATTTAAAAATATGTCCGAACAGGAAATTACTCAAATGAACAAGAGTAAATTTATGAAAAAAACGCAATTTATGCAAAAAACACACATATTTATCATATGGGAGATGTTATAGACAGCGTAGGAATTGTGCTCTCGGGAAATGTCATTATAGAGAACATTGATATATGGGGAAATAAAAGTATAATCAGTTATGCAAACGAAGGAGAAATTTTTGCGGAAACCTATGCCCTTTCGCAAACTCCGATGATGGTCGATGTTGTATGCGCCGAATGTTGCGAAATTTTATTTATAAATTTAAAAAACGCTCTTAAACCGGAAAACAGCAATCAGCCGTGGTACCCGAAATTTATGAACAGTCTGCTTATGCTTTCGGCTCAAAAAAATCTTGCTCTTTCACGAAGAATTTTTTGCACTTCATCAAAAGCAGTGCGTACAAGAGTTCTTGCATATCTGTCGGAAGAATCGGTAAAAGCCGATTCCACAGACTTTGAAATACCGTTTGACCGTCAGCAGATGCAGATTACTTAAATCTCGACCGCAGTGCTCTTTCTAAAGAACTCAAGCAAAATGAAATCAGACGGTTATTTTAGACTACAAGAAAAAATCATTTTTGTTTTGCTTGATACAGAAACTGATTTGTAAGAGGTTATTTGGGATTTATAGTATTGGGAAATTTTTTAATTGCATAACGAAACACTACGCTATCCCCTAATTATCATACTATCATAAAAATTCATTACAACCTATCTCACAATTAAATATAAAAGAAAAAAGGTGACTGAATTTTCAGCCACCTTTTACTCTGCTTTTAAATTTCGCAATCATCAAGAATACTGCGCAAAGTATCGGCAGATTTCTTAAGATTGATTTCTTCATCCTCGCTAAGAGAAATCGGAACTTTAGTTTCAATACCGTTTGCACCCACAATCGACGGCATACTAAGCACTACATCGTCAATACCAAACTCGCCGTGCATCAGTGAAGAAATAGGAAGTATGGATTTTTCGTCACGGATAATTGCCTCGCAAATTCTCTTTACCGCCATAGCAACACCGTAATATGTAGCACGCTTTTTCGCAATTATTTCATAGGCACTGTTTTTAACCTTTTCTGCGATATTTTCCTGCGATTTATCGTGATTATAGTGACCTCTCATCTCGCAGAAATCATCAAGCGGAATACCCGAAACATTCGCACTGCTCCATACGGCAATTTCGCTGTCACCGTGCTCACCTATAATATATGCGTGCACACTCTGACTGTCAACCGACAAATGCTCACCGAGCTGACATTTAAGTCTTGCGGTATCAAGCACTGTACCCGAACCGATAACCCTGTTCTCCTCAAAACCCGAAAGTTTAAGAGCCGTATATGTAAGAATATCAACAGGGTTTGCAACCACAAGCAATATGCCGCGGCATTTTCTTTTTGCAATTTCAGGAATAATACTCTTAAAAATTCCGACATTCTTATGTACAAGGTCAAGTCTTGTTTCACCCGGCTTTTGTCCCGCACCGGCAGTAATTACAATAATTGAAGCGTCAACTATATCGTCATAGCTACCTGCATAGATTTTCATATTTCCGACAAAAGGAATACCGTGGCTTATATCCATAGCCTCGCCCTCTGCCTTATCTTTGTCTGCGTCAATCAACACGATTTCCGAAAACATTTTGCTCTGCATTAACGCAAAAGCCGATGCCGAACCTACAAATCCGCAACCTATTATTGCGATTTTTCTTAAATTAACTTTATCCATTGTTTAACCCCCTAAAATAAAGTTTATTACGCTAAATCAGATAACTTAGTAATCACTACTTATTTTACTTTATTATATCACATATTTTGGAAAAATCAAGTAAAATAATAATAATTCTTATTTTATATACTTTATTTTTAAATTGCTTGACAATGTATATTAATATTTTATATAATTATAATGTATTTTGCCTTTTAGGAGATTATTTATGGAAAGAGAAAATTTTAAATCCAAACTCGGATTTATACTTGTCAGTGCAGGCTGTGCAATCGGTATCGGCAATGTATGGCGATTTCCTTTTGTTACAGGTCAGAACGGCGGCGGAATATTTGTACTCCTTTACCTGCTGTTCCTCGTAATTATGGGCATACCCGTGCTGACTATGGAGCTTGCAATCGGCAGAGCAAGTAAAAAAAGTGCCGTACTCGCATACAAAAAACTTGAAAAACCAAAAAGCAAGTGGCACATTCACGGTTGGTTCTGCATACTCGGCTGCTATCTGCTTATGATATACTACACACCTGTATCGGGTTGGATGCTAAGCTACTTTTTCAAATTTGCAACGGGTACATTTGAAAGCGGAATGACGGCGGAACAGGTCGGCAATGTATTTTCAAATCTGATGTCTAATCCTGTTGAAATGATAATATGGATGGCAGTTATGGCTATTACAGGATTTTTTGTGTGCAGCAAAGGCATACAAAACGGAATTGAAAAAGTCAGCAAGGTTATGATGATTTTATTGCTTGCGCTGATTATTATTCTTGCGATAAACAGTCTTACTTTATCGGGTGCTGCTGAGGGCATAAAGTTTTACCTTGTGCCTGATTTAGAAAAAGTGCAATCAATCGGAATCGGACATATAATTACATCAGCAATGAGCCAGGCATTCTTTACACTAAGCCTTGGCATTGCTTCTATGGAAATTTTAGGCAGTTATATGACAAGAGAAAAAACTTTGCCGAGCGAATCAATTAAAATTTGTATACTTGATACTTTTGTCGCTATCACCGCAGGACTTATCATCTTCCCTGCCTGTTTTTCATACGGAGTTGAACCGAATCAAGGTCCTGCTCTTATATTTGTTACACTGCCGAATGTATTTGTAAATATGGCAGGCGGCAGAATATGGGGCACGCTGTTCTTTATGTTTATGACCTTTGCGTGTTTCTCAACCGTAATTGCGGTGTTTGAAAATCTGATTTCATTCTGTATTGATATGTTCAATATGAGCCGCACAAAATCCGTAATCATAAATGCGATAATTATGCTTATAGGCTGTCTGCCTTGCATTTTCGGATTTAATCTTTTAAGCGGATTCAATATTTTAGGCAAAGGCGTGCTTGATATTGAGGACTTTGCGGTAAGCAATATTCTTCTTCCTGTAGGCGCATTCTTGTATTCGCTCTTCTGTTCAACAAAATTCGGTTGGGGATTTGACGGCTATTTGAATGAGTGTAATCAGGGCGAGGGTATCAAATTTCCAAGATTTTTTAAACCGTATATAAAATATGTATTACCTGTTCTTGTATTGATTGTATTTATTTCGGGATTCATTCCGCAGGGATAAATTTAAAGCTCATCGGTTTTAGATTATTTGACAAAACCAATGTAGCTTTTTCGTTTTATTTTTTAATTAAATATTAATAATTTATGGTTTAGCGTATTTGAGGCTAAATAATTAAAACAAACACTCCGCCTTGTCAATCCAAAGCGGAGTGTTTCACTGCTTTTTCAGCAGAATTTATCTTCTGTTGTTGTTTCTTCTCTCGTTAAAAGGTCTGCGTGGGCGTGGCTTTCTCTCTGTATCTACATCGTTTTCAGGAGTAAGACCGTCAACATCTATGAGAACCTGACGACGTGAAAGGTTAAGTCTGCCCTTATCGTCGATTTCCATTACCTTAACACGGATAACATCGCCTACATTTACTACATCGGTTACCTTGTCTACACGCTTTACATCAAGCTGTGAAATGTGTACAAGACCCTCTTTGCCCGGAGCAATCTCTACAAATGCACCGAAGTCCATAAGTCTTGTTACCTTACCGAGGTACATAGCACCAGGCTCCGGATCAATAGCGATAGTCTTGATAATCTCAATAGCTCTGTTGCATTTGTCAGCATCAATACCCGATACGAATACCTTACCGTAATCGCCGTCTTCTTCAATGTCAACTTTAACTTCACATTCAGCCTGAATTTCCTTGATAACCTTACCGCTCTTACCGATAACCTCGCTGATTTTCTCGGCAGGAATTGTAGTTGTGTACATCTTAGGAGCATACGGAGAAAGTTCTTTTCTCGGCTCTGCAATAGCCTTGAGCATAACCTCATCGAGAATATAGTTACGAGCTTATGTGTCTTTGCAAGTGCCTCTTTAATCATTTCAGGTGTAAGACCGCTGATTTTAAGGTCCATCTGAATAGCTGTAATGCCGTCTTTTGTACCTGCTACCTTAAAGTCCATATCGCCAAAGAAGTCCTCAAGACCCTGAATGTCAACCATTGTCATCCAACGCTCGCCCTCTGTAATAAGACCGCAAGAAATACCTGCAACAGGGGCTTTAATCGGAACACCGGCATCCATAAGTGCAAGTGTAGAACCGCAGATTGAACCTGTGAGGTTGAGCCGTTTGAAGAAAGAACCTCTGATACAAGTCTTAATGCATATGGGAACTCCTCAACAGGCGGAATTACAGGAACGAGAGCACGCTCTGCAAGTGCGCCGTGACCGATTTCTCTTCTTCCCGGACCTCTGCTTGGCTTTGTTTCGCTACTGAATAGCTCGGGAAGTTATAGTGGTGAATGTAACGTTTCTCTGTTTCGCCGTCAATACCGTCAAGCAACTGCTTGTCAGATACAGGGCCGAGAGTAGCGATTGTAAGAACCTGTGTCTGTCCTCTTGTAAATAAACCCGAACCGTGAACTCTCGGAAGTACAGAAACTTCTGCTGCGAGCGGACGAATATCATCCATACCTCTGCCGTCAACACGCTTCTGCTCGTCAAGCAGCCAACGACGAACGATGAACTTCTGTGTCTTGTAAAGGCACTCGTCAATAAGCGCTTCACTGTCAGGATAAATCTCATCAAATTTTGCGTGAACAGCCTCGTAAATAGGCTTTAATCTCTCGTCACGAACTGTCTTGTCATCGGTATCAAGAGCAACCTTTACATCTTCCTCTGCAAATGCCTTGATAGCCTCAAACATATCGTGGTCAGGCTCAAGACTTGCAAACTCAAACTTAGGCTTGCCGATTTCGGCCTTGATGCCTCAATAAACTTAATAATCTTCTGGTTAGCCTCGTGACCTGCCATAATGGCATTGTACATCTCATCATCTGTAACGCAGTCTGCACCTGCCTCAATCATAGCAATTCTTGTGCTTGTTGACGCAACGGTAGTAGCCATCTTAGAAACAGCTCTCTGTGCCTCTGTCGGGTTAATGATGTACTCGCCGTCAATCATACCTACAGAACAGCCTGAAATAGGGCCGTTCCACGGAACATCAGAAATTGAAATAGCGATTGACGCACCTATCATAGCTGTAATTTCAGGTGAGCAGTCCAAGTCAACGCTCATTACGGTACAAACGATAGAAACATCGTTTCTCATGCTCTTGTCAAAAAGCGGACGAATCGGACGGTCAATTACACGGCTTGTAAGGATAGCCTTTTCTGACGGTCTGCCCTCCCTCTTGAGATAGGCACCCGGAATCTTACCTACGGCATACATCTTCTCTTCATAGTCAACTGAAAGCGGGAAAAAGTCAACGCCCTCTCTCGGCTTTGGAGATGCGGTAACAGCAACATGAACTGTTGTATCACCGTAATGTACAAGACAAGCACCGTTGGCAAGCTGTGTCATTTTACCTGTTTCAACCTTTAAAGGTCTGCCGGCAAATTCTGTTTCAAACACTCTGTATTTGTCGAATGTCATTAATCTGTTCATTGTAAAAATCCTTCTGAAATCATACGATTTCTGTAATAAGCATCTTGCGGATTTTCACGCTGTTTTAGCAATAAAACCGATAAAAACAATAAAATTTTACAGATTTTTTACCCGTTTTACCGCTAAAAATACAGCTGAGAAAAATTTACGCAAAAACGGAATTTAGGGCAAGCTTGCGCTTGCCCTGATTTGCAAAATTACTTACGGATACCAAGTCTTGCAATGATAGAACGGTATCTCTCAATGTCTACCTTAATGAGGTAGTTGAGAAGGCTTCTTCTCTGACCAACCATCTTAAGAAGACCTCTTCTGCTGTGATGGTCTTTCTTATGAACCTTGAGGTGCTCTGTAAGGTCATTAATTCTCTTTGTAAGGAGAGCAATCTGTACCTCAGGAGAACCTGTGTCGCCTTCGTGAGTAGCGTACTCGGCCATGATAGCCTGCTTTTCTTCTTTTAACATTTGCGTTTCCACCTTTGTAAAAATTTTAGCCAACCGTCCCAGAGTAAGGCTGTGAAAATCCGAATTATCGGCTTAACCCTTGTTCCGAGGCAGCGGTCAACAAGTTGATTATAACACAAAGGATAATAAATGTAAAGGATTTTTACAAATTTTTATGTTCATTTTATGCGTGATTTTATTACATTTATTAATCCAAAATTAACCCCATGCTATCCGAAATCACTTATTAACAATTCCCAATTTTTCTTTCATCTTATTAAGTGTATCCGCTTTATTTTCGTCGGACATTGCTCTGTAAGCAATCAAAAGCTTTTTTCGTCATTTGAAAGATTATACAGTTTCAAAGTATCGTCAGGATCCTGAACTATCGGTAAGAAAGAACTTCCGTTACCAAGCAAAGTGTTATAATCCGTGCCGAAAATAGAAACAATTTTTCTTAAAACTTCATGGCTCGGCTCGGACACACCTGTTTCGTACTTTGTATAGGTTGTTCTGTTAATATTCAAAATATCGGCAACCTGCTGCTGTGTAAGTCTGCAAAGTTCACGATGTTGTTTTAGTCTTAATGCAAAAGAACTGTTTTTTCCTTCGTATTTAGCCAATTCTACACACCCTTTGTATATAAATGCTTGATATATATTTTAACTATTACAACAATTATAATACAAAGTTTATAATAATTCCACAAAAGTGAATATAAATCACTGTAAATTATTACCATATTGTTCCCAAAATAAGTCTTGAAATTTTCAAATATTCGTTGTATAATAATTGTTGTTAGTCACGATTTGCTGGTGTGGCGCAGTTGGTAGCGCAACTGATTCGTAATCAGTAGGTCGACGGTTCAAGTCCGTTCACCAGCTCCACAAATAAACCGCATTACCAAGCCGTTTTTAAGGCTTGTGTGCGGTTTTTCTTTTTGCCTGTTTCCCGTAAAACATTGCTTTTAACTGTATTATAATATGCAAATACAGTAAAAAACCCTCACCTACTTCTATTAACTAAGCAAGTCACTGATTTTATATGCTTATATTCTTTATGTTTTTAATACAAGGCTGATTTTAAATCAAATGCAAAATAACCGTTTACATCTAAGAATACTAAATTATGCCGTAAAATTAAGGTGTAGTAATACATACCCATAACAATTTTCGTTAAAACGGTTATTTATCACAAGTTTTGGTAAATTATGGTTTAGAAAACTGTTTTATCAAGCAATTGTAAAAAGTTTGGTCGACCTTTTCAAAGGTTGTAAGTGTGGGCAAGCCCACAAATACTTTCCGTTTATGCAATCTGACGATAGGTGCTGTAAAAAGCAGCATATCAAAAAGCCGAGATTCACGAAATAGTGAGTCTCGGTGATTTTTTTGCTTGCATTCTTGAAATTGTATAAAAATATGATATGAAAATATGAAGAATGTTAAAAATGTTTAAAATTTGGGCATAACTCGAAAAGGTGCAAAACCAAGCACCTTTAATGTAGAAAACTTTTTAGTTTTATGTACCTTGTTGATATGGTTTTTCATTGATATTAAATTAT
>ENA-OQCN01001670-OQCN01001670.1-human-gut-metagenome-genome-assembly--contig:-NODE-1670-length-10565-cov-1.807530_pt1 | contig 10565 bp, 12 predicted proteins | sample MGYA00242497_ERZ504576 | MGnify/ENA primary metagenome ERZ504576 (study PRJEB26092, sample SAMD00036296) | human gut metagenome | host: Homo sapiens | study: EMG produced TPA metagenomics assembly of...
CATGGGGATATCAACGGAGTAGGATATGAAGTAATTCTCAAAACTTTTTTCGGATCCTACCATGCTGGAACTTTGTACACCCATTATTTATGGATCGCCTAAAGTGGCTGCTTATCATCGTAAAGCAATGGATATTCAAACAAATTTCAGTATTGTCAATTCTGCAGATGATGCTCAGCCGGATAAACTGAGCATCGTGAATTGTACGGAAGACGAATTGAAGGTGGAGCTCTCCAAACCGACACCGGAGGCTGGTAAAGCAGCTTTGGATGCGTTGGAGAGAGCTTTGCAGGATTATCGGGAGGGAATGATTGATGTTTTGGTAACTGCTCCTATCAATAAGCATACCATTCAGTCGGAAAGTTTTCATTTCCCCGGTCATACGGAATATATTGAAGAGCGTGTGGGGGAAGGACAGAAGGCGTTAATGATTTTGCTGAAGAATGATTTCCGGGTAGCTTTGGTGACTGGTCATGTTCCTGTACGCGAGATAGCACAAGATATTACCAAGGAACTTATTATGGAAAAATTGGCTGTTTTCCATCGTTCTTTAAAAGAGGATTTTGGCATCGACAGTCCGCGTATAGCTGTGTTTTCATTAAATCCTCATGCGGGTGATGAGGGATTGATTGGTACGGAAGAGAGTGATATCATAATTCCGGCAATGAAGGAAATGGTTGCCAAAGGCATTCAGTGTTTCGGACCTTATCCGGCCGATGGCTTTATGGGATCTGGCAACTATACTCATTTTGATGGAATTCTAGCTATGTATCATGATCAGGGATTGGCTCCTTTCAAAGCTTTGGCAATGATGAAGGAGTGAATTACACTGCGGGACTTCCCATTGTACGTACTTCTCCGGCACATGGTACTGCGTATGATATTGCCGGGCAAGGGGTTGCCTTGGAAGATTCTTTTCGCCAGGCTATTTATGTGGCTATGGATGTTTTCCGTAACCGTGTTGTCGAGAAAGAGATTCATGCACATCCGCTGCGTAAACAATATTATGAAAAACGGGATGATAGCGATAAATTGAAATTGGATACCATTGATGATGAAGATTAATGGACGATCGGTTTAAAATATAATTTCAAGAAAAAGTAGAAATGAAATTTGCAATTATATCAGCGGGTGAAGGTTCCCGGCTTTCGCAAGAAGGGGTTGCTTTGCCCAAACCTTTGGTGCAACTGAACGGAGTTGCCATGATTGATCGCTTGATACAGATTTTTGTACGTAACGGAGCTGATAAGGTGGTTGTCATTATTAATAATGAAAGTCCATTGACAAAAGAGCATTTGGCAAAACTACAGGCAGAAGCAAAGATCCCATTGGAAGTAGTTGTGAAAACTACCCCCAGTTCCATGCACAGTTTTTATGAACTGAGCCCTTATTTGCAGGATGATAAATTCTGCTTGACTACTGTGGATACTATATTCCGTGAAGAAGAGTTTTCGACTTTTATTGAAACGTTCAAACAATCGGAAACAGATGGGTATATGGCGGTAACGGATTTTATAGATGATGAAAAACCGCTTTATATATCTACGGACAGTGCTTTGGATATAACAGGTTTCCATGATGAGGCGACTCCCGAATGCCGTTATATATCTGGAGGCATTTATTGTCTGACCCCGGCAGCCGTTAAGACGTTGCATGGGTGTATGGAGAAAGGTATGTCACGTATGCGTAACTTTCAACGACAGTTGGTAGCCGACGGCTTGAAATTAAAGGCTTATCCTTTTACAAAAATTTTGGATGTAGATCATGCTGGTGATATCGTGAAAGCTGAGAATTTTCTAGCCGGTAAAGAGGAGTAACTTAAACACAACAGAAGGAATGGATGTAATTTCAATAATAGGGGTAAGCCGTGGAAATGAATATTCCCCCAATCATGTAGACAATGATGCCGCCATATTTTATAAGGTGACGGAGGAATTGCGGCGGTTGGGCTGTGAGGTGAAAGTTTATGCGGAGAAAGATTTCGTGGAACAGGGTGTCAAGGGAGATATTATTTTTGATATGGCCCGTGATAAGGTAACGATAGCTCGTTTGAGGTCTTTGGAGGATGAAGGTGCATTGGTGATAAACTCTGCCTACGGTATAGATAATTGTGTGCGTAAGCCAATGACAGAATTACTTATAAAGAACGGAGTTCCTCATCCGCAAAGTTTTATAATTTCTACGGCAGATGAGTATTTGGAAAATTGTTATCCTTGTTGGGTGAAACGAGGTGACTCTCACGCTATGGTGAAAGAAGATGTTGCCTACGCCACCTGTAAGGAAGAGGTAGAAAATATATTGGCTGATTTCCGTAAACGCGGTATTCCTGTTGCAGTCATAAACGAACATTTGCAAGGTGACTTGGTAAAATTCTACGGAGTGCATGGAACCGATTTTTTTTATTGGTTTTATCCCTCTCCTTGTTCGCACAGCAAGTTTGGTCTGGAGAAAATAAATGGGATAGCTAAAGGAACTCCTTTTAGCGTAGAGGAATTGAAAATACAAAGTGATAAAGCTGCCGAGGCGCTGAATGTGCCCATTTACGGAGGTGATTGTGTGATTTCAGCTGATGGCACACTGCGAATAATCGATTTTAACGACTGGCCCAGCTTTGCCCGTTGCCGTGAGGAAGCGGGAGGTAAAATTGCAGAGTGCATTTATAAACGGGCTAAAAAGCAAATGAAATAAAAAAGACATGAGTACAGAAAGTGAGAAGAAAGGAATAGAGGCTTCTTTCAAATCCATGGACACAGAGGAGTTCCTGGATATTTATTTCAACCGTCCCATAGGTTATGCATGGGCATTATTTTTTAAAAAACTAAAGGTACACCCTAATGTGGTAACCATTTTTTCTATCATTTTAGGTATAGGTGCTGGTGTGATGTTTTATTATCCTGATATGAAACATACTCTTTTGGGTATACTTTTGTTGATGTGGGCGAATCATTATGACAGTGCGGATGGACAATTGGCGCGTTTGACAGGACAGAAAACCCAGTGGGGGCGTATGTTGGATGGATTTGCCGGTGATATTTGGTTCTTTACCATTTATGCGGCAATTTGTCTCAGACTGATGAACCAACCCATGCCGTTTCATATTGGTGACGGCATGCATTGGGGTATTTTTATTTGGATATTGGCTATTGTTTCGGGTACTGTTTGTCATAGCAAACAATGTACATTGGCGGATTATTATCGTAATATTCATTTATACTTTTTAAAAGGGAAAAGCGGAAGCGAATTGGATAATTTCAAACAACAGCGTGAAATCTTCTACAGTCTGCCGTGGAAGGGAAACTTCTGGTGGAAAGCTTTCTTGTATTTCTATGGTAATTATACACGTCAGCAGGAAAGAATGACTCCTAATTTCCAACTGTTTTATGCATTGGTGAAGGAAAAGTATGGAGACAATATTCCACAGGAATTACGGGATGAATTTCGTGCGGCTAGCAAACCTTTGATGAAATATACCAATATCTTGACTTTTAATACACGTGCCATTGCTTTGTATATCAGTTTGCTGATTGGCGAACCTTGGTTGTATTTTGTATTCGAGATTATTGTAATGACTTCTTTATTTGTATATATGCGCCATTGCCACGAGGCGGTTTGCGCACAGTTATATTATAAATACGCGGCGAAGTGAAAAGTAAATATAGAAATATATTCCTGATATTTGGGATTGTAGCTATCGTGGTAATGCTCTGTACTTTTGATATGGAGTATGATGAACTACTGGCTAATTTGCGCCGGGCGGGAATGTGGTTGCCGGCTGTGGTAGGGTTATGGATTATTATTTATCTGTTCAATACCCTTTCTTGGTATATTATCATCCGGGATGGAAAAAAGGGAACACCTATTCCATTTTGGAAAGTTTATAAACTGACAGTTTCCGGATTTGCACTGAATTATGCCACCCGGTGGGATTGATGGGAGGAGAGCCTTACCGCATTATGGAGCTGACTCCTTATGTTGGGGCCAGTAAGGCAACTTCATCAGTAATTCTTTATGTGATGATGCATATTTTCTCGCATTTTTGTTTTTGGTTTTTTTCTATCTTTTTGTATCTGGCTCTACGTCCGGTAGATATTGCCATGGGAACTATATTGGCTGTTGTGGGGGCGGTTTCTCTTTTAGCCATTTATTTTTTTATGAAAGGTTACAAGAATGGTATGGCTGTCCGTACTTTAAAATTGCTTCAGCATATTCCTTTTATCAAAGAATGGGCTAAACGTTTTTCGGAAAATAAACGCGAGGCTTTGGAACGTGTGGACAGTCAGATAGCCGAACTGCATAAACAGCGTAGATCTACGTTTTATGCCTCGTTAAGTCTGGAATTCATGGCTCGGATTATAGGATGTCTGGAAGTGTATTTCATATTGAATATTCTGACAACGGATGTCAGTTTTCCAGCTTGTATTTTAATTATGGCATTTACTTCTTTGTTTGCCAATTTGTTCTTTTTCTCGCCTATGCAATTGGGCGCACGTGAAGGAGGCTTTGCTTTGGCGGTAGGAGGGTTGGCTATTCCGGGAGCTTTTGGGGTTTATACCGGATTGATAACCCGTGTACGTGAATTGATTTGGATTGTAATTGGTGTGTTGTTGATGAAAGTCGGCAATGGTACACCTGCTAATAAGTAAGATAATGGATACATTGAAAAATATTCAGGGAGTTATATTTGATTATGGCGGTACGATAGATACGAACAGCTGTCATTGGGCGGAAGTGTTGTGGACTAAGTATATGGAACATCAGGTGCCGGTGGATAAGGAAAGTTTCCGTGAGGCATACGTTTTTGGAGAAAGGGCGTTGGCTAAATATCCTTTTGTCCAGCCTTGGCATAATTTTCATGATGTGCTTTCTATCAAGACTAAACTTCAGGTGGAATGGTTGGCGGAACAGAGAAAGTTGCCTATGGATGAGTTGCAACTGCAATCTTATGCAGTGAAAGTGGCAGACAGCTGTTATGGCTATGTGTTGGATATATTGCAGGTTACACGCCCGGTAGTGAAGGAGTTGGCTAAGAGGTATAGGTTGGTGTTGGTTTCTAATTTTTATGGCAATATACAGACTATTTTAAAGGATTTCGGACTTTTGGATTTCTTTGATGAGATAATTGAATCCTCTGTAGTGGGTGTTCGTAAGCCGGATCCTGCTATCTATAGACTTGGAGTAGATGCTATGGGATTTGCGGCAGAGAATGTGCTGGTGGTCGGAGATTCTTTCTCAAAAGATGTTGTTCCGGCCAAAGCTGTAGGTTGTCGCGTTGCCTGGTTGAAAGGAGAAGGTTGGGGAGGAGAAGTTATAGACGAATCTGTTCCTGATGTAATTATTACGGACTTGGCTCAATTGCTTGCATTATTGTAATAGGATATGGAAATACAAAGACACGCATTGGTGAAAAAGGGACTATTTAGTTCCTTTTGTTTTAGTAACCTCTTTGTTCTTTTTATGGGGATTCGCACATGCTATTCTTGATGTATTGAACAAACATTTTCAAGAGGTGATGGATATTACCCGTACTCATTCGGCAATGGTACAGGTGATGTTTTATTTAGGCTATTTCATAATGGCTATTCCGGCAGGATTGTTTATAACCAAATATGGATATCGTAAGGGAGTTGTTTTCGGATTGTTGCTTTATGGAATCGGGTCCTTGATGTTTATTCCCGGCGAGTATTGGATGTCATTTGAATTTTTCCTGTTCTCTTTGTTTGTCATTGCTTGCGGTTTGGTCTTTTTGGAAACAGCTGCAAATCCTTATATGACAGAACTGGGGGATAGGGAAACAGCTGCCAGTCGGTTGAACCTGGCCCAGTCTTTTAATGGGCTAGGATGTATTTGTGGTCCTTTAGTAGGAGGACTGTTATTGTTCTCGGGGAAGGGAGAAGCAAATATCTCGTATCCTTATATGTTGATGGGAGTGGTTGTACTGGCAGTGGGATTTATTTTTTCCCGTATCAAACTTCCGGAGATTGTTCATGTTGACGATTTGGCTGACGGAGAAACGGTTAAGAGAAGTTTATGGTCGCATAAATTATTCTTATTCGGAATAGTGGCACTATTCAGTTATGAGATAGCGGAGATTTCTATTAATAGTTTTTTTATCAATTATGTGGTGGATGACGGGTGGATGAATGCTCGGGATGCGGCGGTAGTACTTTCTTTCGGTGGACTTGGATTGTTTATGTGCGGACGTTTTGCCGGTAGTTGGATCATGCAGCGAATCCGTGCGGAGAGAGTTCTGCTATGCTGTGCTTTGGGGACGGTAATGGCTACTTTTCTTATCGTTTGTAATTTAGGAAAGATTTCATTAATAGCCTTGTTTTTGGTATACGTGTTCGAAGCCATCATGTTTCCCACTATTTTTGCCATATCTTTGAAGGGATTGGGTGGAAAGACCAAACGGGCTTCTTCCTTCCTTATGATGTCTCCCGTAGGAGGGGCTGTTGGTCCTGTGCTGATGGGTTATGTGGCAGATAATAGTACCATGTCCTTATCATTCATCATACCATTTGTTTCTTTTTGTATTGTGTTATTCTATTCGTGGTATGCTGACGTGGAAAGAACTGAAATGAATAATCCCGATACAGTTGTTAGGCTTTATCGGGATTGTCCATTTCTTCTTAAATTTTTTCAGCTTTTAAAGAACTGGTTCGGATGATATTCCATACATCCTCTTCGGTTTTGCTGAAAGGACCGGATGCCTCTAGTTTCAGTGTCGACATAGCTGCTGCAAAACAACCGGCTTCTTCATAGGAAGCCCCTTTATTACGCATATATAAATATCCGGTAGCATAAGTATCTCCACAGCCAGTGGCATCTACTATGTCTTTAGGAGGATAGGCAGGGATTTTATGAAATGTACCTTCCGCATAAATTATAGACCCTAAGCTTCCCAATGTAATCAATACCTCTTTTACTCCCCATTCTGCTAGTTGTAGGGCAGCTTGTTTTATGTCTGTCTGACCGGTAAGCACTTCCATTTCATGTTCATTTACCTTTAGAATGTCAATATATTTTAGTGCTTCTACTTTGTCTGTCCAATCTATCGGATAAACTTTTTCCCCTCGGACTTCACGTAAGTACCCTTGTGCATCTACAGCTAATATACCTTTGGTAGAAAGATATTTCACAACGTCCAAAGAGAAATCATCTGCTAAAAGACTTCCCAAATGAAAAATATGAGCATTTATGTTCTCTAGTTGTTCTACGGTGAAGGGATCGGCTTTAGCCAATACCCGCTGACTGCGGTTGTCTTGATTCTCACCGTATGTATTCTCAAAATACACTGTCCGGTGACTAGGAATAACAGTAACTTTGATGCCTTTAGCACGAATATCTTCAACAGCTTTAAATTCACTTGGAGCTAGTGCCGTGACCAGCTGATAATGCTTTATATCCTTTAAGTGACTGATTCCGTGTGAGAAATAATAAGAAGTCCCGCCGGGCATATAAGTCGTTTTTTCTGGGTGTTACTATTTTATCTAATGTAATGTGACCTATGCAACAAATATCATTCATACCTATTTATATTAAACGGTCGCAAAGCTACAAAAAACTAGAAAAAGCATGGAAGTTTTCAAAAGAAGGTGTAACTTTGGCACAAATTATCTTAATCTCTGCTATGAGATGCAATTTTAACAAAGAAATTAGAATGGAAAAAATGAATGTGAAACCGGCAACCGGTAAATTAGGCGTTCTTTGTGTTGGATTGGGCGCTGTTACTTCAACTTTTGTGACAGGTGTGCTGATGGCTCGTAAGGGATTGGCAAAACCTGTCGGATCTATGACTCAATATGATAAAATGCGTGTTGGCCGTGGAGAGAATAAAAAGTATTTGCATTATGGTGAAATTGTTCCATTGGCAAACTTAAATGACATTGTGTTTGGTGCATGGGATGTTTATCCGGCTAATGCTTACGAATCAGCAGTCAATGCTGAGGTTTTAAAAGAGAAAGATATTAATCCTGTAAAGGATGAATTGGAGAAAATAGTTCCAATGAAAGCTGCTTTGACCACAACTATGCTAGTCGTCTGGATGGTGATAATGTGAAAGATTGCAAGAATCGTTGGGATATGATGGAACAGTTGCGTGAAGATATCCGCAATTTTAAAGTGGCTAACAATTGTGACCGTATTGTCGTTCTTTGGGCTGCTTCTACAGAGATTTATGTTCCTGTTGATGAAAAAATACACGGAACATTGGCGGCATTGGAACAGGCTATGAAAGATGATGATAAGGCTCATATCGCTCCGTCTATGTGCTATGCTTATGCTGCACTGTCGGAAGGATGTCCTTTCATTATGGGAGCACCTAATACAACTGTTGATATTCCTGCTATGTGGGAGTTGGCTGAAAAGACTAAAATGCCTATTGCCGGCAAGGATTTCAAGACGGGTCAAACGTTGGTTAAATCAGGTTTCGCACCGATTATTGGAACCCGTTGTTTAGGCTTGGACGGTTGGTTCTCTACAAACATTTTAGGTAATCGTGATGGTTTGGTGTTAGATGAGCCGGCTAACTTCCACACGAAGGAGGTCAGCAAATTATCTACACTGGAATCTATTCTTGTTCCGGAAGATCAGCCGGACTTGTATACAGACTACTATCATAAAGTACGTATCAATTACTATCCGCCTCGTAATGATAATAAAGAAGGTTGGGATAATATTGATATCTTCGGATGGATGGGGTATCCAATGCAGATTAAGATTAATTTCCTTTGCCGTGATTCAATTTTGGCTGCTCCTTTATGTTTGGATTTAGTATTATTGAGTGACTTGGCTGCACGTGCAGGACGTTTTTGGTATACAGCGTTTCTTGAGTTTCTTCTTGAAGAGCCCGATGCATGATTATACAGAAAATGAAATACCTGTCAACCATCTCTTCCAGCAGTATGCTATCTTGAAGAATGCTATTCGCGAAATGGGTGGTTATGAAGCTGATCAGGAAATTGATTAATTTATAACAGACTGTTTTTATTCAGGCGCGGATTGCGCGGATTTTACGGTTTCTCTTTATAAAAGACCGTATCAATCCGTGAAATCCGCGCCTTATTTTTTATTTTTCTGCCATAATTACTTGCTGTCTGCTCGGGAATTTGTAATTTTGTCATATAATAAAATGAATATGGTCAGGTCAGAAATACAAAATGTTAAACTCAGATTTGGTATTATTGGTAATGCTGAAGGATTGAACCGTGCCATAGACGTGGCTATTCAGGTGGCGCCCACAGATTTATCAGTATTGATCACCGGTGAAAGTGGTGTGGGAAAGAAATTTCCGCAGATCATCCATCAGTCAGCCGTCGGAAACATGGACAGTATATAGCCGTGAATTGTGGAGCTATACCTGAAGGTACAATAGATTCAGAACTTTCGGACATGAGAAAGGTGCTTTACAGGAGCTATCAGTGACCGTAACGGTTATTTTGCCGAAGCCAATGGTGGAACTATTTTTCTGGATGAGGTGGGAGAGTTACCTCTTGCTACGCAGGCGCGTCTGCTACGTGTGCTCGAGAGTGGTGAATTCATTAAAGTAGGTTCATCCAAAGTACAAAAGACGGATGTACGTATTGTTGCCGCTACCAATGTAAATCTGACGGAAGCCATTGCCGAAGGCCGTTTCCGCGAGGATTTATATTATCGTCTGAACACTGTGCCTATCAAGATACCACCTCTGCGCGAACGTGGAGATGATATAACATTACTTTTCCGCAAATTGCATCGGATTTTGCTGAGAAGTACCGTATGCCGGCCATTCAGCTGACAGAAGATGCAAAAGCCTTGTTGTTGGCTTACCCATGGCCCGGTAATGTACGCCAGTTGAAGAATATTACAGAACAGATATCTATTATTGAAACCAATCGCGACATTACGGCGGAAATTTTGAGAAATTATTTACCGGAACAACGTGTAAACTCCGGTTTACCCGCTTTATTTGGTGTGAAAGCAAGTGCGGGGAAGGCTTTTGAAAGTGAGCGCGAGATTCTGTATCAGGTGCTGTTTGATATGCGGCGTGATGTAACTGAGTTGAAGAAATTGGTAAACACCTTGATGTCGGAACGTGGAGCGCAACCTGTTCCGCCACCGGCTACTACAGCAGTTTCTTATTATCAAGAACCTCAACGGAATTTGGTCGCTACAGTAGTGCCTGCTACACCTACCATTATCTCTGCCGCTAAATCCGTGCATCCTGTAGTAGATGATATTCAGGACACGGAGGAATTTGTGGAAGAAGCGACACTGTCATTGGATGAAGTGGAAAAAGAAATGATACGTAAGGCGCTCGACCGTCATCATGGAAAACGAAAGAATGCGGCAAAAGATTTGAATATTTCAGAGCGCACACTTTATAGAAAAATAAAAGAATATGGTTTGGATTAAACAATTGAAAGTAGTTGGTGTGTTGATGGTACTGGCGGGAATAGTAACTGCTTGTTCCATCTCTTATAAGTTTAACGGATCGTCTATAGACTATACTAAGGTAAAGACTATTTCGTTCGAAAACTTCCCGAACCGTTCGGCAGTTTGTTGTGGGAGCCGATGGAGAGCATGTT
>ENA-OQCN01001671-OQCN01001671.1-human-gut-metagenome-genome-assembly--contig:-NODE-1671-length-10561-cov-1.456584_pt1 | contig 10561 bp, 13 predicted proteins | sample MGYA00242497_ERZ504576 | MGnify/ENA primary metagenome ERZ504576 (study PRJEB26092, sample SAMD00036296) | human gut metagenome | host: Homo sapiens | study: EMG produced TPA metagenomics assembly of...
GGAGAACCGATTCTGGATCTGAAGTCAGCTTTCAAAAAAGTGGACTGGCTTTCCATCGTATTTCTTGCAGGCATTTTGATGATCGCAGGTGCAATGGGAGAAGAAACAACGGGTATCGGTGCATTTATCGCATCTGTAATTGTACCGTTGACGGCAGGAAAGAGTGCATTTATCCTTGTGGGACTGATTGCAGTATTAAGTTGTATCATTACTAATATTGCTAATAATATTCCGGTAGGTATTATTCTTGTATCAGTAACCGTTCCAATCGCACTTGATGCCGGAATAAATCCATTTTTATTTGTTGTAGCAATTTGCATTGGAGCAAATCTGGCATACACGATTCCACCGGCATTTGTACCGATTGGAATTGCTTATTCGGATGAATGGTGTGAAGGAAAAAAAGTATTTTTAAACGGACTTGTAATGACTGTGATCAGTTGTGTGGTACTTGCATTGTTAATGTACCCGTTAGGAAATCTTGTACTCGGAGTATAAAAAATAGATGAAATTAGGAAGGAGAAACAAGGATGTATTCACTGAGATTATATGAAGATAAAATTTTAAGAGGAGCTGTATCTGAACAGGTTAAATCACAGCATTCGATTGTTTATGTGGTAAGTGGATCTGTTACGTTAAATGGAGAGAAAATTGAGGCAGATCATGCCAGATATTTTGCAGATCTTGGACTGATAAAAGCAGAGTGTGAAGATGCTGTGATCTGGAGATTTGAACTCACACGGACTGCTGAGCCGAATGCATTCCTGAAAGGACAGGACATCACGAGTATTTTGAAAATTGAGCGCAGAGTGCGTATGTTTGACCTGTCACCGAGAACAAATTGGTTATTCAGACTGGATTGTATTTATGACAATCTTGGCTCAACCGGTTTACATTCTCATCCGGGTTCTGGTATTCGGTGTCTGCTGGAAGGAAATTTACATGTCAGAGGGGCAATTGGTGAATCTTCTGACAGTGAAAAACATGGAGACTGCTGGTATGAGGAAGGCTCTTATCCGATTGTATCTACTACATATGGTGACAAGCCGGCGGCATTTTTGAGAGGAATGATCCTTCCGGTAGAGTATAGTAAATATCCGGATACAGCAATGTGGATCGAAGGATCAAAATCCGTGCAGAGTTCATGGAAAAGTTACGAACAGCAGGTTGTGATGTTACGGTAATATGCTGAAATATAATAAAAGGTAATAACTAATCGCAGTCAGGGTGTATATTTTTCATATACACCCTGAAAATGAAAAGGAGATTAATATGGCGCGGAAGCTTGGAAATGAAGTTATGATGGATATTTTAAAAGAATATCAGGTGGAGTATGTGTTTGGAATTCCGGGAGCTACAGAGATCCATTTTATGGAAGGCATAGAAGCCACGCCGGAAATCAATATATACTCGGATTAAATGAAATGGTCTGCGTAGGTGCGGCAGAAGGATATGCAAGGGCAAAGAATAAACCGGCAGTGTTAAATCTGCATACCGGTCCAGGAATGGCAGCTGCAATGCCGCTTTTATTGAACTGCAAATACGGAAAAGTACCTCTTGTTATCACTGTTGGTCAGAATACCACTTCACTTCTTGGAAAAGATCCACAGTTATCAGGAGATATCGTTGGCATGGCAAAACCGATTGCAAAATGGGCAACAGAGATACATACAGCTGAGGAAATCCCGATCGCAATGCACAGAGCATTTAAAATGGCAATGCAGAAACCAATGGGACCGGTGGTGGTTTCTATTCCATACGATCTGATGACGCAGGAATTGGAATATGAGGCAAAACCGCTTCCAAAATTGGACTATAAAGCGGGCAGAGGAAGCCAGGAAATGATAATGTATGCATGTGAATTACTTGAAAAAGCAGAACATCCGGTTATGTTTGTCCAGGAAGGGGTTGCCAGATCAAGAGCATTGAAAGAAACGGTTGAATTTGCAGAAAAAATCGGTGCTGCCGTATATCAGATCTGGATGGGAGATGTCAATTTCCCAGTGAACCATCCATTGTATCAAGGAGATATCGATTCTACTTCACCGGAAATGAAAGCCGTATTGCAAAAAGCGGATGTTGTGGTTGGAATCGGATGCCAGATGTTTAATGACGCATTTCCGTCAGATATAGTAATGCCGTTAAAGGAGAATATATTCATCCAGATTGATGAAGATCCCTGGGAAATAGGAAAAAAATTTCCCGGTAGACTGCGGAATTCAGGGAGATATAAAAGAGATTTTAGCGGAGCTGAATCTTGCATTACAATCAAAAAAAAGATCTTCAGGAAAAGGCAGCTTTGCGAACAGAAATTATAAAAAAAGAGAAAGAGGCAGAAACCACTGCATTGAATTGTCGCATTGACTCTGAAAAAGACAACAAACCAATTGCAGTTTCTGCATTGATGAATGCGATAAAAAATGCAGTAAATGAATCTGTCTGCATTGTTGATGACAGCTGGTCATCTTCTGCATTATTAAGAAAGATTGTTCCGTTAGGAGATGAAACTTCTTTCTACAGACCGCGAAATGGCGGAAGTATTGGATTTGGATTGCCGGGAGCATTGGGTGTGAAAATGGCATATCCGGAGAAAAATGTAATTCTTGTTTCGGGTGATGGAAGTGCAGCGTGGTCCATGCAGACATTTTGGACTGCGGCGCATTATAATATTCCGGTTACAATGATCATTACAAATAATGGAACATACAGACAGGTCAAAAATGTGAGAAAGCGCATTCTGGGTGACTATCTGTTAAATGAGAGACATGTCGGTATGGAAATAGATCATCCACGCTTGAATTTTAAACAGATGGCAGAATCAATGGGAGTAGAAGGGGTTCAGATTTATGAACCGGAAGAAATAGAAGCTGCTGTTAAATACGGAATGTTTCTGGATAAACCATATTTAATTGAAGTGTTTGTCGAAAAATCCGGCAAAATAATGTTTAGAAGAAATGATTTCTAGGATATAATGAGCGCAAGAGAGTCAACATGTTGGCATGATTGACGTACGGCGAATGTCGATCATGAACTGCTTTTGTTCATGGTATAATCTATCTTAGAAATCATTTTGTTTATGGGGGATATTTGAATGGATACAAGACAGCTTGAATTATTTATTTCAGTGGCACACACCTTAAATTTTTCACAGACAGCTAAAAAATACTATCTTACGCAGCCGGCAGTAAGCCATAAAATAAAAATGTTGGAAGAAGAACTGGGGGCATCTCTGCTTTATCGGGAAGGGCATACCGTTTCTCTTACAGAAGAAGGAATTATGTTTTGCATTATGCGATGAATATTGTAAATATGGAATATCGTGTCCGGAACATTATTTCAAAATATGGGCATGGGCGGACCGGATTTATAAAAATTGCCGCGATTCCGACACTCAGTGAAGAATTGAGTAACTGCATCAGTATTTTATCGGATGAATATCCGCAACTTCAGGTTGTGATAGATCAGATGGAGGGATATTCGTTTATTAAGGCATTTGTGGATGATGAATATGATTTTTATTTTGGGGCAAATAAAATGTTTGCCGGGGCAAAAGGGTATAGCAGTGTTATTACAAAACATACAGAGTTAAAATTGTTTGTGAATAAGAATATTGCAGAAACCATAGATTTGAATGATTGGAGTACCATTAGCTGTCATCCGTTTGTTTCCGTGAATCCAAGTGATACGGTGTTGTCTGCACAGGTAAAAGAAATCTGTCACAACAAGGAATTTGAACCGAATATTGTAAATTATTATAATCGTGTGGAATTGGTACCATTATCGATAAATGCAGGAATTGGAATTTCGATTTTGCCAGCCGCGCTTGAAACTGCATTTTATTATCCGAATATTGTTACATTTCCGATAGAAGATGAGGTTGCCAATATTTATCATTTGATTGCATGGAAGAAATTAAGAAATTCGGCATGCATTAAATTTGAAAAAATCATAAAAGAATTGTATATGGATGAATAATTCCAAAAAGTTCACAAAATTTTCATAGTTTTTTAGCACTCAAGGCTTGACGTGGCTAATAATAAGTGATATAGTACAACTAGAACAAAGGAAGAGAGATAAAAGGAATGAAGAAAAAGTTCCAAGGATCTCAAATCCAATTGCTCAAGCAATCAACACTTCGGATTCTCCGAATGTGCAGAAAATATATTTAATTACTGAAAGGAGTAATGACTTATGATGATGCCTAGAATTTTTGGAGAAAACTTATTTGATGATTTTATGAACGACTTTGCATTTCCGGATTTTACAGACAGTGCAAATATTGAGAAAGCTTTGTATGGAAAACATGCAAAGAATCTGATGAAGACAGATGTCAAAGATACCGAGAACGGATATGAAGTAGATATTGATCTTCCGGGCTTCAAGAAGGACGAGATTACCATGAAGCTGGAGAACGGTACACTGACCGTGAGCGCAGCGAAAGGTCTTGATAAAGATGAAGAGAACAAAGAGAAAAAATATGTAAGACGCGAGCGTTATGCAGGCGGAATGAGCAGAAGCTTCTATGTAGGCGAGCACGTTGATGTAGAGGATATCCATCCGAAATATGAAAATGGTATCTTAAGCTTCACTGTTCCGAAAAAGGAGCAGAAAGCGGTAGAAGAGAAAAACAAATTCATCTCTATTGAAGGTTAAAATCAGATCATAATATCTGAAATAAATGAACTCTCCCTGAGTGGATCCCCGGCAGGACGTAAAAATCCTGCCGGGGATTTTTTATTGCCTGCAAAACATGTGTTTGGTATAATAAAGGAAAATGCTGGGACATGTAGGCGAAAATATCTTCCATATGGAAATAGAAGAAAAGCAGACAGCAGAAGCAGGAAAAATAATAGAAATTCAGAAAGGACAGGCATCATATGAAGTTTTTTCATTTATCAGACCTTCACATCGGATTAAAACTGATCAACGTGATCTGACGGGAAGATCAGGAATATATTTTGCATCAGATCACGGAGCTTGCGGTGCAGGAACAACCGGACGCACTGGTGATCGCCGGAGATATTTATGACAAAGCGGTTCCATCGGCAGAAGCTATGGAAGTGTTGGATGGATTTATCTCTGAATTGACGGAAAAATTGCCGGATCTGGTCATCATGATGATCAGCGGAAACCATGACAGTGCCATCCGTGTAAACTGCTATCGAAATGTGCTGGCGCGGCAGAATCTTCATATGATCGGTATGCCTCCGGTTCGTCCGGAAGAATGGATGGAAAAAATTGTATTGCAGGATGCATACGGACCGGTAAATTTTTATCTACTGCCATTTGTCAAACCATCTATGGTAAAACAGATTACGGGAACAGATGAAAAGGGAAATAATTTGTCTTACAATGAGACAATCCGACGTTTGATCGCGCGGGAAGATATCAATGAATCAGAGCGGAATGTGTTTGCTAGTCATCAGTTTTATTTGCCGGTTGAAAAGGATGCAGATGAGATTGAGCGTATGGATTCGGAGATCCGCACTGTGGGAAATATTGATGAAGTGTCTGCGGAAGTATTGCAGGTGTTTGATTATGCCGCATTGGGACACATTCATAAACCAATGAAAGTGGGAAGTGAATATTATCGTTATTGCGGTACGCCATTGGCTTGCTCCGTCAGTGAGGCAGGACAGGAAAAAGGTGTGATTGAAGTAGAACTTGGAGCAAAAGGCGAGGTGCAGACACGGGTGCTTCCGTTAAAACCGTTGCGTGAGATTAAGGTTTTGAAAGGAAGTACAGAGGAAGTGCTGGCGCAGTCCTGCGTGGATTATGTATCTGTAACACTGACAGATCAACCGGATTTTGACACGCAGGATCGGATTCGTGCAGCGTTTCCATATTTATTAGAAATCCGTCGGGAAATGCTGACGCAGCGGGAGTATGCGGAGGCATGGAAAGCGCAGGAAAAATTGATCCATTGACACCTGTTGTTCATTTTTAGGTGATACTACAGATGAGGAAAAAGAGATTTTACAGGATGTGGTGAACACGGTGTTTACGGGAGGTGCGGCAGAATGAAACCATTGAAATTAACGATGCAGGCGTTTGGCTCCTATGTAAAACCGGGAACCATTGATTTTGAAAAGCCGGAGCAGAATTTATTTCTGATCACGGGCGATACAGGTGCGGGTAAAACAACAATTTTTGATGCGATTGTGTTTGCCCTGTATGGGGAAGCAAGTTCCGGCACAAATAAAAAAAGCGGAAACGAATTGCAGAGTCAGTATGCAAAGCCGGAGTTAGATCCTTTCGTGGAGTTGACATTTTCCGAAGGGGATGGCGCCAGCGACAGGTTTATACGGTGAGAAGAACCCCGCGGCATATCCGTCCGTTGAAACGTGGAACCGGAACGAAAGAAGAAAAAGAGACCGTTTCACTGATTTTACCAGATCAGACAGAATTTTCCCAGAATAAGAAGGAAACGGATGAGAAACTGGTGGAGATTCTGGGACTGACCAAGGGACAGTTTATGCAGGTTGCTATGATCGCCCAAGGGGAATTTATGGAATTGCTGCGGGCAAAATCCGATGAGAAAAAGTGATTTTCCGAAAACTGTTCAACACGGAGCCGTATCAGAAAATTGTGGAGGAACTTGGACAACGCCGCAAGGAAAAACAGCAGGAAATCGCCGTGATCCGTACCGAGTGCCAGACGGAAGCCGGGCATATCGAAATTCCGGAACAGTATGAGCGTGCGGACATCGTGCAGGAAATCAAAGAAAAAGTAATCCGTTCGGAACAGTTTCTTGTGACCGATATGGAGCAGCTGCTGGAAGAACTGGAGCAGTTGTGCGCATATTTGCAGGAAAAGCAGCAGGAGATCAAGGCGCAGTTGCAGGCGGCAGAGCAGGAACGAAACCAGGCGCAGGAGAAGTTTGCCAAAGCAGAACAGCTTTTACAGGTGTATCAGCAGCTGGAGCAGGCAAAGACTGTTCTGGACGAATGCAAAGCGGAGGCAGAGCAGATGCAAAAACAGGAACTGTTGACCGGACAGATTCGCAGTGCTTATGAGATTCAGAGTGGTTTTAAACGTGCAGATAGCATGCAATTAATTGAAAACACCGAAAAAGAACTGCAAAATTGTGAACAGCAGCTGCCAGAATTATTGAAAAATGTACAGGAAGCAGCCGAACAGGAAAAAACAACCGGAGCGGAACAGCAGAAGCAGAATGCGGCATACAACCGTGTGGCAGAGCGCGTCAATCAGGCATTGGAAACTTTCCGGAAGATTGCAGATGTGACAGCGCAGATACAGAAAAAAGAAGCGGTGCAGAAGTCAGCAGAACAGGAAGCAAAACAGGCAGAAGAAAAGCAGAAACAATTAGAGTCACAGATTCAGCAGTGGAAAGCGCAGGAGGAAGCTAAAAAAGATGCGCCGACGAAGCTGGCTTACTGGGAAAATCAGAAAAAAGAAGCAGAAGCATTAGCAGAGGAAGTGCAGGAGGCAAAGAAACTCCATGCGGAATCGACAAAGCAGAAGAAAATCGTAGAAGCTGAGCAGAAAGAATTTTCGGATGCAAGCAAGAACTATCAGGAAGCACACGGCAGATACGAAACCATGCGTCAGATCTTTTTTAACATGCAGGCGGGACTGCTCGCAAAGGAACAGTTAAAGCCGGGGCAGCCATGCCCGGTGTGCGGTTCCGTGGAGCATCCAGCTCCCTGCGAACTTGCAGAGGAACACAGCGAGATCACCCGGGAAAAAACTGGATGAGATGAGTCTGGAAATTGAGAAACTGCGGGCAGAGCAGGAGACATGTGCACTGAGGGCACATGCAGCAGGCGCGCTGGCAGAGGAAAAAGAACTGATTGCAAAAAATGCGGTTGAAAAGTTGTTCGGACATATGCAGGACAGCTTGCAAGAAATTCCGGAATGATGGAACTTGCCCTGGTAGAGGCGGTCGTAGATGCCAGTCAGAAAGAACTGGAATTAGAAGGAAAAGAACTGCTGGCAGATGTGAAACTGCTGGAAAAGGTGCAAAATCAGTTACAGAATGCAGAAGCTGAAAAAGTGCAGCTGGAAGAAGCATTACAGAAAGCAAAGGTACATCAGCAGAGCGTACAGACAGAGCTTGAGAGCAGCCGTGCGGTATTAAAAAATCTCACCGGTTTGCTTACCTTTGCATCAAAAGAAGAGGCAGAGCGTGAGTTAGAATGCGTAAATGGAGCCAAGATGCAAGCGGATGAAGCCTATGCGAAGGCAGCGAAGCTGACGGAGCAGGCGCGACAGACGCTGGATCAGGTGCAGGCGCTGGAACACCGCTATCGGGAGGAACTCCCGAAGCTGGTGGAAGCGCGGAGGCAGCGCCAGACGGAATACAAGGCATTGTTGACGGAACGTGATCTGACGGAAGAAAAATGGCAGGAACTGACACAGAAGTATACTGCAAAAGACGCAGAAATGTTTCAGCAGGAAATCAATGTCTACAAAGAAAAACTGGCGCGGGCGCAGGGCATCTACACTTCTGCAAAAGAGCAGATCGGAGAGCAGCCAAAACCGGATCTGGAAGCAATCATGCAGAAGCGTGAAGAAGCTGAAAATCAGTTGCAGAACCTGAGAAACGAACAGGAGCAATGGAATCAGTATACACGGACTGACTGTGCAGCTTATGATATTTTGAAGCCAAAAATGGAAAACCGTGCGCAGATTCTGGCGCAGCATCAGCGGATCAATGAACTGTACAACCGTCTGGCAGGCAATGTCAGCGGTTCCCGTATGGATCTGGAAACCTTTGTGCAGCGGCAGTATCTGGAGAAAATTCTGTATGCGGCAAACCGGCGTTTCCTGGAAATGTCTGCGGGACAGTTTGAACTGCGGATGTATGATCTGGAAAAAGCCGGTGAAGGCAGAAACCATGGTCTTGACCTGATGGTGTATTCTGCTGTTACCGGAAAAGTGCGGGAAGTGCGTACCTTATCCGGTGGAGAGTCCTTTATGGCGGCATTGTCACTGGCACTTGGTATGGCGGATCAGATTCAGGAAGTTCCGCGGCAATCCATCTGGATGTGATGTTTATTGACGAGGGATTTGGTTCTTTGGATGAAAATTCCAGAAATCAGGCAGTGCGCGTGCTGCAGGAGATGGCAGGCGGAAGCAAACTCATCGGTATCATTTCTCATGTGACAGAGCTAAAGCAGGAAATTGACGATCAGCTTATCGTAAGTAAGGATGAGAACGGAAGCCATGTGCGCTGGCAGATCAGTTAAGCATATTGCAGTAGACAGAGTTGATTCTTAAAATTTCAGGTTGTATGCAAGATAATTAAGTGTTCAACATTTTTAATGATTCAATAATATCAATAATAATCCCGGAGGTTTTATGTTAAAATCCCCGGGATTAGTTGAAAAATAACAGGAATATCGGTATTATGTTATAAGATGTGCATAAATCATGCAAACAAATAAAGGGAAGCAGATGAATGCAAAAACAACCATGATAGTGGTACTTTTTGAAAACAATATTTATAGTATTTATATAAGCAAAAGATAAGTAAAAACAGAATATTTTACAGGAGGAACAGAACATGAAAGTTTTAATGTTAAATGGCAGCGCAAAAGCCAATGGAAATACATACAGATCTTTACTGGAAGTAGGAAAACAGCTGGAAAAAGAAGGCATTGAATATGAGATTTTTCAGATCGGTGGAGAGCCGGTGCGTGACTGTTTGGGATGTGGCCAATGTTCAGAAAAAGGATGCGTTTTTGACGATGATAAAGTAAATGAGTTTACTGCAAAAGCAAAAGAAGCAGACGGTTTTGTATTTGGAACGCCAGTATATTATGCACATCCAAGTGGACGGATCATGGCATTTCTGGACCGCGCATTTTACAGCAGTGGAGCATCTTTTGCGTTTAAACCGGGAGCATCCGTAGCGGTAGCACGTCGTGGCGGTACGACAGCATCTTTTGATGCAATGAACAAGTATTTTGGAATCTGTCAGATGCCGGTGGTCGGTTCTACATACTGGAATCAGGTTCATGGAGCAGTTCCGGGAGAAGCAGAAGAAGATGCAGAAGGTCTGCAGACCATGCGAAATCTTGCAAGAAATATGGCATGGATGCTGAAATGTTTTGAAGCAGGAAAGGCAGCAGGTGTGGCGTTACCGCAGACCGAACGTGATTATAAGACAAACTTTATCAGATAGATGATGCAGTTTAAATGGGAACAGTAGAAATGGGAAATATCAGTCTGCAAATTGTGGCAGCAGATGTCGGGAAACAGTTTTGATCTGATCCTGATGGACAGTAACCGGGTTGAAAAGACTAACAGGTTAAAGGGACGGGAAGAAAAATGGCGATTTTAGGAATTGATTTAGGGACAACGAATTCTCTTGGAGCAGTATACCGCAACGGGAAAGTAGAACTGATTCCAAACCGTTTTGGATCATTTCTGACGCCCAGCGTGGTCAGCGTGACAGAGGATGGCAGTGTTGTGACGGGGCAGATTGCAAAGGAACGTCTGATCACACATCCGAAGGTACTGCATTTTCTTTCAAAAAGAATATGGGAAGCGATCAGAAATACAACCTTGGCGGGAAAACATTTTTGCCGGAGGA
>ENA-OQCN01001672-OQCN01001672.1-human-gut-metagenome-genome-assembly--contig:-NODE-1672-length-10548-cov-3.897611_pt1 | contig 10548 bp, 15 predicted proteins | sample MGYA00242497_ERZ504576 | MGnify/ENA primary metagenome ERZ504576 (study PRJEB26092, sample SAMD00036296) | human gut metagenome | host: Homo sapiens | study: EMG produced TPA metagenomics assembly of...
TAATACATCACCTGCAGTGCTGAAAAACAAAACAGTATAATTGAGTTACTGTTCACACACCACTATTCCGCGAGGTGTTTTTGGCATGAATATGCCAAAATCCCGAGACATACAAGCCAAAATTCCATTGCCGCAGGCAATCTGGAATGAATTTTGGCTACGTTACTGTGAACGGAGTGAACAGTAACGATCTCATGTATATTTTCTCTCAAACTGCACATCCTATCTCCGAAGCTTATTCAATGTAACTGTTCAGTACTCTTGCACTACAGCAGTATTGAATAGTTATCTCAGATTTTTTCAGGAGGGTAACTCTATGACAATTCTTAAATGTTCAGCAATGACCTGTGTTTACAACAAAGAACAGCTCTGTTCAAAGGGTGATATTGACGTGACAGGCGAAAATGCTACTTCTGCAAATGAGACAAGCTGCGGCAGTTTCCAAGAGAGAACCGGCAGTTCCATGAAAGACAGCTATACAGATGACTGTGGCTGCGACAAAATCCAGATCGACTGCAAAGCCCATAACTGTACCTATAATGATAACTGCAAATGTACAGCATCCTCCATTCAGGTAGACGGCTCTAATGCACATGCATCTTCCGATACAAGATGTGACACCTTCCAGTGCCATTGTGGCGCATAATATCAACACCATGGCAACAGGATTTTCACCCGTATATCAGGGATAATGAACTTCCCTGATCCGGTCAAAAAAAGAGACATGTCCATCTATATGGAATATGTCTCTTTTGTCTGTCTGTAAATTATTTCACTGCAAAACAGATAATCCTATCTGTTTCTTAAGAAATCCGGAATCTGGATATCCTTCTTCTGAACAGTGCTTGACGGAGTCTTAGATGCTCCAAATGGTGTGGCATTCATAGTTGGAAGGCTGAAGCTAGGCATGTTCATACCGCTTCCTGCTGCAGTTCCGGCTGTTGCTGTACCTGTCGTTGCTGTGGAAGAAGGTCTTCTTGCACCAAAGGAAGAAGCTGTGCTTCTTTTTCCGAAAGGGGTCTGCTGAAGGTTATCATCATTCAGACCTGTTGCGATCACTGTGATTCTGCAGTAGTCAGCAACTGTATCATCATACATGGCACCAAAGATGATGTTTGCTTCCTCACCTGTAAGCTCCTGTACATAGCTTGCAGCATCATTGGCATCCATAAGAGAAATATCTCCGGAAATATTAATGATAACATGTGTAGCACCTTTGATGGTTGTCTCAAGAAGTGGAGAAGATACGGCCTGCTGTACAGCTTCCATAGCTTTGTCGTCTCCTCTTGCTTCGCCGATACCGATATGGGCAATTCCCTTGTCTGTCATTACAGTCTGAACGTCTGCAAAGTCAAGGTTAATCAGAGCCGGCAGATTGATCAGGTCTGTAATGCCCTGTACTGCCTGCTGCAGAACTTCATCAGCCTTCTTCAGAGCTTCCGGCATGGTTGTTCTGCGATCTACAACTTCCAGTAATTTATCATTCGGGATAACGATTAATGTATCCACTGCTTTCTTCAGATTCTCAATGCCTGCAAGTGCATTATTCATACGAGTTCTTGCTTCAAAACGGAAAGGTTTTGTAACAACGCCAACTGTAAGGATACCCATTTCTTTCGCTGCTGCTGCGATAACAGGTGCAGCTCCGGTTCCGGTTCCGCCTCCCATACCACAGGTAACGAATACCATATCCGCACCTTCCATTAACTGTTTTACTTCTTCAATGCTCTCCTCTGCTGCTTTCTGTCCAACCTCAGGCTGGGCTCCTGCACCAAGACCTTTGGTAATCTTCTCGCCAATCTGAAGTACAGTTGGAGCTTTGCACAGAGTTAAAGCCTGCTTATCAGTATTAACACCTACAAACTCTACTCCGCCGATGGCCTCTTCCACCATTCTGTTTACTGCATTATTTCCGGCTCCACCTACACCGATCACTATGATCTTGGCAGATGATTCAGCCTCGTTTGACATAATCTCTAACAACGTACTTCCTCCTTTATTTATACCTGATATCCTTTTCAGTGATTTATATCAAAGTTACATATAGATATATCATATATTTTTTTTGAGAATTAATCAACCATTAATTTTGTTTTTTTATACTTTTTTCACTCTTTTTCGGCAATTCCGGTAAATATGTTGTATCAGTGTACGGAGCCTTCTCTGATCTCAAAGTTTCCATATACTATCAATATCCCTCAGAATCATCCCCCTGATAATCACTGTTATCTTCTGTATAATCACCATATCCATCTGAATCATCTGAGTTTCCGTCGTCATATGATGAATCACTTTCTCCATCTTCTGAAGTTTCAGAACTCTGGTCATCTGCGGAACTTCATCTCCTGAACCATCTCCCGACTCATCAGATGCCGCATCCAGAGATTCCTGTGTAGGCTTCGGTCCCACATAATTACCGGATTCGTCATACTCACCTGCTCCGGTATAATCCCCTTCCTCATCATAACCGCCATTCCAGTTCTCAATTGCTTCCTCAAGAGCAGTCTTCGGTTTTGCACCTACATAATTACCATCCTCGTCATACTCGCCGTCTCCGGTATAATTGCCATCTTCATCATAACCGCCATTCCAGTTCTCAGCAGTAACTTCTTCCTGTTCCAGTTCTTCTTCAAAGGTATTGGACTCCGTAGCCACACTCTCCATATGAAGAATACCTTTTTTTCCCTGAATTTTGGGCAGAATCGCTATCACTCGGTTCATCTTCTCTTCCAGATCAGCATCTTTTCCAAGCTGAACAGTTATATCCCCATAGATGAGCTGATAGAATAGCTGCTGTCAAACTGGATATGATCGGGGATCATATCATTTTTCTGAAAGATTGTAGACAATGCTACAGCTGTATTCAGTACAGTATCTCCTTTAATATCCAGTTTCTCATCCATCACGATGCTGTTCACCTGAATTCCGTCAAAATACGGAACCGTCTCATCTCTGTTCTGAGAACCCTCCACAAAAATGCCATTTCTGTCAAAATAAATGTAACTGTCAAGATATCGGATGCATCGACTGTTTTTTTCTCTTTTACGCTGATACAGATGGTATTTCGGTTCAGCTGGGTAACTTTAAATGCATCTACATATGCAATGTCCTCTGTATTTGTAGTGCTGTAGAGCAGTGGTGCAAGGACCGAATTGGAAGCCATCGGTCCCCGAAGCACCATATTCTTTACTTCTTCGTCTGTATAATGGGAAGTGCCCCTCACCTCAACAGTATCTACTTTATAATAGGAAAAAAATACTATCACAGCGACCATAACTCCGGCGCCTATCATACCTGCCAGCATCTTCTTCGTCCTTTTACTCATAGGAGGTCTTTTCCCATAATTACTTTCTCTCATAAATCCTCAAATCCTCTGTCTCCGGCTGCCATATTCTGCAGCCCAAAGTCCGTAAATCTTCACAGATATGCTCATAGCCCCTGCTGATAAACTCGGCTCCTGTAACACAGGTTTCTCCCTCTGCCATAAGTGCGGCAATGAGCAGGGCTGCACCACCTCTGAGATCTCCTGCCTGTACCTGTGTTCCCTTAAGAGTTTTTCCCCCTCTTATGATTGCCTGGTTTCCGCTTACGGAAATATCTGCGCCCATTTTTTCATCTGAAAAGCACTGCCAAATCTCCGGTCAAAAATATTTTCCCGTATGGTACTCTGTCCCTGCGCACCTGTCAGCACCGCCATCAACGGAGCCTGCAGATCTGTGGGAAAACCCGGATAAATTTCTGTTTCTACTAAAACAGCCGGTCTGACAGCATTCTTTCCATTGACCTCTAGTGTACCACCATTTACTTGATATTGTCCACCTATTTTCCGATATACTTCCATAAACGACTGCAACTCCTCCACAGGTACATCATGAAGAATAATCTTACTTCTTGCTGCCGCAGCCGCACACAGATAGGTACCTGCAACAATACGATCCGGAGGAATACGGTAGTCTCCGCCTTTCAGTTCATCCACTCCTCTGATCGTAATTTCACCGGTTTCCTCTCCTTCTATCAGTGCTCCCATTGTTTTCAGATATCTGCAGAGCCAGAAAACCTCCGGTTCTTTCGCACAATTATAAAGATGTGTTACACCTTTTGCAAGAACTGCTGCCAGTATTGCCTGTTGAGCAGCTCCCACACTCGATTTCGGAAACACAATATCCTGCCCTTCAAATCTGACACATTCTCCATCCAGGCCTGATGCATTTTCCCGGACATCCGCGCCAAGTGCTCTCAGTGCCATAAGATGGAGATCTATTGGTCTTTTCCCGATCGTACATCCGCCCGGATACCCTATCCTGCATTTTCTGTTTCTTGCAAGCACCGCACCTGCCAGAATGATCGAAGAACGCATTCTGCCTGTATAGACTGCAGGAATTTCTGTTCCGTCTGCGCAGGAACAATCCAGATAAAGATCATGATCGTCCCACCAGGTCACTGCACCAAGACTTTTCAAAATCTCTTCCATACAGAAAACATCTGAAATTCTGGGGCATCCCCTCAGAATGCTTAGTCCTCTGTGCATCAGAGATGCGGCTATCATTGGAAGTGCTGCATTTTTAGATCCCTGTATAAAAATCTCTCCGCTGAGAGAAGCTTTACCTGTCACATGGATTTCATCCAACCTTTTGCTCCCAAAGAGTCTCTTACTTTACAGTTTATGGCTTTTTCTATTATATGTTACGCCATTCTGAAACCTGTAATTCAATTTATCCTGTCACATTTCCCAACATTCATCGCAAGTCCCATTTCCCCAAGAAGAAACACTGCCGAAGTTCCTCCATAGCTGATAAAAGGCAGCGTAATGCCTGTATTGGGGATTGTATTGGTCACCACTGCAATATTCAAAATAACCTGAAGAGCCAGATGCCCCATAATCCCGCAACAGATAAGAGCTCCGGCCAGATCTTTTGCATGCATGGCAGCCACACCCAGCCGCCACAGAAGCATTGCAAACAGAAAAATCAGAAAGATAGCTCCGGCTGCTCCCATTTCCTCACATATAATCGAAAAAATCATATCATTCTGCGCTTCCGGAACAAATCCAAGTTTCTGCAGACTGTTTCCAAATCCTCTGCCGAATATTCCGCCGCTGCCGATGGCATACAGTCCCTGGATCGTCTGAAATCCTTTTTCATATTTCTCCGGATTTCTCCAGATTGCAAGACGTTCCAGACGATAACTCTCTGCAGCAAGAAAAACAGCTATGAAACCTGCACCTGCGCTGCCAAGCCCGATAAATTCCAGATATCCCGGATTGGATACAAAAATCAGGATTCCACCGATACCCAGAATAATGATCGCTGTACTCAGATTATTTGAACCTACAAGACCAATGATCGGCAGCAGGGTCAGTATTGTCCTGCACATAAATCCAAAGCCCCTGGTTGCTTTTTTGTACGCTCGATCTGCCATGCAAGAAAAAGGATCACAGCAACTTTCGCAAACTCTGAAGGCTGAAAAGATAAAGGTCCAAGATTCAGCCATCTTTTTGAGCCGTTGATCTCCTGACCTACAAAAAGTACTGCGCCGGACAAAAACATTGAAATCAGATATGCCACTGGTCCCAGCCTCAGAAAAAAATGATAATCAATGGAAGAAACCATATACATCACTCCCATACCCAATGCTGTGGCAAATAACTGTTTCTTAAAATAACAGGCAGAGTCGCCGAAACGTACTCTGCCATTATATTCACTGGAGCTGAATAATACTGCCAGGCCAAAAATCACAAGCAGTACTATCAGTACCAGCATCGTCATATCTGTTTTTGATAAATCTGTCGCTCTTTTTCGCGCCATCTGTTTCTCCGCAAAATTATCTATAGCCGGTCACTGCAGCTTCATCTTTCTCTGCCGGACAGCTATAATTCTTACTTATAGATATTCTACAGATTTCTTACATATTCCTTGAACATATCTCCACGCTGTTCATAGTTATCAAACTGTCCCCAGCTTGCACATGCGGGAGAAAGCAAAACAGCATCTCCAGGCTGTGCTTTCTCCTCACATACCTTTACTGCCTCTTTCAGATTTTCGCAGAGGATGATGTCATGGAAACCATGTTTCTCAGCAGCTTCTTTGATTTTCTCCTTTGTCTGACCGATCAGCACCAGATAACGTACCTTTCCGTCAAATGCCTCAATCCATTCATCATAACCGGACTGTTTATCATAACCGCCGCCGATCAGAAGTGTCGGACGGTTCATTGCCTGGATTCCTTTAATTGCCGCATCCGGGTTAGTTCCTTTGGAATCATTATAATATACAACGCCTTTTTTCTCTGTCACATATTCGATTCTGTGTGCAACAGCTGTAAATTCACAGATGCTCTTACGGATGCTTTCCAAGGATACTCCATCGTAGTAAGCCATTGCAACTGCGGCCATAACGTTCTCAAAATTGTGTTTTCCAAGAAGCTTCAGATCTTCTGTCTTAACTACTTCGATTTCTTTTTCTCCGTCCTTCAGGATGATTTTATTTCCATCCAGATAAATTCCCTCATCCAGTTTACGTCCGCTGGAGAAATATACCACTCGTGGAGTCAGATGTTTTCCAAACTCACGCAGAACCTCATCTTCATAATTCAGCACGCATACATCTTCTGTACCCTGATTCTCAGTGATCAGTTCTTTCACACGTATATACTCTTCCATTGTATGATGACGGTTCAGATGGTCCTCTGTAATATTCAGGATTGCAGATACCTTTGGTGCAAACTCATCAATCGTTTCCAGCTGAAAACTGCTGATTTCTGCAACAGTTACAGAGTTTGGTTTCATCTCCAGTGCTTTGGAAGTATATGGGGTTCCGATATTGCCGACTACAAAAACAAACTCACGTGCATCCTGCATAATTTTTCCAAGAAGTGCTGTTGTAGTAGTTTTTCCGTTTGTTCCTGTGATGGCAAGCACTTCACCGTCACCTACTCTGTATGCCAGTTCCACCTCTCCCCATACCGGAAGCCCCTGCTCATAAAAACTCTTTACAAGTGGAAGATCTGTCGGCACTCCGGGGCTTAAAACTACCAGATCAAGACTGTCCTGTACTTCTTTCGGAAGTTCTCCTGCATATACAGTGACCGGATATGTCCCATCTGTTTTATGTACAACTGCGTCTTTATCTGTTTCGGCATTTCCGTCATAGATAACCGGAAATGTCCTACCTTTGCCAGAAGGTCAGATGCTCCGATTCCGCTTTTTCCGGAACCGAATACAAGTACCTTTTTTCCCTGTAATTCCATAATAATTTTCCTCCCTTTTATCAGCATAACGCTGAAATCTGCTTAGCCAAAATCTTACAGTGCCAGCAGTGCGACCATACACATAACCGCTGTAATAACTGAGAATACCGCAACTACACGTGTTTCAGACCATCCGCATAACTCAAAATGATGATGGATCGGTGCCATCTTAAAGATACGCTTTCCATGTGTTGCCTTGAAATAAGTTACCTGAATGATAACGGAAAGTACTTCTATCAGATAGATCAGACCCACGATCAGGATAAATAACGGCATCTGCATCACATAAGCCGTACCTGCAACAAAACCACCCAGTGCCAGAGAACCTGTGTCTCCCATAAACACTTTTGCCGGATATACATTAAACAGAAGGAATCCCATCAGTCCACCGACAACGGCTCCTGTCACAGGTTCGATCCCGCTCTTTGTTCCAATGGAAACTACGGTAAAAAATACCGCTACGATCAAAGTCACGCTGGAAGCCAGTCCATCCAGGCCATCTGTAAGTTCACACCGTTTACAGTACCGATCACAGCAAAAAACAGCACCGGAATCGCAAGCCATCCAAGGTTCAGATAATGATCCGGCCAGAATGGGATACGCATTGCAAGATCAATATTTGTATAGTTCAGGATATAAAAAACAAAAATACCGGTCACAACGACCTGCAGTCCAAATTTCTGCCATGCCAGCAGTCCGTCTGAACGTTTCAGTACAACTTTCAGATAATCATCCAGAAAACCGATGATTCCAAATCCAAGTGTCAGAAACAGTACCGGAATAATTGCCGGATAGTCTTTTACATAGAACAGCGAAGTAACCACTGCAGCGATCAGAAAGATCACTCCACCCATTGTCGGAGTTCCTGCCTTTTTCAGATGCGACTGCACACCTTCCACTCGTTCTGTCTGTCCCATCTTGAGTTTTCTCAGAAACGATGATGACTGGTCCCAGGATCACACTGATCGCAAATGAGATCAGTACCGGGAATACAACTTGAATATTCATCCTCACACCTCTTATCATTCTTTCGTTTTTTATTACGTTTGATTATAAGGCTTTTCGTCTGATTTATCAACTCCCAGATACGGGAGTATATTTTCGAAGATACTTCTCACAACGGGAGCTGCGATCGTTCCTCCATAATAAATTCCCTGTGGATCATGGATAATACACAATGCAAGAACTTTCGGATCATTTGCCGGTGCGAATCCCAGAAACGAAGAAATATAGCGATTTGCACTTCTGGGAAGCGTCTGTGATGTTGCAGTCTTTCCGCCGATCCGATATCCCTCCACTGCTGCATTGCGCCCGGATCCCTCCGCAACTACCTGCTCCAGGATATACCGGACAGTTTCAGAGATCTTGCCATCCAGAATCTTTCTGCCACTGGAATATTCCAGTGCCTTTACTGTTTCTCCATCTGATGACTCAATCGCCACTCCAAAATGAGGAGTGATCAGCGTTCCACCATTGATCAGGGAACTCACAGTTGCTGCCAGACGAATCGGTGTGATCTGAAAAGACTGTCCAAACGATACCGTCGCAAGTTCCACTTCTCCCATATTTTCTTTCTGATGCATGATCCGTTCCCCGCCTCTCCCGGAAGATCGATCCCGGTCTTTTCCATCAGTCCAAACTGTCGAAAATACTGATAGTACTTATCCGTACCAAGCCGTAATCCCACCTCAATAAACACCGGATTGCAGGAATTTTCCGCACCTTTCACAAAATTCTGTGCTCCATGGCCTCTTCGGTTCGCACAGTGGATTCGCCGGTCCTCCACCAGCTTATATCCCGGGCAGTAAAAAGAATCGTTCAATGATACTACTCCTTCCGCAAGGCCGGCTGCCATCGTAATGATCTTAAAAGTCGATCCTGGTTCATATGTATCATTCAGACACGGATTTCTCCACATCTGATTCAGAAGATCCTGTTTTTTTTCTTCACTCATCCCTTCTGCATCCATGCCTGAATTCAGATCAAAAGGCTCATTCAGATCAAATTCCGACATGGTCTTCTGCTGATGATCACGGATGGCTCAGCGGCAGCAAGTTCTTCTTTGACTGCCTTATCACATGCTTCCAGATCGTATGGATCAACAACACGAACGCGGTTAAAGCCCATCGCCTTGCAAAGTGCTTCAAGATTGATCTTACCTGCCGGATCGCCCTTGATGTTGTAACCGGTCGTTGGATTCTGCTGATGACCTGTCATTCCCGTAATGGAATTATCTAAGATAATAACTGTTGAATTGCTCATGTTATAAGCAATGTTAGCAAGTCCGGTCATTCCGGAATGCATGAATGTAGAATCTCCGATCACGGCAACGGTCTTGCCTTCAGATTCTTCGCCACGCGCTTTATTAAATCCATGGATCGAGCTGATGGATGCGCCCATACATGCTGTTACGTCGATTGCTGACAATGGCGCAACTGCTCCTAATGTATAACATCCAATATCACCCATAACGGTACATTTGTTTTTGGATAATGTGTAGAACATTCCTCTATGAGGACAGCCCGCACACATTACCGGCGGTCTGACCGGAATGTTTTCATCCAAAGTCAGGCTTTCCTCTACCGGGATACCCATCTTTTCTGCAACCAAATTTTGTGAAAATTCATCTTCTAATGGGAATACGTCTTTACCTGTCACATCCAGTCCTAATTTCTTACAATGGCTCTCGATAATATCATCCAATTCTTCTATAATGAATAATTTGTCTACTTTTTGTGCAAAATCAAGAATTAATTTTTCAGGAAGCGGTTGATCAGTCCCAATTTCAGGACACTTGCATTATCTCCGAACACTTCCTTCACATATTGATACGAAGTTGAAGATGTAATAATTCCGATCTTAGTATCACCCATCTCAACACGGTTGAGTGGTGTTGTCTCAGCGTATGCGATCAAGTCTCTGGTACGCTGCTCTACAATTGGATGGCGGCGTTTCGCATTTGCCGGCATCATAACATATTTGCTATGTCTTTCTTATATTCTTTGAGTGCCGGCTCCACACGTTCGGATGTTTCAACCAAACTCTGTGAATGTGCAACACGGGTACACATTTCATGAATACCGGCGTATCATATTTCTCAGAAATTTCATAAGCGATCTTTGTGAATGCAAGTGCCTCTGCAGAATCCGAAGGCTCTAACATTGGTACTTGGCAGCGATCGCATAATGTCTTGAATCCTGCTCGTTCTGGGATGAGTGCATACCCGCATCGTCCGCAACACCGATGATCATTCCGGCATTCGATTCCGGTATAAGAGATCGTGAATAACGGATCTGCTGCGAC
>ENA-OQCN01001673-OQCN01001673.1-human-gut-metagenome-genome-assembly--contig:-NODE-1673-length-10545-cov-3.523517_pt1 | contig 10545 bp, 15 predicted proteins | sample MGYA00242497_ERZ504576 | MGnify/ENA primary metagenome ERZ504576 (study PRJEB26092, sample SAMD00036296) | human gut metagenome | host: Homo sapiens | study: EMG produced TPA metagenomics assembly of...
GAAAGAATATCACGGAAGCGCCATGCTGGGACTGACCTCAGGCAGCCTGAATCTGGAAGGTCCGTTGGTCAAAGACCGGACCTCATTCAACTTGCATTACGCCGTTCATGGATTGACGCGCTTTCGGCCCCAACCATCGCCATCTGGAACGCTACCAGAAATAAAGGAGAAACCCAAATAGTGGCACGATACGCTTTTACCGACATGAACTTTAAACTCAACACCAGTCAATGACCGCAGCCGCGGATATGCCGGTCTTTACTGGGGAAACGATTTTTTGAAGGGAGGAGAAAAAAGAGAAGGTGACAATGGATATGAAAGCAGAAACACCGGCAGACTGCGATGGGGAAACATCATGCATTTACCGGCTGGTCATACGTATTCAACAACCAACTCTTCGGTAATGTGAATGCCGCCTTTACCCACTACTCTTCCACCTTGAAAGGAGACTACTACCAAGGAACAGAAGCCAACTACGTATCACAGGAAAGTTCAACCCGGAACCGCATTGACGACCTCAGCATACGAGCCAATTTCGATTTCCGCCCCAATGCTTCCCACCAGTTGCATTTCGGCACTCATTATATTTACCACCGTTTTCATCCCGTAGACGAAAATCGCATTTTCCAATGGCATGACCACCCAGACCAGACAAAACAACGACACTGCCCTACCTGCACATGAATTAGGCATATATATGGAAGAAGACTGGAAAATGAACAAAAGAATACGTTTAAACGCCGGGGTTCACCTCGGACTATACACCATTGACGGGAAAACGTACACTTCCCTGGAACCCCGTTTTTCCAGTCGTTTCCTGATCAATCCGCAACTCAGCCTCAAAGCCTCTTATACCCGGATGAGCCAATATGTACATCAAGTCAATGAAAGCTACATCAACCTGCCCACAGACACATGGATACCGGTCAGCCGCAAGCTGAAACCGATGCAGAGCGACCAACTGGCTGTAGGAGCTTATTACACCACCGGCAACAAAATCTACTCTTTCTCCATAGAAGGATATTATAAATGGATGAAACATCTGATGGACTATAAAGACAACTACCAGTTTCTCCCTCCTTCCACCAGCTGGGAAGACAAACTGACTCAAGGAAAAGGACGTTCTTACGGCGTAGAACTTATTGCCCGCAAAGAAAAAGGGAAAATAACCGGATGGGCAGGCTATACTCTAAGCTGGAATGACAGACAGTTCACTGAGATAAATAAAGGCAAGCGTTTTCCTGCCAAATTCGACAACCGGCATAAATTCAATATAATAGCCAATTGGAAAATCAAGCCCAAACTGGAGTTGACCGGAAGCTGGACCTACGCAACCGGTAACCGGCTCACGGTTTCTTTCGAAAACTACCAGGCCGTTTCTCCCCAACATCCGTTTCCGGGAGGCAGCCTGGTTCCTCCTTATATAGATTCAGGCGGATTAGACTATTATACGGAACGTAATAATTTCCAACTTCCCGCCTATCACAGACTCGACTTGGGCATCAATATTTACCGGCCAAAGAAAAAGAACCGGATGGGAATATGGAATATCAGCATCTACAATGTCTATTCCTACATGGCACCCGTCAGCATACGCAAAGGATGGTGGTATAATAACGACTGCTTCTATACCCTGGGCATAGTTCCCATTATACCATCAGTTTCTTACACTTATAAATTTTAAATGATTATGAAACATCTGCTATATACATTACTTCTAGGAGTGTTCCTTACCTCCTGTTATCGAAAAATAGATTTGGACGAATATCGCACTACGCCCAAAATAGTAATAAACAGTGTAGTATCCCCCGACACAGTGGTAATGGCCTCCATCACCCGGACCTGGTTCTATCCAGACAAGAAGCCTTATGTCAATCTCCCTCACGCCCATGTGGAGCTCTATATCAACAATCAATACATAGAAACCATGCAATGGAAAACACTGAATAATCCCCGGAACCCAGACCAGCCGGATACCTTATTCCTTTCAAATACAATCCCGGCAGAAGGAGACCGGATAAAAATTGTTGCATCCACCCCCGAATATGGTACGGTAACGGCAGAAGATATCATACCAAAGAAAGTACCTATAAAAAACGCCAGTCATACAATTAAAAAAGGTAACGGAGTTTATCAAGGAACAATTTCCGACTATTTTGAAATATACTATGAAGTCACGTTTGATGAATTTCCGGAAAAGAACAATTATTATCTGGCCAAAATCACACAAATAAAAACGGGCTATTACGGTTACTACGAAACAGAAATAGATTATATAGATCCTGTATTCAAGGAACAGGATGCCATATTGGACGAAAGTATGGCATTCAACGGATTGGAAAAAAGAGGAGGAGCCCTCTTTACCGACCAAAGCATTAACGGACAAACCTATACTTTACAAATAAAAGAGACAACGGCAGAGTTAGACGAAACAGAACAAAGAATCATTTCCATCTATTCCCTTTCCGAATCCTACTTTTTATACCTGTTGTCCTTACAAAAAATTGCCGGAAGCACGTTAGAAGGAGGATTGGGTAACATTGGACTAGCCGAACCTCTACGGGTTTACAGCAATGTGGAGGGAGGAACAGGTATTCTGGGCGGCAACCAACATTCGGAAACAACTATAACATTGAATAACCCATCTAAAAAATAATTGATTATGGATACATTACAACAAGCTCCCGCCTTATGGTATTGGAGCGAACCCGCATCGGGATACAGCATTGAAGATTGCGAACAGATTGTAGCAGAAGAGATGCAAACAGCAAAAGCAGACTAAAAGTTCTGGCCACCGTAGGGTACATTGAAATGTACCCCTACGGTAAAAAAGAAATTTCACGCCTCAATGGATAATTCCCCCGCAAATGTTCAAATTCTTCGGGATGCCGTTTCAATGCATCACTGTCACGAGTCGGATCATACACCTGTAGAAAAGCCTCTTCCGGATCAGAAGAATAATCCATATACGGCAAAGCGGGCGGTACTATTTTAAAATCAGCTGTATATGGAAGAAGTTACAAAGCTCCTCCAATGCCATCCGTGTAGCATTCGACTTTCCGTCAGCTGAATACCCTGCTATATGAGGGGTTCCCAAAAAAACTTTCTGCAACAAATCCGGGTGAATATCCGGTTCATTTTCCCACGTATCAATAACCGCATCACGTATCCGGCCCGTCTTCAGCGCATCAAGCAAAGCCAATGTCTCTATTACTTCTCCACGAGAAGTATTCACAATAAAAGGTTTCCGTTGCAAACCGGCAAAGAAATCCGCATCCGCCAAATGGAACGTTTTATATTTCCCATTCCTGTTCAGCGGAGTATGAAAGGTTATTATATCACATTCCCGTGCCAGTACAGACAAATCCACAAATTCCGTTTCCCCCCGGTCCGCACGTGAGGATCATTCAGCAAGACCCGCATCCCCAATGCCTCCGCCATACGTTGGATACGGCTTCCCACATGTCCTACCCCAACAATCCCCAGACAGCTTTCTTCCAATCTCACCCCCTTCCGGCGTTTCAACAATAATAATACCGAATGCAGGTACTGCTCCACACTGCCGGCATTACAACCGGGACAATTTTTCCATACAATTCCCGCCTCATCACAATAGTCCACATCAATATGATCAAAACCGATGGTCGCAGTAGCATGAATTTCACCTTGCTTCCTTCCAGCAGTTCACGGTTACAACGGGTACGGGTACGGATCACCAATGCGTCAGCATCCCGTACATCCCCGACGGTAAAACCACTGCCGGGCAAATACACCACTTCATCGGCTATCTGTTCGACAGCTTCATGTATATAAGGTATTTTATTATCTACAATTATTTTCATCTTTCAAAAACTTGCTTGGGAACAAAGGTAGACACTTTTACCGAATAATAATTGGCTGATTAGAAAACTTTGCATAGATTTGTACATTCAATAAAACAGCTGTTATGTCCAAGATTCTTGTAATCTGCTTTTCATCCATCAATAATGTGGCAATGGCAATCCCGGTCATTCACTCATTGGCTACGCAATATGCCCAGCATCAAATCATGGTGCTGAGCATAGACACATTCTCCCCCTTATTCGAGAATGTGCCGGACAATGTTATTTTCCGTGGGGCAGATTTCAGAGGAGAACATGCCGGATTAATGGGTCTGGGATGGCTGTACAATGATTTAAAAGAAGAAAAATTTGATGCCGTAGCCGCTTTCCAGCCCACATTCCGCAGCCGTTTTCTTTGCTGGCGTTTTCGTCTGGCAGGCATAAAAGCAGCCCACATCAAGCAGAACAGGCGGGAACTGCAAAAACTGATACGGCGGAAACATAAAATATATACAGAGCAAGACTCCTTTTTTCAGCGCTGTGCCCATACGCTCAGTCAGATAGGTTACCCCATCCGGTTAAGTTTCCTCTCCCTTTTCGGAAAGAATAAAGGCAATATTTCCAGCCTGGCTCCGTTAACCGGTGAGAAGAACCAAGAAACATGGATTGGAATCGCTCCCTTTGCAACACATGTAGGCAAAATCTATCCGTTGTCAAAGCAAGAGCAGATCCTCAAACATCTATCTGCACGCGACCATACAAAAATCTTCTTATTCGGAGGCGGGAAAAAAGAAATCAAAGTATTGGAAGAATGGGCCAACATTTCCCCAATGTCATCTCAACAGCCGGCAAACTAACCATAAATATGGAATTGGCCCTCATGAGCAATATGGACGTCATGCTGGTAATGGATGCCGCCAATATGCACCTTGCATCATTAGTGAACATCCCGGTTGTGTCCATTTGGGGGGCAACGCATCCCTGTGCAGGCTTTGCAGGATGGAATCAGTCTGCGGCAAACACAATACAGATAGACCTGCCCTGCCGTCCTTGTTCCTTATCCGGAGAAAAGCACTGTTATAGAAAAGATTATGCCTGTCTGCAAGGCATAACTCCCGAAATGGTAATAGAACACATAAACAAAGTCATCAGTAAATGAAACAAATAAATCTCATATATTATTCCGTTTTCTTTTTGTGGTATTTGCTTTCGCTTCTACCCTTGCGATTCTTATATTTCATATCCGATCTTCTTTTTTATCCGCTCTATTATTGCATCCGCTACAGACGTAAAATCATACGCAATAATTTATCGAACTCATTCCCCGAGAAAGATTTAAAAGAGATTGTCCAAATCGAGAAACAATTTTACTCTTTCTTTTGCGACTATATAGTAGAAACGCTCAAGTTATTCTCCATTCAAAAAAACAACTGATGAGAAGAATGACTTTTGAAGGACTGGACGAGATAGTGGAAAGCATGAACAAAAAGAACAAAGATTTACTGTTTTATCTATTTAGGGCATTATTGCAACTGGGAATGGATTGCATCCTTGCCTTATTGGATTTCCAAAGACATATCCTGCGGACAAATCTATCATCCACTGTACAATCAGGCTTTCGACAAACTATTTCTAAGATTACGCAACCAGTTCGGAGGCGAATGCATCCCATGAAAACGACTTTGCGCCGCATCATTGAATTGAAACGGACAAAGCAAAAGGCAATTATCGGATTTATTTCGGACCAAGCACCCAAGTGGAACAGCATACATCACTGGACTGAATTTCTAAACCAAGAAACACCGGTTTTCATCGGTACGGAGAAAATAGGCAAGCAAGTGGACGCCTTGATTTATTATGCTGACGTAACACGGGTCAAAAGAGGATACTACCACTGCCGGCTCAAACCATTGTGCGACACCCCCCGGCAAGTACCCGATTTTGAATTGACCGATTTGTTTACCCGAGAATTGGAACAAACAATAAAAGCGCATCCCCAATATTGGCTCTGGAGCCATAACCGCTGGAAAAGAACCAAAGAAGAGTGGCTGCGCAGACAACAGGAAGAAACTAAGTGATTATGGAAAAATATGATTATTTGATAGTAGGTGCCGGTTTGTTCGGCGCCGTTTTTGCCCACGAAGCAAAACGAGTAGGTAAACATTGCCTGGTAATTGACAAGCGCAATCATCGCGGAGGCAATATCTACTGTGAAGATATGGAGGGCATCCATGTACATAAATATGGTGCACATATCTTCCATACCGACAATAAAGAAGTGTGGGACTATGTAAACAGCTTTGTCGAATTCAACCGATACACCAACTCCCCTTTGGCTTACTTTGACGGGAAATTATACAATCTTCCCTTCAACATGAACACTTTTTATCAGCTGTGGGGAGTAAAGACTCCGGCGGAAGCCAAGGCCAAGATAGAAGAGCAACGTAAAGAATTTGACCATATCGCCACCCCCGCCAACATGGAGGAGCAAGCATTAAAGCTATGTGGAAAAGACATTTACCATCGCCTTATCAAAGGTTATACAGAGAAACAATGGGGACGTTCCGCCAAAGAATTACCGGCATTCATCATCAAACGTATTCCTTTCCGTTTCATTTATGACAACAACTATTTCAATGACAGCTACCAAGGAATCCCCAAAGGCGGATACAACGCCCTTATCGATGCGTTACTGGAAGGAACCGAGGTTCGTCTCAACACCAATTATTTCAGCAACCGCAATGAACTGGACGCATTGGCAGACAATATCCTGTTCACCGGATGCATAGACCAGTTCTTCGATTACCAATGCGGACATCTGGAATACAGAAGCCTGCGCTTTGAACATAAACAGCTGGAAACAGAGGATTTCCAAGGCAACGCAGTAGTCAATTATACAGAACGTGAGGTACCCTATACCCGAATCATTGAGCACAAGCACTTTGAATTCGGCACACAGCCCACCACTGTAATCACGTATGAATATCCCGATGATTTCGCGCCGGGCAAAGAACCTTACTATCCGATAAACGACAAGCGGAACACCGAAATGATGAGCCAATATAAAAAACTGGCCTCTGAGCGGAAAGACGTTTTATTCGGAGGCCGTCTGGCACAATACGCATACGCCGACATGGACGATACCGTAGCCGCCGCCCTCGCCTTATGCAAAAAGACATTTAAATAAAAGGAAATCCTTGGACTCCCCAAGGTTTTCCGCTAAATTTGCATGATATTCCTAAATTGACAAACAACATAGATAACAAACCAATGAAGTGCCTTCATATCATAACACCCGTAAAAGATTCGATTGACTCCACGCTTGAAACCGTAAAAGCAATCATGGAATCGGATATTTTGGTTCCTTTCACTTATACTGTCTATAACGATTTCAGCACGGAAGAAAATACCCATCGGCTGGAAGAGGCCGCCCGTCAATGGAATTTTCGTCTGGTCAACTTATCAGACCTGACCGACCACCCCTCTCCCAACTATCTACTGGTGTTACAAACAGCACAAAAAGAAGCCATCGAAGCAGATGCAGGATTACTGATTGTGGAATCGGATGTTATTGTCAAAAAAAACACATTGCAATCACTATACAATGGAGCATTGCAACAGAAACAATGCGGAATTGCAGCAGCTGTGACAACCGATGAAAAAGGCGTAATCAATTACCCCTACCTACACGCCAAGGGACACGAGAATCAAGTGTACCCGGAAAAAAAGCATTGCAGCTTCTGCTGTTCACTACTCACCCCCGGACTGCTGAAAGCATTTGACTTTCAAACATTAGACCCAAGCAAGAACTGGTATGATGTGACCATCTCGCACGAGTCACTGAAACGAGGTTTCCAAAACTACCTGTTCACCACGTTGCCCGTATGGCACAGGCCCCATAGCAGCCGTCCGTGGAAACAACTGAAATACAAGAATCCTTTAAAATATTACTGGTTGAAATATACCAAAGGACTAGACAAAATTTAACACTATTATAATGATATGAGCAAGACAGAGCGTTTGTTTCATCCCCGCACCTTAGTGATTCACCCTGATTTCAAAAATCTGGAAGAATTTATAGTATCCATTCCCGAACGTTTCCAAAGGAATGAAGGTACTGTTATTCACCAAGGGCGCAATGAATTGCGGAAAATGGAATACAATGGCAAAGAATATGTTATCAAATCCTTTCACAGCCCCCACCTTATCAACCGGTTTGTATATGGCATATTTCGTCCATCCAAGGCAAAACGCTCTTACGACCATGCAGAAATGCTGCTGAAAATAGGTGTAGACACTCCGCAACCGGTGGGATATATGAATATACGTTCAGGGCTGCTGTTCGATAAAAGTTATTATATCAGCCTCCTCTCCACCTGCCCCTACATTTACGACAACCTGTTCACACAGCAATTCGACTACGCCGAGGAAGTATTCCGCGCCATAGGCAAAGTGACCGCCCGTCTTCACGAACACGGATACGCCCACAAAGACTACGGACGTGCCAACATCCTGTTTCAGAAAACTCCCAATGGCATAACAATAGAAATTGTCGATTTGAACCGGATGTACATCGGCCCCATAGATATGAAGACCGGCTGCAAAAACTTTGAACGCCTGCCGGCAACTCCACAAATGCACCGATGGATGGCAGAAGAATACGCCAAGGCACGGAACTTTGATGTGGAAAAATGCTTTGAGCTCATGAGAGCCTATAGAAGCGTACAGCCGGGAAAAATAGATAACCTTTACTAAAAACTAAATGCATCATGAACATTATAGCCGTAGTTGTAACCTACAACCGAATGGAACTTCTGAAAAGAAATATTCGTTGTCTGCAACAAAACAAGCCGATATCTTCCATTGTAATAGTAAATAACGGAAGCACGGACGGTACAACGGAATGGCTTGCCGCACAGGAAGGCTGACAGTAATCAATCAGACCAATGTGGGCGGTGCGGGAGGATTCTATACAGGCATACAATACGCTTATCAGGCGGGTGCCGACTGGATTTGGTGCATGGATGACGATGTATTTCCGCGGGCCGACTGTCTGGAACAACTCTTGCCGTATACCGACAAGAAAGATATCGGCATACTGGCCCCTCGCAGGTTGCTCGAAGGAGAAATATTCACCCATGACTTCCAGGCATACAACCTGAGCAATCCTTTTGTATCCATGTACAGCAAGAAACTGGCAGGACGGCACATCACCTCACCGACAGAAATTATGGGAACAGCTTTCGAAGGTCCGTTCATCCGCCGCGAAGTCGTTGAGAAGATAGGTCTTCCCAATAAAGACCTTTTCATTTTCTGTGATGATACAGATTACTGTCTCCGCACCATACGGGCAGGTACAAAATACTCTATATACCTGATGCCTGATGGATAAAGAGAAATTCTTCTCCAACGACACATGGAATGAGCGAAGCAAGAAGAAAAAGTGGAAACGCTTTTATCAGATCCGTAATTCAACTTATTTAAACCATCACTACGGACGCAACATAGCAGTGAAATATCTTCGCGGCTTCAACGGAGTAATGGGATATATTTTCATCGCGTTGTTCACCAGTCCGTTTGCAAAAGCCTATCAATGGAAAGATATACCCCGATTATGGAAAGCCTATTGCGACGGAATACATGAAAAACTTGGAATTATGAGCTGAAAAACGGCAACACTCTTACAAGTTAATGTTTCATAATAAACTAGCATTTATATACTATATTTACAGAAAAAGAGTAAATTTGTTATATAATTAGATATCAGAATATTATGAGAAAACTAAGGATTACGTTATCTATTATAATGAGTTCAGAATAAAACAAATTCTTTTGACAATAGTATTAATTATCTCTAATATGACAGGTAGAAATCAATAATCATTGGTTATTTATGAGCAATTTATTACTATCCAAAATAGGGCACGTTATATCCGAATTTCCTTTGGCTTTTAAACAAACGAAAGAAGTCAAATTATTCATGACATTGCTGGTAAAAAACGAAGAAGGGATGCTGGAAGAGAATTTACAGTTCCATAAAGCGATGGGAGTGGACGGGTTTATCATTACTGATAATAACTCCACAGACTCAACTCCGGACATTATCCGTAAATACAAACAAAAAGGGTGGATTAAAGAAGTGATAGAAGAAAAGGCTACCAACTATGAACAAAAGGACTGGGTAGACCGTATGATTTGGAAAGCCAAAACCATTTATAAGGCCGACTGGATTATCAATGCCGATGCCGACGAATTATGGTATGCCCCTACCGGCAATTTGAAAGATGAATTATATGCCACCAATGCCAATGTGCTGAATTGTGAAATGAGAAGTGTCTATCCTGAAGAAGAAAAGCCCTTTTGGCAATGGGATAAGACTGTAAAAGCGGTAACCGAACCTGAAAAATATGACTTGTCACTCTATTCGCTGTTTGAGCGTCAGAACAAAAAAGTCATTCACCGGACTGCCGGTTACCTGCAAATTTCAATGGGAAACCATAAAGTAACCATGTTCCCACAAAACTCTGCCGACAGCCATATCCATGTATATCATTACAATATACGCGGCAAGCAGCAGTTTATGGAAAGATGATAAATGGCGGCAAGCAACTGGAGCAACACAAGGGCAGACACGGAGGTCGCCACTGGCGCTACTTCTATCAGTACATAAAGAAGGAAAACTAGAGGCTGAATATGAACGTGTTATCGGCAGTGCTTATTTTGA
>ENA-OQCN01001674-OQCN01001674.1-human-gut-metagenome-genome-assembly--contig:-NODE-1674-length-10544-cov-2.821446_pt1 | contig 10544 bp, 10 predicted proteins | sample MGYA00242497_ERZ504576 | MGnify/ENA primary metagenome ERZ504576 (study PRJEB26092, sample SAMD00036296) | human gut metagenome | host: Homo sapiens | study: EMG produced TPA metagenomics assembly of...
TCATTTTTGCGGGGGTGTGATATAATGAGATGTCCGTAAGTTTTGGGACGATGTTTGCAGGAAAGGATATTGGGAAATTATGGAAGAGAAAATGACGAATGGAAATACACGAAACGACAGATTGAGGAGGCTATTAAGGAATATGCCGCAGACCGGACCAAAGAACGTCTTACCACGGTTCTTAATTTGCTCCGTCCGACAAAGCTGTTTGTACCGGCGATGTTGCAGGCACCGGATCGCCCGATTCCATGTTTTTTAAAGAATAGTAATGAAGAGCAGTTTTTTGGTTGTATATACGTCAAAAGAGCAGATTCCGGAGGAGCCAAAGAGCCAGGCGATGCTTAATATGCCATTCCCGGCATGTAATAATATCGTTGTAAAACCGGAGTTAAAACTTGCAGGAATGGTGATCAATCCGTTTTCTGATAACCTCGTATTAAAGACAGAGCTTGTACAGAAGTTACATGAGGCTGATGAGCAGGCAGCAAAACGTGCAGCGCAGATGAAACAGGTGAAGATGACACCGGCACAGTTCCAGGTATTTGTAAAACGCCAGGTTGAGTTTGGCGTATTACCGAAGCGTCTGTTTACCGAGAAACAGGAGTTCATGAACAAACTGTGCGATGAAAAAGAGGCTTTTATCAATGAGATTTTTGCAGGCGTGTTCAAGGAGCCGAAGTTAAATCCATACACTGAGAATGATTATTCCGTTATGGCACTTGACATTGCAGAGGATCTGACATTAGTCCGTGTGGATCTCCCGGAAAAAGGGTTAGTTCCGCCACTCTGCTACCGTATTTATCTGACGATCAATCCAAAAACCGGAAAAGCAGGTTACTATACGATTGAAATGTCCAAAGAAAAGGATGTCCGTATGCTGGGCGAATTTTTAGAGGATGGAAAACATATCGATCACGGTGTTGCACCAGTAGAAGGCGCTGAACTTCAGAAGATCATGGATCTTGCCAGAGGCGAAGGTGCAGAGATGACAAGTTAGGAACAAAAATAGCACAATTATAAGGAAATAATAAAGTTCGGGTGTCAAAAGGTGGTTCACAACTTTTGACACCCGAATTGTCTTTAGTTATGCTGGATAATATCTGCGTACTGTCCGCGAGTCACTTTTAAGAGTGCATCCGGGTTGACCGTAATGGAAGTGCCGACACGTCCGCCACTGATATAAATCTTATCAAAGGATGCAGCACTTTCATGTACTACCGTCGGGAACTGCTTTTTCATGCCAAGCGGAGAGCAGCCGCCGCGCACATATCCGGTAAGTGGTGTCAGATCTTTTACATGAAGCATTTCGAGTGATTTCTCACCGACACATTTTGCTGCTGCTTTCAGATCAACTTCTTCCGCAATCGGTACGACAAAAACATAATATTGTCTGTTCCCGCCGGAGCCAGGTTTGCCTGCCTGCATAACGAGGGTCTTAAAGGACTGTTCCACCGGGGCACCGGTTTTTTCTGCGGTATGCAGTCCGTCGATAAATTCATCACACTCATAATTGATGATCTCATAAGGTATTTTATTGCGGTCTAAAATGCGCATGGCATTTGTTTTTACTTCTTTTCCCATAAAGAAAACTCCTTTCACAATGTCGGGTTCATTGTAACACCACTGCAAAAAATAGACAACTGAAACAGAATGTATGTTTACGAAAAAACAAAAAAATGTTATCCTAAAAGAGTAATTTAGGGTAATAGATGAAGTACAATAAAATGCGTCACACATTCAAAAAAGGAGTGGCGGGAAATGAGGCAGAGTATGAAAGATTTTTTTAAGAGAGTAAAGATGGATGCGATCCTGTCAGCGATCTTATGCATTGTACTGGGGGTGGTTCTGATCGCCTGGCCGGGAGAGACGATCAACATTGTCTGTAAAGTACTTGCAGCCGGTCTGATCATTCTCGGGATAGTGGAGATTTTTTCTTATATTACCAATAAGGGCGGTTATATGTTTACCGGAGCTTTAGGACTGATCGTGCTGATCGTCGGCGTATGGATCTTTTTGAAACCGGGCAGCATTGTAAGCCTTATTCCGATCGTGATCGGTGTGATCTTAGCGGTTCACGGCGTACAGGATGTGAAAATGGCACTCGAGTCAAAGAACGGCGGATATGACAGATGGTGGATCATGCTGATCATTGCCATTATCAGTATTGCGTTTGGTGTGCTCTGTATTGTCAATGCATTTGGAATGGTAAAACTTGCCATGCAGTTTGTCGGAGCTGCTTTGATTTATGATGGAATCAGTGATCTGTGGGTTGTGACAAAGACGGTGCGGACCGTAAAAGAAATGGAACGGGAAGCAAAGGCAGTGGATGTTGACTACAAAGAGATTGATTAAGCATATGGAATGATTGGAAGAATACCCCGCAAAAGTCCGGATGTGGGTTTTGCGGGGGTACTTTATGTCTGTATTGTTTTGTGGACTGTATCTATACCGTAATTTTCCCTTCTTCTATAAGCCGGATAAATACGTTGACTAATTCCGGATCAAACTGTGTTCCACTGTTTTTTTTCAGTTCACTGACAGCATAGGAGACAGAGAGCGGCTTTTTGTATGGACGTCTGGCAGTCATGGCATCAAAACAATCGGCGATGGTAAGTATTCTTGCCATATAAGGAATATCCTCACCGGCAAGACCACGCGGATATCCCGTGCCATCATACCGTTCGTGATGACCAAGTACTGCAGGAATTACATAATCCATATGCGGCAGATAACGGATCATTTTTGTGGAGTTTTCAACATGTGTCTTCATGATCTCATATTCTTCCGGTGTCAGCTGCGAGGTTTTCTGTAAAATGCGTTCCGGAATACTGATTTTTCCGATGTCATGCAGCATACCGGCATCACGCACAAGTTCGATGTCATTTTCACTCATGCCAAGATCTCTGGCTAAGATCACAGCATATTTCGACACATTCATGGAATGGATAAATGTGTAGCTGTCCTTGGCATCGATCGCAGCGGTCAGTGCATAGATGGTAGGCGCAACACGTTCGTATGCAGTTCTTAAGTTCGAATCGGTGGAACGTGTCTCAAGACCGGTCCGGTAAACGGTAAGGTGACCTTTGCCCCCTAGTTTACCATAATAGATCGCCTGTTCTGCATTATGGAGCAGTGTTTTCGCATCTGGAGAAATAGATGGAAAAGTGGATATACCACAGGTAATGCTTGTGTCCCACACGGTATCGTTTTTGCTCCGCAGACTGATGATATTATGGATGATCTCATTAGCAAGTGCACCTGCACTGGTGGGATCATCCCCTTGTGTCAGTATCATAAAAACATCTGTACCATAACGGAATGCGAGGTCAGACGGGCTGATCTTTGAAAGGATTGCCTGTGCACAGAGCGTGATCAGATTATCTCCTTCCGTGGCACCGTAAAGCTCATTGTAGAGCTTGAAATCATCAATGTCGAGCAGGATCAGACTGATCGGGGTATCCGTCGAACAGGCATCTTTGATACATTCAAAGGCATGTTTTCTGTTATATAAGGAAGTGAGACTGTCCGTGATCGAAGAATGATACGCATTGTGATACAGGTTTGCATTGCGCAGAAGATACGCTGCATAGTAACAGATGCGGTCAAGACAGGTCAGTTCATCTTCCGTGTAAATGCGGTCCGAGGAATCAGCGATATATAAAAGACCGATTACAGCCTGCTGATACCGGATCGCCTTGATCGCATGAATTTTCTGCTGCGCAAGCCAGCGGCTCTGGCGGGGAGTCAGCAGAGAATCGTCTATAGAAAGATCCGGCCCTGCCAAAAGCAAACCTTTCTGATGCAGTATTTCCTCGAGAAATGCATCGGAAGGAACAGAGTAATCTTTTTCAAAAAAGACCTCGCCCCATCTGCGCACCGTGCAGAAGGAACGGCCGGTGTTTAAGTTCTGGGTCAGTAAAAGTCCCTGTGGATGCAGCAGTAAAATGAGTGAATCCATCAGGATGTTGTAAATTTCATCGGTATCTAAAGTGCGGATTGCAGACGAAAGAAAATTTTCTAAGATCATATCTTTTTGTTCTGGCATAAGGTAAGGAGCTCCGGAAGTGATTTTTCTTGAGAATGTAGCAATATTATACTATAATGCTTTTGATGTGACAATGGTGCTTTTGATATATTCATTGCAGAAGAAAGACGAGGAAAGAAAATGAGACGCGAAGAGTTTAAAATGGAGCGTACGGGATTACTTGAAGTTGGAGATGTTTTGCCGATCACAGAGGGAAAACTTCCGGGTTCCTATTATTATACACTTGGGAAAGCATATGCAATGTCTGCTAACTATGCGGTAAGTGAACGGATCAAATCAGGGGAAGGAAAGGTTGTGGATGTCAAAGAAACTCCAAAAGGGTACTTTGTGACAGTTGAATTTGACGAATAAATGTTATAAAATAAAGGTACTGTAATTTGAAAGGAAACGTACATGCGCTATATACCGACAAGCAGGTTAAAGCCGGGAATGGCTCTTGGACAGGATATTTATGATGGAGCGGGAAGACTGCTTCTTGCAAAGCATCTGCTTCTGACGTCAGAATATATATCCAACCTGGAGTTTCTCGGATATCCTGGAATATACATAGATGATGAATTTACATGCGGGATTGAGATACAGCAGGTGCTCACGCCGCAGGTGCGCTGTCATGCATTGAAGCTGATACATGATCTGTTTGATTTTGATACGGATGAAAGTGAATTGCCGGTAGATGAAGTAAAATTGCGTATGACTGTGAAAAATGTTGTGGAAGACATCTTGAAAAATGGCGATGTAATGTTTAATATGATGGACATCCGCAACTATGACGAATATATTTATTACCATTCCGTAAATGTCGGTGTGCTTTCGATCATGGTGGGTGCAAGATACGGATTGGAGCGAAGCAAATTATACGATCTTGGAGTTGCAGCAATGCTGCATGATATAGGAAAGAAGTTTTTACCGGAAGAAATTGCCAACGGAAAATGGCCGCTTGAAGGGGCTGAACGGGAAGCGTGGAAGAGTCATCCGAAACTTGGTGCTGAATATTTAAGGACATCCTACCATTTTCCGGCCGTTGTTTCTGCCGGAGTCATGATGCATCATGAATGGTATAACGGTGAGGGTTATCCGATCGGAAAATCCGGAGATGATATCCCGTTATATGCGAGGATCATTAAAGTCACGGACAGTTATGATGCGATGATCTCGAAACGTCCCGGCAGAGAACAGCTCTCGCCGGCGGATGCAATCGAATATATGATGGCGATGGCGGGAGCAGAATTTGCCCCGAAGTTAGTCAATATATTTTTACGCAGAATGGCGGTATATCCGATTGGATGTGAAGTATTGCTGTCGAACGGGCAGCATGGTATTGTGGCGAAGAATTTCAGGGACTTTTCGTTAAGACCGCTGGTACGGATCGTGGAGACGGGCGGGATGCTCAATCTGCGGGATGATCCGGAAGGACTTAGCATTACCATTGGAAGAATGATTATGTAAGAAAACTTTGAGGGAGATATGACTGGACAGGGAAAGAGCGCGATAGATACGCTTTTGGCAGAAAGTTTTAAAGAGCTTGCATTAAAACATCCGATCGAGAAGATTACGATCAAAGAGATTACAGATAAGGCAGGCGTGATACGGCCGACATTTTATAACCATTTTCAGGACAAATACGAACTTTTGGAGTGGATCATAGATACACAGCTGATCGCTCCGGCAGAGCCGCTGATACAAAACGGAATGGTAAATGAGGCACTGGTACTTTTGTTTTCCAACATTGAAAAAGAAAAGGAGTTTTATCAGAAGGCGAGCGTCTGGAGGGACAAAATTCGTTTGAGAGCATTGCACAATCCTGTATTATGAAAGTGTTCCTGCGGGTGTTTGAACGTTCGGCAGCCACGAAGAAACCAAAGTATGTCTGGCTGACACCGGAACGTATTGCTGCGTATTATGCACAGTCCATGTGCTATATTGTCATGAACTGGATTCAGTCCGGGATGACGATCTCAGCGAGGGAGTTAGCAGAGATCTATGATTACATCATAAAGAGATCCATGGAAGATATTTTAGCGGAACTTTAACCTTTGTTCCATATATACAATCAGAATCAAATGTTAACTTTAATATACATTTTGGGCAATTTGTATAATAAGATACTACAGAGAAATTAGATTGAATCTTTTCAGATTCAGTCTTTTTTTTTACACTAAAAGAAATTGTGGCAGGGAGAAATGTATGCCACAGGAAAATAAAAAGAAGGAAGAGTGAAAAAGATGATTAAGTTTGGAAATGGGTAGTGAAATTCCGTATTCCGATTCTGATCCTGAGTTTTCTGTTATTGATACCTACCGGATCATCTACATGAATACGCGAATCAATTACGATATCCTCTCATATCTCCCGGGAGATATTGAGACGATGAAAGGACAGGATATCCTGTTAGATGAGTTTGGAACAGGTGCTTTTTCCGTGGCGGTCATAGACGGCATGCAGGAAAAAGAGATTTCACAGTTAGAAGATAAGCTAAAAGAGATCGATCATGTGAAAGATGTTTTATGGTATGGCGCACTCGCTGATATCTCAATCCCGATGGATATGCTGCCGGATGATTTAAAAGATTCCCTGCAGAATGCAGACACAGGCAGCCAGCTTATGATCATTACATTTGACACGTCCATGTCAGCAGATGAAACACTTGATGCCATCGAGGAGATACGGGGACTGACCAATGAACAGTGTCTTTTGAGCGGTATGTCCGCAGTCGTTACCGATATCAAAAAGATCTGTAACAGTGAGGTCATCATGTATGTTGTGATCGCAGCAGGATTATCCGCACTGGTGCTTGCACTTACGATGGACTCATTCCTTTTACCGTTTATCTTCCTTCTGAGTATCGGTATGGCAATCGTATATAACCTTGGAACGAACTTTATTGCCGGAGAGATTTCCTTCGTTACACAGGCACTTGCAGCGGTATTGCAGCTTGCAGTTACGATGGACTATTCCATTTTCTTATGGCACAGCTACCTGGAAAATCAGGAGCGTTATCCGGATGACAGGAAACGTGCGATGTCCCATGCAATCTCACAGACGTTAACTTCCGTAGTCGGAAGTTCCATTACAACGATCGCCGGATTCCTTGCAATGTGTTTCATGACATTTACACTTGGTATGGATCTTGGTATTGTTATGGCAAAAGGTGTTGTATTTGGTGTTGTCGGTTGTGTTACAATTCTTCCTGCCATGATCCTTGCAATGGATAAATGGATTGAAAAGACAAGGCACAAAGCCATCATACCGGATCTTGGACGTATCGGTGGATTTGTGACAAAACATTACTGGATTTTCATTATTTTATTTTTAGTGATCATTGGTCCTGCTTTCTACGGACAGAATCACAATCAGGTATATTACGATCTGGTAGGAACTCTTCCGGATAACTTAGAGAGTGTAAAAGCAGGAAACGCACTGGAAAATGATTTTGATATGGGTGCGACACATGTGATCCTTGCAAGCAGCGATCTAAACTCCAAAGATGCAAGAAACCTGGAAAATGAGATCTCTGATGTGGACGGTGTCAAACTGGCATTGGGACTTGATTCCGTTATGGGACCGACTGTACCGAAGGATATGATCCCGGATGATATCAAAGAAATGTTGGATAACGGAAAATATCAGATGATCTATGTAATGTCCGAGTACAAGACAGGATCGGATGAAGTGAATGCACAGTGTGATGCAATCCGTGATATCATTAAAAAATACGATGACACTGCAATGTTAATCGGTGAGGCTCCATGTACAGAGGATCTGATCACCATCACGAATACAGACTTTAATACCGTAAATGCGGTTTCCATTATTCTGATCTTCATTATCATCGCATTTGTACTGAAGTCAGTTTCATTACCGGTCATCCTTGTTATGGTCATTGAGTTTGCGATCTTCATCAACATGGGTATCCCGCATTATACCGGAACGGTTCTTCCGTTTATCGCTTCTATCGTAATCGGAACGATCCAGCTCGGTGCAACGGTTGACTACGCAATTCTTATGACAAACAAATATAAGAGAGCAAGAAACCACGGAGCAGAAAAACGTGATGCGGTAAGAACCGCATTAGACAGTTCCTTACAGTCAGTCATCGTCAGTGCATTAAGCTTCTTTGCAGCAACATTTGGTGTTGGATTATACTCCAGTATCGATATGATCAGTTCCTTATGTATGCTTCTTGCAAGAGGTGCCCTGATCAGTCTGGTCGTCGTAGCATTTATTCTGCCGGCAATGTTTATGGTATTTGATAAATTGATCTGTGCAACAAGTGCAGGTTTCCGTTATAAAAAAGATTCGTCAGTTCAGTAAAATAGAGGAGGAAAAAAAGATGAAATTACCGGAATTAAAGAAAAAATTTACAAAGAAATATGTGATTCGTATTATCGCAGGTGTGCTGGTTGTCGGAATGGTTGGAACAGGCGTTTCCACAGCAAACGTATTTGCAGCAAAGACCGCACAGGAGAGCACTGAGAGTACAGAGAGTACCGAAAAAGACAGCAAAAAATCAGATACAAAAGATTCCGATGCTGAGAGCAAATTAAAAGATGCATTAGATGACAGTATCAAATTCAGCGAGAAAGAGATTGGCAAGGAAGAAACCGTATATGTCCTTGCAGACAGTACCGGAAAAGAGCGCAAAGTGATCGTTTCCGATCATCTGATCAATGATGAAAATAAGGATACGATCGAGGATGCTTCTACCTTAAAAGATATCGAAAATGTAAAAGGTGATGAGACATTCAAACAGGATGGCAGCAAACTGACCTGGCAGGCAGACGGCAACGATATTTATTATCAGGGAACCTCCACAAAAGAGACACCGGTATCCCAGACAATTACCTATTCTTTGGATGGTAAGGAAGTAAAGCCGGAAGAACTTGCAGGAAAATCAGGAAAAGTAACGATCCGTTTTGATTACACCAACAATGAGACGGTAAAAACAAAGATCGACGGAAAAGAGGAAGAAATCTATGTCCCATTTGCTGCGATCAGCGGAATGGTATTAGATGACAGCTTTTCTAATGTAAAAGTTACCAATGGTAAAGTAATCTCCGATGGCAAAAATAATATTGTAGTCGGATATGCACTTCCGGGATTAAAAGAGAGCTTAGATGTGGATGATTCTGATTTTGACGGAGATGTATCGATCCCGGATTACGTGGAAGTAACTGCAGATGTGGAGAATTTCTCATTAAGCACCACAATGACAGTTGTGATGAATGCAACAAACTTTATCAGCAAAGACGGAGATGCAGATCTTTCTGAAGTTGATGATATGTTAGATACTTTAACAGATGCAACAGATCAGTTAAAAGATGGTTCCGGTGAGCTCGCAGACGGTGTAGATACTTTAAAATCCAAGATGGGTGAGTTTAAAGACGGTGTCGGAACATTAAAGAACGGTATCAAAGATTATACGGATGGAGCTTCTACTTTATCCACAGGAATCGGAACATTAAAGAGTGGTGTGGATACCTTAGCAGGAAGTGTACCAACACTGATCAGCGGTGTGGGAACCTTAAAAGATGGTTCAGCAAGTGCAGCAAAAGGAGCATCTTCCTTAAAGGATGGAGCAGGAACCTTAAAGAAAGGTGCAAAAGATGTATCTACCGGAGCGAATACACTTTCCAATGGTGTGAAAGATCTTTCTACCGGAGCAAATACCTTATCAGGCGGAGCAAGTGATCTCTCCACCGGAGCAGATACGTTATCTGCCGGAGCAACATCTCTTTCCGATGGTGCTAATACGTTATCGAGTGGAGCAGCCAGCTTAAATGATGGGGTGCAGTCGATTGCAACAAATATGAAAACGTTAGTTAGTGGAACACAGAGTGTATCGGATGGAGCGGCTCAGTTAAATACAGGCGTGGGAACATTGATCGGAACGTTGAACAAGATGGGAACTGACCTTGCAGAGACGAAAGCATCAATTGGTGAGATATCGGAAGACACAGCAAATAATGCGGTTCTGCAGTATGCATCACTGCAGAACGCATTAATACAGGGTATTGTTGCTGAGACAAAAGGTGACACAACCGCAGCGAACGATATTTATGCACAGGTAGTTTCGCAGATTGGCGGAACAATAGGAGTTGATTCAATTAGTGATGTAGCAGGGGCATCTGCTGCGATTCAAAAAATATCTTCTTTAATTTCGCAAACGAGTCTAAAAGTTGGTGAAGGTGTAGGTATGATAGGTGTAATTGACACAGTGTCGAGAAAACTTACGGAACCGGATACGCAGGAGCAGATTACTAAACTTCAGCAGGGAGCGGCATCTCTTGCAGAGGGAGCAGGAAAAGTAGCACAGGGAGCAAGCCAGCTTTCCACCGGAGCAGATGCAGCAGCAGCCGGTTCTGCCCAGGTAGCACAAGGAGCAGCAGACCTTGCAACCGGAGCCGGAACCTTAAAGACGGGAGCAGCCGATCTTGCAACGGGAGCTGGAACCCTGAAAAAAGGAGCATCTGACCTTGCAACCGGAGCAACCAAGTTAAAG
>ENA-OQCN01001676-OQCN01001676.1-human-gut-metagenome-genome-assembly--contig:-NODE-1676-length-10529-cov-2.883003_pt1 | contig 10529 bp, 5 predicted proteins | sample MGYA00242497_ERZ504576 | MGnify/ENA primary metagenome ERZ504576 (study PRJEB26092, sample SAMD00036296) | human gut metagenome | host: Homo sapiens | study: EMG produced TPA metagenomics assembly of...
ATTTTTTGATCAAAATATGACGGTAAATTTAATCTCTTTTGCAATCATCGTCAAATTCATTTATTTTGTGACAAAATCTGTGCTTAATCCTGTGCAACAATCTGTGGACGATTTAAGATTTCCATAAATTCCTCACCCGTAATTGTCTCGTGCTCATAAAGGAACTTTGAAATCTCATGAAGCTTGTCCATATGACTATTTAAAAGATTCTTTGCCTTTTCATACTGCTTCTGCACAAGAGCTACTACAAGATCATCGATCTTTGCAGCTGTCTCCTGTGAACAGCTCATACTGGTATCTCCACCTAAGTAAACATTATTTAAGCTTTCCATTGCTACCATACCGAACTCACTCATGCCATATCTTGTGATAATTGCACGTGCAAGCTTCGTTGCTTGCTCAATATCGTTTGATGCACCTGTTGTCACATCACCGAACACAAGCTCCTCTGCCACGCGTCCTCCGGTAAAGGTTGCAATCTTGTTTTCAAGTTCTTCCTTTGTCATCAAATACTTTTCGCCTTCATCAACCTGCATTGTGAAGCCAAGCGCACCTGATGTACGCGGGATGATCGTAATCTTCTGCACTGGTGCGGAATTTGTCTGCAGCGCTGCTACAAGCGCATGTCCGACCTCGTGATACGAAACGACCAGTTTTTCTTTCGTTGAAAGAATACGGTTCTTTTTCTGATAACCAGCAATAACTACTTCAACACTTTCCATTAAATCAGTCTGTGTTGCAAATTTTCTTCCATCACGAACGGCACGAAGTGCTGCCTCATTAACAATGTTGGCAAGCTCAGCACCAGATGCACCTGCTGCTGTTCGCGCAATTGCGTTAAAGTCAACATTGTCTGCAATCTTAATCTTTGCCGCATGTACCTTCAAAATATCCTCACGACCCTTAAGATCAGGCAGTTCAACCGGAATACGGCGGTCAAAACGGCCTGGACGAAGAAGTGCAGGGTCTAGAGACTCCGGACGGTTTGTCGCTGCCAAAATGACAACACCCTTAGAACCATCAAAACCATCCATCTCTGACAGCAGCTGATTTAACGTCTGCTCACGCTCATCATTGCCGCCGATTTGACCACTCTCTCTTTTCTTTCCAACTGCATCAATCTCGTCGATAAAAACAATACATGGAGCCTTTTCATTGGCCTGTTTAAACAGATCTCTTACTTTTGCGGCACCCATACCAACGAACATCTCAACAAATTCGGAACCTGAAATGGAGAAGAACGGAACATCTGCTTCACCAGCTACTGCTTTGGCAAGCATTGTCTTACCAGTTCCAGGAGGGCCTACAAGAAGCGCACCTTTTGGCATTTTCGCACCGATCTCACGATACTTTTCCGGATTATGAAGGAAATCAACGATCTCCTGAAGAAGTTCTTTGGCTTCCTCCTCTCCGGCAACATCTTTAAATTTAATACCATCAACAGACTTTACATAAACTTTGGCATTGCTCTTGGAGCCGCCGCCCATGCCAAAGGTCATCATGCTCTCTCCATCGCCCATCTTGCTCATCATTTTTCTGGAAAGAAACCATCCCAAAAGAGCAAAAAGAGCAATTGGAAGAATATAGCTTATCAACATATATTCAAGCATACCCATCTGCTGAACAATTGGCTTACTAAATACAGCACCAGCTTCCTCAAGACGATTTACAAGATCAGGATCGTTCATTGTTCCTGTCTTGTAAATATGCTCACCACTCTTGTCTGAGAAGGTAATCTGCGTATCTTCTACGCTGACTTCTCCAATGTTCTTTTCCTCGATCATTTGGAGAAATGTGCTGTAATCCGTCTGCTCTACCTGTCGTCTAAACAGATTCGGAAATACAAATGTATTTAAAAGCAAAAACACAATGATGGCAATGACCCAATAGGTCAGCATCGGTTTTTTTGGCCTGTTCGGCCTGTCATCTACTTCCATAAGCACCTCACATTCTGCCTTGGATTTCCAAAGCTTTCGGCATATTTTAGCCTACTCGTATCATACCCCTTTTCATTAGCACTGTCAAGGTGAGAGTGCTAAATTTTGTGTGAAATAAATATGAATTATTCTATTTTTCCGACTGTTTACGTGCTTTTTTTGAATGATCTGTGGCCATTTTTCTTTCGTAATAAAACATATATTGCTGCATGACACCGGCAAATCCTTCGTATTTTTCTACTGGGAAGCTTCCGTTATAATAGGTTTTCTGAATTCGATCAATCCATACATCTACTGGAAATGCACCTATACGATGATATCCAAACAACGCTACACAATTTGCAACCTTTTCACCAACGCCATAACATGAAAGAAGTGCTTTATGCAAGTCGTCATCACCAAGCATAGCCCATTTTTTTATGTCTAATTCCCCGGATGCTACCTTTTGGGCAGCTTCATACACATATTTTGCCCGATATCCCAAAGAAAGATCCTGCAGATCAGACAAGCTTAATCCTGCTAGCTGCGTTGCGTTGGAAATGCAAAAAACTCATTTTCCTTATCTATACATGTTCCGCATGTCGTCGATAAGCTTTCCACTGCCTGACGTATTGCTGGAATATTTTTTCTTTGTGAAATTATAAAGGTGATGAGCATTTCCCATGGATCCTGGTTCAAAATACGGATACCTTTTCCATATGCAAATGCAGACTTTAGATAATTGTCATCCGCATCAATTGCCTTTTCATAACTGCGGTAATCAAAATCCAAATCAAAGTAATGACACCAGAACTGCTTGTATTCCTCTTTGCTGCAAAAGAATATCAGATGGACACCATTCTGGCAAACAAAAACTTTTTTATCTGCAGCCATGACTCGATACCATGCCATGCTTTCACAATTCTCCAAACCCTTGCTTTTGCAAAGCTTTTCCTGCTCCTGCAAAGAAAGTTTATAAATTCTGAAGCATTGTCCACTCTCCATGATCTGTTCAAGGTCAAAGCAATCTGCCTCAACATGAACACATTTTGATTCTATATACTCACATACATTTATATTCTCACTCATTGATACATTTCCTTTCTGCATGCGACTTTTCACATACAATACTATGATAAAGCAAATACAAATATATGTCAATTGTGTTACAAACGAAGGGCACCGCCCCTGCATTTGTCATTGCCGAGGCGGTGTCCTGCTTATTAGCAAACTTCTTTACTGCGTGATTTGTTATGCCTTTTTGCTGCGCAGATACAGCCAGATCAGTGCTGTAAGCATAATTGCTCCGAATCCAGCTAGTGCCATACCAATGGTTCTGCTCATGTCTTCAATACCAAGAATTACTCTTTCAGATGAAAGCGTTGTTGTCGGCGTTTCACTAACCGTTGTTTCCGCAGCAGTTGTTGTTGTATTGGCTGCTGGAGTGGTAACTTCTGGTGTAGATCCTTCATCATCTGGTGAAGGCAATGTTGTTTCTTCTTCTGAAACAGTTGTCTCTTCCTCAGAAACAGTCGTTTCTTCTGGAGATGTTTCTTCCTCAGAAGTCGTTGTTTCCTCCGGTGTTGTTTCTTCCTCAGAAGTTGTTGTCTCCTCTGGTGTTGTTGTCTCAGACTGATGAGGATCTGTCGGTCCATCAGGTTCTGTTTCTTCTTCCTCTTCAGGGTTTCTGACATCGCGAATAAGGTAAATCACATTGCCTGCCTCATCTACTACTTCTTCAATTACATTCTTGCCATTCTCATATTTCCAATCCTGACCTTCTGTAATTTGAATCTTTCCATCGGCAGTCACATTAAACAGAATGTCTCCCGGAATCTTATGATAACCACCAGTCGCCTTGTCTTCTCTTAAGATGTATGACTTTCCGCAAGAGAGCTTTAATCCAAAGTTATGAACTTCCTTCCATCTGGATGTCCAGCTATCTACAAGAACCTCACCTTCATCTGTAATTTCATATACACTCAGAATGGTATCATACAATTCATGATCATCTGTTGCACTTACCTTATTTATAATAAAGTCGATGCGACGGGTATCTTCTACTAATAAGACTCCTTCTTCACTTACTGTTGTCGTTGTCTTCTCGGTATCGATACTTCCATCTTCCTTAAGTTCAAAGGTGGTATCTGATGTAATGCTATAACCTTCCGGTGCTACTGTCTCTCTCAGGATGTATGTCTTTCCTGTTGTAAGACCTGTTACTTCGTGGGCTTTGTTTGTTGATGTCCACTCTTCTACAACTTCTCCTGTCTCTTTATCGATAAGCTGGATAGTTGCTCCTTCCAGTTCCTCTCCATCGGCAATATCTACCTTGCTGATCTTAACTGATGTGATTGTATTAATCAAGTTGGTTTCACTTACAGTTGTGATATAGCCTTCTACTGGCTCTTCATCTACTGTATATGTGTAGGCTGTTCTTCCATCTTCGCTGTATGCTGGAAGTTCTGTAAACTCATAGCTCCAGTCGTCGTCTGCTGTTACTTTCTTTCTAGCAACTGGCTCGTCGTTACGATTTAGGATTACTGTGATGCTTTCTGGAAGTTCGGTTCCCTCTGGTGCTCTCCAGGTCTTGGTTCCTGATACACTTGTGGTTCCTGTGATTGTATTAATCAGGTTGGTTCCACTTACAGTTGTGATGTAGCCTTCTACTGGCTTCTCTTCTACTGTATATGTGTAGGCTGTTCTTCCATCTTCGCTGTATGCTGGAAGTTCTGTAACTCATAGTTCCAGTCGTCGTCTGCTGTTACTTTCTTTGAGTCAACTGGACTTCCGTTACGATTTAGGATTACTGTGATGCTTTCTGGAAGTTCGGTTCCCTCTGGTGCTCTCCAGGTCTTGGTTCCTGTAATTTCAATCTTCTCACTCTTTGTGTTGATCAGATCGTATCCATCTACTTCCTTATTGTATCCTGCTACTGACTCTTCATCTACTGTATAGGTGTATGCTGTTGATCCATCTTCGCTGTATGCTGGAAGTTCTGTAACTCATAGCTCCAGTCATCTGCTGCTGTTACTTCTTTCTAGCAACTGGCTCGTCGTTACGATTTAGGATTACTGTGATGCTTTCTGGAAGATCTGTTCCTTCTGGCACTCTCCAGATCTTGGTTCCTGATACGCTTGTAACTCTGTATGTATTCGTTACAACTAAGACACTTGCATCAATTTCAACTTCAGGTATATCTGTCATCACAGTGTTATAATATACAGATGCTGTCAACTTGCGTTCAGCATTCATAGATACCACTACTGTTACTAGGTATTCTGTTTCATCATAACTCATTCCAACAGTTGAACTTGGTTTCCTTTACAGTGTAATAATATACGCCTGTATCAGTATATGTGATTGATCCGAAGCTTCCAGTTTCACCTGCCTTTATAGAAACCTTATTGCCAGTTTCTGTTGGCATTGGTGTACCTTCTTCTGCTGCACTTAATGTAAATTCAAAGGCTTCATCTTGATTGTAACCAGTTCCGTCTACTATCTTCTTTACAGAAATAACTGCACTCGTCTCTGGTATCTCATAGATATTGGTCACAGTTACATTTACCGCTACAGTACCTGCTTCTTTGTCAATTGTTCCTGTTGCATTTGTTGAAAGACTTGATGTATATTCTTCCTCTCCAGTTAAAGCTGTTCCATCAAAATTTACCTCTTCCACAGTATACTTCGTTCCTAATGGGAGACCTGTAAATGTAATAGTTGCATCCTTTACAAGCTCATAGATAGCCGAACCATTTTCAAGTCTTATTCCATTGAAGCTTCCTGTTAAAGGCTTATTTGCTGCGTCTGTAAGAGTAACCTTGATATAATAGTGCATACCCTCTTCCATTTCGTATCCTTCAACCTTTTTAGTAATAGAAAGAATACCTGGATACTTACCATTCTCAATTATATATGCACCATCACTATTTGTCTGCAAACCATGCGCATCAACTACACAATCATTATTTACTGTAATTCTCCATGGTTCACTTGGTGTTACATATCCCGTCGGAGCACTTGTCTCATAAAGTAAGTATTCACCTGGAATCAGTCCTGAGAATACCACTCCAGTTCCACTAGCATTACTAATTGCTGTTGCAATTGGCAAACCAACTCTAATCAACTGATTCTGGTCGTTCTTCACTGCACGGTACAGTGCAAAACTTGCTCCTTCAAGTGGCTGTGGCGTTGCCGTTGATGCATCCACTTTGTTGATACTAAACGAAGCTGTTTTCACTTTTTCATCTGCCTTATTTATTACAACAATTGGATTTCCTCCAACACCGGCTAAAACGCCATTATTCTGATAAGAAATAGTATAACCATACAAACTAAACTCTGTTACATAGTAATAAATATCTTCTCCGTCATTTTCCTTTGTCGGCAAATCAGATACTACTGCTGTCCAGTTATTATGACTATCAATAGTTACATTCCGGACAAATTCCATATCACCTGCGGCTAATGTTGCTATTGTTCCATTAGCCTTGCCTGGCTTGTTGCCATCTAAAATCGAATTATATGTATTGGCTGTAACTACGATACTAATCTTATTCAGTGTGCTGCTTACAATCTCGCTATGCGTTACTGAATATACATTTTCAATATTCAGCTCGCCGCAATCATTTCCATTGATATACAAACGTGCTGTCATTTGTGTTGAAGCAAAATCCCAGCCTCCCCAGTTCTTTCTCCAGCCTTCATTTAAATATCCTGTAACTGTCAGCTTTGTACCAATCCTATAGTATTCAGTACTTGCAAAAGCAAGCTGCGGACTGCTCATTCCATTTCCTTTATAAGAAACTTCAACCTCAACTGGCTGAGCATCTGTATAGCGATGATGTGTCTTATACAATCCTACAGATATGCTGCTCTCAGATGCCTGCATTTCACTGCCGTCATGATTCAGCCATACTTTCTGGATTCTGACTGCTCCATCCTCAATCTCATTCTCGATATTTACAATTGCATTTGTATTGGCAAAATGTACATCGTCTACTGTAATTTTCGCTGCCTTTACTGCTTTTGCAACTGCAGCTTTTAAATCCTTGATAGATTTTCCGTATGTACCTAATGCAAAGTAAAACTTTCATGTCCTGCTTCAATCTTATATCCACTTGGAGCCTGAATTTCTTCGAGATAATACAATACATTCTCTTCAACTGCAATATCAGTTGCAGCCATCATGTCTTCATCTGTTTTATCAGAAACAAACTTACATCCAGTAACAGGAATTTCAATGTCATTCTGAATCAGTGAAAAAACTACCATCATTATATTTATAGAGGTTAAATTTTGCACCACTCAGTTTTTCATCTTCATTTCCCTTTTCTACCTTATAAACAATTAAAGAATTATATTTTGCAACTGATCCACCAGCACTCTGATTCTTCCACTGTGTACTGATTTCTTTTTTGTAAGAACCGACCAGTTCTACATTATTCTTAATCGTAATTGTTTGTCCTGCGTAATTTGATGTAAATTTAAAACGATATGTATACTCTACAACAAACGCTGCTGAATCAGGAAGTACCATACTAATAGTATGTGTTTTCTCATTATACTGGTATGTATAAAAGTTTTTGCTTACAGGTGCACCCTTACCATCAGGTTTGCTCGCATCATATTCATACACAGAAACTATATTTCCTACCAATGTAATGTCCTGAATCTTCGACTCATCTACATCACATTTCAAAACATCATTCAGTGTAATCTTATTCACATTTGGAATCAGATCTAAACGATTTTTGTTTACTACAATTGTATAGGTGATGTCACTGTTATTCTGGAAGCCCTTCTTATCAATAACATCGTCCTTTTCAATTTCTTTTTCCTCAAACAACACTGGAACAGTTACACTTGCTGTATCTTCACCAGAAGTTGCTGTATTTGTAAAATATACAAGCTCCTGCTGTGAACCTGAAAGGTTTTCGTTGGAAATCAGAACTGCATAATGAATATACAAAACATCATGCTTATAGCTTCCATCTTCATTGACATATACTTCCTTTGGAATAGTAAAAGTCAAAGTTCTGCCATCTTCACTGACACTCATCTGGTTCAATGTTGTCGGACTTGCATTAAATGAATCTTCAACATAAACTGCACCCTCTGGAAGTGTATCTGTAACAGTAAATGTATCGTTCAAATTTCTTTCAGCTGGCTTTATTTCTAACTCGTAATAAAGCTTGCCATCTGTCAAATCACTTTCTTTTACTTCACCAATGCTCGTTTGATAACCACTTGAATATCTTGATACCTTTTTCAGTAAAAATGCGTGCTTTGTATATGTATATGAATCTGTCTTTGTCTGATTGATTGAGCCACTGGCGAAAACTGCTACATTATCATACCTAAATGTTCCAGCCGGATAACTTGCAAACTCAGCTTTTACCTTGTACTCAAAGTTGATCTTTTGTGCCTTTTCAGGTGTAATCGCCTTAAATGTCACCTTAAAGCCAATCATTCCTTCTGTAAATTCATTAACTAATACTCCGTCTTTACCTAAATATTGAATTGTATAATCAGATGCTTCTATACCGTTTACAGTAACTGATGTTAATAATGACTGTATACGATCCTGGTTCAATGTGTCAGTAAGCGTTGCTCCTTCTGCAATACCATCATTCACTGTTACTGTGACTAAATATGGAACTTCAACATATCCGTCTTTCTTAACAACCTGATTTTCATCATGGGTTTTATCCAGATAACCGATGATGCCAATGGTGTCTTCTACTTCTCCCCAAGTATTAGGACCAATTTCTATGCGGTTTACAAGTTTCTTCTCAGCATTTGTTTCATTAGCCGGCGGATAATATCTATATGTAATCACAATTTTGTTATTAAAATCGTTCTCAAATTTATATCCGGTACTAAAGAAATTTTCCTTTGTAATTCCAGGATTGCTTCCGCCCTGCACATCAACATAAAAACCTTCAATATCATTGATATCAATTACTGTACCATCTAACTTAAAAGTATCTTTTATAGTAAGACCCTTTAAATTTTCCTGACTTTCATTTATAGTGACAGTATACTTATAACTGCCATCTCCTTGTTTTTCAGAAGTCTTTTTAATAACATTTCTGCTATATTTTGCTTCTGCATATGAACTATGCTCATTTTTGCCGCTTCTTACATAGAAAGTATTTTTATTCAGCTTAAGCGTTGTTGTAGCTGATGTTGAAAGCAGTTGCTTATTTACTAATGCTACACACGTTATTGTATATTTTTGACCTGCTTCCAACTTTGGAAGTGTTGTCACAAAGCCACCATTTCCATATTGCTCAAATTGAATATTTTCTACATAGTTACCGTTGTTATCCCAAATATTAATACTATTCAGCAAAATAACCTGTTTCATCTGACTGCTACAACATTATCATCTGAAAAGTAATCGAAAACCTCAATATCTTTGCCTGTTCCTTTTTTAGATGAAATGGTCATTGTATAAGTTACATACCATTCACCATCTCCATATTGAACTACTTCACTTGCCGTTTTCGTAGTCTTTATATCAAACGCTAAGGAAGACGGCTTTATAGTAAATGTTACCTCTCCTTTTCCTGGAAAGCTAAATATTACCTCTTCTTGAGTTTTCCTTGAACCTACTTTACATTCAAAGAAAAAAGTCTCCGCTAAATGATTTCTCATCTTCGCTAAATTCCTGACTGTATTCAAATGTAACAAGACCATTTTCATCAATACTGAAATTTCCGACTGGCACCTCTGAAGGATCCTTTAATACACCCTCTAATGGCGGATTATCAATTTTAATTACGTCTGGAAGCTGATACTGGATTTTACGTGACTGACTTGTAATAAGTCCCTCTGGAAGAGTATACTTCAAATCAATTCTCGCATTATGGCCTGATGTAATTTCATTCACCTTGACCCATGAGTCCCCTCTTCTCTTACTTACAGTAACATCTGTAATGTAGGTATCCAACCTTGGAATTGCCCCTCCTGCTGTGAGCATTAACCCGTTAGCGCCCCTTAAGCCAAATGTTACTGGATCATTTGATAACAGATCATCCTCATCAGTCTCTGGCTCTGTTTCTTCTTCTGTCACGTTTTCTGTTTCTGCCTCAGTTTCTTCTTCGGTCTCTTCCACTGACAGAATAGTCTCCTCTTCGTCGGTTGTTTCGGCTTCCTCTATCGTAGTTTCCTCTACTGTTGGTGCCTCTACTACTGTCGGCTCTGGTGTAGTAGGTGCCTCTACTACTGTCGGCTCTGGGGTAGGTGCCTCTACTACTGTCGGCTCTGGAGTAGGTGCTTCTACCGTCGGCTCTGGGGTAGGTGCTTCTGCTACTGTCGGCTCTGGGGTAGGTGCTTCTGCTACTGTCGGCTCTGGGGTAGGTGCTTCTGCTACTGGTGCCACCGGTGCAGGTTCCTCTGCTGCTAGTGCCGCTGCCATAGTGGATTCGACTGTTGTCTCTTCCTCTGTTGTTTCTGGTGCTTCCTCTGGTAGCTGGCTGGCAATTTCTGTCTCATCGGCATCTGTAATCACAGTTGAAAATCCTGGAATACTGACATTCAAACTAGATACGCCAACAAAAGCTGCTAATGCCGCTGCCGCTATACGCCTTTTGATTGACATTTTTT
>ENA-OQCN01001677-OQCN01001677.1-human-gut-metagenome-genome-assembly--contig:-NODE-1677-length-10528-cov-2.303240_pt1 | contig 10528 bp, 17 predicted proteins | sample MGYA00242497_ERZ504576 | MGnify/ENA primary metagenome ERZ504576 (study PRJEB26092, sample SAMD00036296) | human gut metagenome | host: Homo sapiens | study: EMG produced TPA metagenomics assembly of...
TACCGGATACGATCATCTGGAGGATACCTCCAAAGTAACCGTTCTGACGACAGAGACTGAGATTGCAGAATCTCTGATGGAAGGCCAGAAGGGAACCATTTTCGTAGAGAAAACTCCGTTCTACGCTACCATGGGCGGTCAGGAAGGCGACTGCGGTATCATCAAAGGAGCAAATGGTGTATTCGAAGTAGAAGATACCATCAAACTCCGCGGCGGAAAATACGGCCACGTCGGTGTCATGAAATCCGGTATGATTTAAACGGCGAGGAAGTTACACTTCAGGTCAACGAAGAGGCAAGAAAAAATATCGAGAAGAACCACAGCGCAACACACCTTCTGCAGAAGGCATTAAAGACTGTTCTCGGTGCACACGTAGAGCAGAAAGGTTCTCTCGTAACCCCGACCAGACTCCGTTTCGACTTTGCCCACTTCCAGGCTATGACACCGGAAGAACTGGAAAAAGTTGAGAATCTGGTAAATGAAAAAATTCAGGAGCAGATCCCGGTTGTAACCGACATCATGGATACTGAGGAAGCAAAGAAATCCGGCGCGATGGCTCTGTTCGGTGAGAAATACGGCGACAAAGTACGTGTCGTTTCCATGGGAGACTTCTCCAAAGAGCTCTGCGGTGGTACCCATGTAAAGAATACCGCTGAAATCGGACTGTTCAAACTTGTTTCTGAGGCAGGCGTTGCAGCAGGTGTCCGCAGAATCGAAGCTCTGACCGGACCGTCTGTTACTGCATACTATAAAGCACAGGAAGAGAAAATACATGAGGCAGCAGCTCTCTTAAAGACAACACCGGCGGATCTCCTCGAGAAGATCGCTCATCTGCAGGCAGAGGCAAAGGCACTCCAGGCAGAGAATGAGTCCTTAAAGAGCAAACTGGCAAAAGAAGCGCTCGGCGATGTTATGGATAAAGTAACCGAAGTCAAAGGTGTAAAACTTCTCGCTGCATCCGTACCGGATGTCGATATGAACGGACTGCGTGACCTTGGCGACCAGCTGAAAGAAAAACTGGGAAGCGGCGTTGTTGTTCTGGCATCTGCAAAGGACGGTAAAGTAAGCCTTCTTGCCATGGTAACCGATGATGCGATGAAGAAAGGTGCACATGCCGGAAAACTGATCAAAGAAGTGGCAGCCGTTGTCGGCGGCGGCGGCGGTGGACGTCCGAACATGGCACAGGCCGGCGGAAAGAATCCGGAGAAGATCGACGAAGCAGTTGCAAAAGCTGCTGAGGTACTGGAAGGCCAGATCGCATAACAATAAGCAGGAAAAACAGCACAAAATCCTGCCGCCTGCAGGGCAGAAAAAGGAGCCAGGCAGGCGGCAGGGAAAAATTTTGCAAAAAAATGAAAAAACTTGTTGACGTACGAGATTTTTCTGGTATAATAAGAACAGTGCAAAAAATACCCATACAGTTGTATTATGCACAATCTACAACTGGAGGGAGGTTAGGTGTGAGACTATGTCAAATGTAATCGTTAAAGAAAACGAAACGTTGGACAGCGCTTTACGCAGATTCAAAAGAAACTGTGCAAAGGCTGGTATTCAGCAGGAAATTCGTAAAAGAGAACATTACGAAAAACCAAGCGTAAGACGCAAAAAGAAATCTGAAGCTGCTAGAAAACGTAAGTATAACTAATATGTGCAGAAATAGAGTGTCGTATGACACTCTATTTTTTATACCTGTGTATGTCGGAAAAGTTCATGATAAAATATTTAAAAAATTTCAAAAAACATATTGACGTTTCAAAAACACGGGTATATACTGTGAATCGTTGAAAGGCAAAGGCGCCATACCCGTTTGGGTGTGGTGCCTTTTTTCGTTCTAATGACAGAGTGATAAAAGGATAGGAAAACGAACGAGATCATAATTCAACAAATTCGAAAATGAATGAAAGTGAGGAGTTTTATTATGAGATTAAAGGATACGGGACTTACAGCACAAGAGTTGAAGGACATGGTCAATAAGTATATGGTGGAGACTTATGAAAGATATGATTTCATTGCAGAGAGAGCAGAGGGCATGTATCTGTATGATGAAGAGGGAAATGCATATCTTGATTTCTACGGTGGAGTTGCCGTTAACAGCTGTGGTAACAGAAATCCAAAAGTCATTGCAGCAATCAAGGATCAGTTAGATGATATCATGCATACATTTAACTACCCATACACAATTCCACAGGCATTACTGGCTAAGAAGATCTGTGATACGATTGGAATGGATAAGATCTTTTATCAGAACTCCGGAACAGAAGCCAATGAGTGCATGATCAAGATGGCAAGAAAATACGGTGTGGATAACTTTGGACCGGAAAGATATCACATCATTACAGCAAAACATGGTTTCCACGGAAGAACATACGGGGCAATGTCTGCAACAGGACAGCCGGACAATGCCATCCAGATGGGATTCAAACCAATGCTTCCGGGATTCAATTATGCAGAATATAATAACCTTGAAGATTTCAAATCTAAGGTAACAGAGAATACGATCGCAATCATGATTGAGCCTGTACAGGGTGAAGGTGGTGTGCATCCTGCAACACAGGAATTCGTTGAAGGACTTCGTAAATTATGTGATGAAAAAGATATGTTGCTCCTGTTTGATGAGGTTCAGACAGGATGGGGACGTACCGGAGCACCGATGGCGTACATGGGATATGGCGTGAAACCAGATGCAGTGTCCATGGCAAAAGCAGTCGGAGGCGGAATGCCATTAGCAGCATGCTGTGCAACAGAGAAGTAGCAAAAGAATTTACGGCAGGAACACATGGTTCTACATATGGCGGACACTGTGTAACATGTGCAGCAGGTCTTGCATCTGTAACAGAAATTCTTGATAATAACTTAAGTGAAAATGCAAAAGAAATGGGAGAATACATGAAACAGGAACTTGCAAAACTCCCGCATGTGAAAGAAGCAAGAGGACGTGGACTGCTGGTCGGATGCGAATATGATATTCCGATCGCTGTAGAGGTAAAACACGGATGCTTGACAGAATGGCACTGATCACAGCAATCGGAGACAGTGTAAACCGTATGATCCCGCCACTTATCGTAACAAAGAAACAGATTGATGAGTTGATGTTGATCATGAGAGCGTCTATCGAAGATGCAGCTGCAAAATACTAATTCAGACAATACCACAATTTTGATTCATAAAACTACCTTTAAAAAGAGGCTGCCGGCAATTATGCTGGCAGCCTCTTACGTATTATGCTTCTTCTTCATCGGGAACGGGTTCGGGAACCTCTGTATCCCCGTTGTATTCAATGTCCGGAAGCAGTTCAAAATAAAAATCCTGATATTCTTTTGAAAGCGCCTGGATAATCTCTTTCTGCACAGATTTGAATTTGGAAATAGAAATCATATCACGGTTCATGGTGATATACACGCTGATCCATAATTTCCGTCCGGTACGCAGGATATCATAATATAATTTTGTGTCCCCGTATGTAGCAAGGATCGGAGATACGATATCTTTGATTTCCTGGACCGTTTCTTCCTCCGGAGGGAGTAAGAACAGGTCCCCGAAGTCCCGTGATCACGGTTTTTATCGGAACCGGAAGCATAAAAAGGGACAGGATGATCGCCAGTATCGGATCGAGATAAGGAATCAAAGGCTGGAACCATTCTCCGGTTATGATCTGCGGCAGAAAGAATGCGATGCACATACCAAATGATGCAACAGAGTCGATCTGCCATTCCTGGATCTCCATGATCACGATCGGTGAAGTCAGTTTACTGTTCATCCTGCGAAGCAGGAAGATTACAGCAATACTGACTAAGGTGGCACTCATTTTCAAAATACGCAACCATGGAAAAGTTGACATGCTGGCCGCCGTGGAAGATGATCTGGATGTTGTTTAATGATCAGCCGACGGTAACTGCAATCATGATCGCACCTTTTACGACAACAAAGAGGGATTCAATCTGCTGGTAACCAAATGGGTGGCTTTCGCTGGACGGCTTGTACATCAGCGGAACCAGTGAAAGTGACACGAATACCATCAGAATCTCGACGCCGTCATAGACACTGTCCAGAAGGACGGCCTGCGACCTTGTGATGACCGCCATAACGATCTCCAGGATTACGAAAATCGTACTTCCTGTGATGGAGATACGGAGTGCGGATTTTTCGTATTTCTGTTTATTCCGGCTAGAATGCATAATGTATCTTCTCCTTTGGCAAAATGGAATCAAGTTCATGGTAGAGTCGTGCGATCGGAAGGCCGACTACATTATTATAATCACCTTCGATCCCTTTTACGTGGATGGCAAATGCGCCCTGGATGCCGTAAGCGCCGGCTTTGTCAAGAGAATCACCGCTGTCAACATAAGTATGAAGATCCTCTTTTGTGACTGGATAAAATGTAACATCCGTTTTTTCGTAAAATGTATGTAGGATCTGCTTCCCGCTGATATGTCCTGCGAATGTGACTCCGGTATAGACTTGATGTGTGCGGTCCGCGAGCATGGAAAGCATATCAAAGGCTTCCTCGTTATCAGCCGGTTTTCCGAGAATCTCACCGCGATAAGATACAATGGTGTCGGCACCGATCACGATACAGTCTTCTGTCTGATATGCAGGATTATCTTTTATCCGTGATTCGTATACATCAAGAGCTTTTTGATGTGCCAGTTCCATCACGACATCGGATGGAATATCTTTTGTAATCTTTTCTTTAACTGCAGACGGGATAACATCAAAAGAAAATCCTGCCTGGGTAAGCAGCTCCTGCCGTCTGGGAGAAGCTGAGGCTAATACGTATTTCATGACTTTTTCTCCTTGTGACTTTTTAGATATAAAGGTGTCAGAGGCAGAGATCCCCCGACAACATCAATTATAGTATAGCATAAAATGAAAAAAACAGAAATTTATAAGAAATAAATTTGTAATGTAAAAATTGCAATCGCTGTGCAGATTCGATATAATGTTAACAAGTATAAGTATCAGAAACGGAGGTTTAGTGTTATGTATATCAGTGAAATAAGGACAAAAGCACCGGCAGACGAGAGAATGCCGTTAGAGCGTAAATTCTACGATACATTGGAAAAATTAAAAATCCCATATGAACAGGTAGACAATGATCCGGCATCTTCTATGGAAGAATGTGCGGAAGTAGACAAGGCGATCGGAACGGAGATACGGAAGAATGTGTTCCTATGTAATCAGAAGAAGACGACATTCTTCTTGCTGGTGATGCCGGCCGATAAAGCGTTTGACACGTCTTCTTTCAGTAAGAAGCTGGGCGTATCCCATATGTCATTCGCACCACCGGAGAAGATGCTGGAACATCTTGGTACAACACCGGGATCTGCAAGTGTTGCGGGACTTCTGACGGATGAAGATGATTATGTGCAGGTGATCATAGATAAGAAGTTGCAGAGGCAGAATGGTTCGGATGCAATCCGGGGATCAATACCAGCCATTTGAAATTCAAGACAAAAGATCTGCTTCAGAAATATCTTCCGGCGATTCATCACAGAGCAAGGATTGTGGATCTGTAGAGTGCAGAAAAAACGCAAAAGCAGACTTCTAAAAGAAAGAGAAGAAAATAAAAAGGAATAGTAGCAGTTACAAAAATATGAAGACATCAGAAGATTTAAAACAGATATTGGAACGCATTGATCACAGGGGATATCCGGCATATAAGGATACAAGAGGCGTATACCAGTTTGGAACATATATACTGGGAATTGATCATGTACAGGGAGATCCGTTTGCAGCACCGTCCAGGTTACATATACAGGTGGCCGGAAGAGCAGTACGGATTCCGAAAGAACTATATGACAGCAAACATAAAAAGACGGCGGTGGCAGATTATCTGCTGCGAAATTTTGCAAAGCAGCTGGAACGGCATTCGTTTCAGGCACATGGTTCCGGAAAAAGCGGAATTATTCAGGTGACGAGATGTGGTCAGGAAGTGCTGGAACGTACGGCGTGTGAGATAGATGAAAAGACAGGGGATGTGACTGTCCGCTTTGAAGTCGGATTTCCGGCAAGAGGACGTACGATACAGGCAGGAGAGCTGGTTAAAATTCTTTATCAATATCTCCCGGCATGTGTGGAAAAAGCATTATATTATAAAAATATGGACCGCAATGCAGTAAAGCAGGCAGCAGAACTTTCCGTGGATCAGGAATATATCCGTGAACAGTTGAAAAAAGAAGGACTGGTCGCATTTGTTGCTGACGGATCTATACTTCCGAGAGAATCGGGGGTTTCCCAGAGACCGATGAAGGATGCGGTACCGTTTGCTTCACCGGATTCTATGAGAATTACTATGAAGCTTCCATATAAAGGTATGCTTACCGGAATGGGGATCCGAAAGGGGGTTACCTTGATCGTAGGTGGCGGCTACCATGGCAAATCTACACTTTTGAAAGCATTAGAAAGTGGTGTATATCCACATGTTGCGGGAGACGGAAGAGAATATGTGGTCACGGATGATACGGCAATGAAGATCCGTGCGGAAGACGGAAGAAGTATCCGGCATACAGATATTTCCATGTTTATCAATGATCTGCCAAATGGAAAAGATACTTATGCGTTCGATACAGAAGATGCGAGCGGAAGTACATCACAGGCGGCAAATGTCATAGAAAGCATGGAAGCGGGAACACAGGTGTTCCTGATTGATGAAGATACAAGCGCAACGAACTTTATGGTCAGGATGAACTGATGCAGCAGGTGATCCACCGTGATATGGAGCCGATCACACCATTTATTGAGCGAGTGAGGGAGCTTTATCGGGAATATGGAATATCGACCGTGCTGGTAGCGGGAAGTTCCGGATCCTATTTCCAGATTGCGGATCAGATCGTTCAGATGGATAAGTATGTTCCGAAAGAAATTACGGAACTTGCAAAGAAAGCAGCTGCAGACTATCCGGCATTGAAGTTCCCGGAAGAAAAGCCAAAAGAGCCATCCTATGACCGGAAAGTACGCAGAAATCCGGGTATTCGACAGAAAGGCAGAATAAAATTGAAAACAATGGGGCGTGATGCAATCATGATCGGTCATGAGACGATCGATCTGCGGTATGTGGAACAGCTCGTGGACAGTGAACAGTTGAATACGCTGGGGCAGATTGTGCGCTTTCTGGAAGAGGAGGTATTTGATGGAAAGAAGACGCTTGGACAGGCTGTGGAACAGGCGGAGAAGCTGTTGGATAAAAGGGGACCTGCCGGAATGTGTGAAGGAAACATTGTACCGGGCAATCTTGCAAGACCGCGTATACAGGAAATTTATGCCTGTATGAACCGTTACAGAAAGCTTGGAACACCACAGGAAAGAGAGGGGATAGGAATATGAGAGTCATTGCCGGAAGTGCAAGAAGAACACAGTTAAAGACGTTAGAAGGCATGGATACCAGACCGACGACAGACAGGATCAAGGAGACATTGTTTAACATGATCGCTCCATATTTATATGACAGCATCTTTCTGGATCTGTTTGCCGGAAGCGGCGGAATCGGGATTGAAGCTCTGAGCAGGGGAGCAATGGAAGCTGTATTTGTAGAGAAAAATCCAAAAGCTATGGCATGTGTCAAAGAGAACCTTCAGAAGACACATTTTGAAAGAAAAGGGATGACCATGCAGATGGATGTGATGACAGCTCTCTATAAATTAGAGGGAGAAAAGCAGTTCGATTATATATTTATGGATCCACCGTATAATCATGAATTAGAAAAAAGCGTGCTGACTTATCTTGCGGAATCATCGCTTTTGTCAGAGGAAGGAATCATCATTGTAGAAGCTTCCAAAGAGACAGAATTTGATTACGCGGAAGATCTCGGATATCACATCATCAAAGAAAAAGAATATAAAACAAACAAGCATGTATTTTTGGAACCTGCGGGAAGGAAAGAAATATGTTAACTGGAATCTATCCGGGAAGCTTTGACCCGGTTACATACGGACATCTGGATATCATCAGAAGATCTGCCGGAATGGTGGATGAACTGATAGTCGGAGTGTTGAATAATAAAAGCAAAAAACCCCGTTGTTTTCCGTAGAAGAACGTGTTAAAATGTTAGAGGAAGTAACGAAAGACATAGCAAATGTTAAGATTATTCCATTTGAAGGACTGCTGGTGGATTTTGCCCATAAGCTGGATGCGAAGATTGTAATAAGGGGACTGCGGGCAATCACCGATTTTGAATATGAGTTACAGATGGCGCAGACAAATCATAAGCTTGCGTCGGATGTTGAGACAGTTTTTCTGACAACGAATCTGCAGTATTCATATTTAAGCTCTACTACAGTGAAAGAAGTAGCGGCCTCGGAGGAGATATATCCCAATTGTGCCGGAATACATAGAGCAGAAGTCTGGGAGAAAATGAAACATAGAAGGAGAGTGTAAATATTATGAGCAGCCGTATTGAGCAGATCATAGAGGAAATTGAAGAGTATATCGACAGCTGTAAATTCCAGCCGTTGTCGACAACAAAAATAATTGTAAATAAAGATCAGATGGACGAACTGTTAAGAGAGCTTCGTATGAAAACACCGGATGAGATCAAGCGTTATCAGAAGATCATTGCGAACAAGGATGCGATTCTGGCTGATGCACAGGCAAAAGCAGACGGCATGATCCAGGAAGCACAGATTCAGACAAATGAGCTGGTAAGTGAGCATGAGATTATGCAGCAGGCATATGCACAGGCAAACGAGATCGTAACCGCAGCAACTGCACAGGCACAGCAGATACTGGACAATGCAACGAACGATGCAAACCAGATCCGTGTCGGAGCCATTCATTATACAGATGATCTCCTTTCTCAGGCGGAGAGTGCGATCGGACGCACACTGGATACATATACATCGAAGTATGACAGTCTTGTAAATTCTCTTCAGGAATGTTACGACATGGTACGTAACAACAGAGCAGAGCTTGATGTTCCGCCGGAGACAGAACAGAATGTACAGCAGGAGTATCCGCAGGATCAATATCCGGCAGAAGAATATCCGCAGGATACTTATGAACAGGATACTTACGGACAGGATGATTATCTGGATGATGGAATTCATATCCGGATGATATGCCGATTTCTGATTATGATATTCAGGAAGACGATACATTGGATTAAGATACAATCAAATAGCATATATGTAAGCGGAGATAAGAAGACTGGTTACCAATGCGGTGACCAGTTTTGCTGTTATATAGGGAAGAATCGGTAATTGGCTGCTGGAGATCATGGAATATGTTTGGGCGATGCAACACCATCCGCCGAAAGAGGTCAGGAAAGCGCAGAGGATAATCTTCTCTGTTGTATATAACGCAGATGAAAAGAGCAGTCTGATTCCGGTGCTGATCTCCAGACTGGAATACAGAAGAAGCGAAAAGATAGTGTTTGGAAGAACCGAAGCAAGCAGTTGTATCAGGACAGAGAACATCATCATATATCCTCCGACTTTTGTGACAGATTCGAATGCATTCAAGATACAACGGTCAAGAAAGCTGTCAGAGATACTTTCAGATGGATTGGAGAAAGAACCGGGTGTTACCTGTGGAAAGGAACAAGAGGATTCTGGCAGGCGGTAGAAGAGGCGGAAGATAAAACTCAACATAAGCGGTGTAAATGTAAGAATCAGGAAAAAAGGAATGCAAAGATTACGTTCCTTCATATTTTGGGCCACTACATAGCTTAAGATAAAAGCAGGGCTTGTATTGTTGCAGAAAGATAAAAGGTAAGAGGCTTCCGAACGCGAGATTTTATTGACATTCAGAAGATCAGAGGTGGTCTTCGCACCCATCGGATATCCACATAAGAATCCGGTGAGTACTGCGAATGTGCCATAATAAGAGGTGCCGAGAAGCGGACATAAAAAAGTGGATGTGATACGGCAGATCCAGTGAAGTGCAGGTGTGCAGATCAGAACATTGATCAGTATCATATAAGGAAGCAATGTGGGAAGGACATGCCGGGACCACAGAACAAGTCCGTAACTGGCACCGGTAAAGACTGTCTGCGGAAATGACAGCATGCTAAAAAACAGAATCAATATCGGAATGGTAAGGGCAGGATGTCTGGACATGTGATCACCCGGAGAACCTTGTTAATTCATTGTATGGATAAGGTTGATTTTTTATGAAGACTGTTAGATAATAGATATCAGTGTAACATAGGAGGAATGTAGGAAAATGGCAGTATTAAATGAATTAGAACCGAAAGAAGTCTTTCGCTTTTTTGAAGAAATAAGTGCAATCCCGAGAGGAAGCCGCGATACAAAGCGCATCAGTGATTATCTGGTCGCATTTGCAAAAGAAAGAGACTTGAAAGTGATCCAGGACGAAGTGAATAATGTAATCATATTTCAGCCAGGAACACCCGGATATGAGGAAAGCGAACCTGTAATCTTGCAGGGGCATATGGATATGGTATGTGAAAAGACATCGGAGTCCACACATGATTTTGAAAATGACGGACTGGAATTGTATGTGGAAGATGGATTTTTAAAGGCAAAAGATACCACTCTTGGGGGAGCTGACGGAGTTGCTGTCGCAATGGCAC
>ENA-OQCN01001678-OQCN01001678.1-human-gut-metagenome-genome-assembly--contig:-NODE-1678-length-10528-cov-1.616960_pt1 | contig 10528 bp, 16 predicted proteins | sample MGYA00242497_ERZ504576 | MGnify/ENA primary metagenome ERZ504576 (study PRJEB26092, sample SAMD00036296) | human gut metagenome | host: Homo sapiens | study: EMG produced TPA metagenomics assembly of...
TTTGAACATAGTCTATATTTTCGACCCGGATCTGTCAAAGGTGTTTGTCAAAAAAATGGTGCTTCCAACTCATTTTTCGCCAATTGCACAAAGCGATCATAATCAGGGCGGAGCATTCCTACATCAACATCATCATCCCAAGGAATAAATCCCTTATGACGGATCGCTCCCAATAGACTGCCTCCCACTAATTGGTATGACAAACCATGCTTATTACAAACATCTATAAATTTTTCCAGCAGCTGCAACTCTGCAAACCACACCTGTTTTATTTCAATTCCTATATATGTATCGCACCTGACTTCCGGCTGCAAGAATTGTTCTTTATATTTCTCACATAACATCATTCAATACCCCTATTTTCTTAAAGAAGCTCTACTGAAATATCGCCATTAAAGTATCTCTTCAATATTTCACTGTCTTTATATCCCAGATAAGATCTATCTGGATCGTAAAAAACAATAAAATCATGATGTGTTCCGCGCTTTTCAAGCGGCGGTAGTTCCATATAATCCCCATATTGTTGCCGCAAACACGTATCATTTCCTTTAGGGATATTCAAGTCTATAAATTCATAGCTATGTGAAACTGTTTGCTGTACATCTGTTTTCTTATAGAAATGAATTCCCTGTTTCGCATAGGATGGCAACGCTACAGTATCCACATATTCTGTTTTTTTACCAGAATATTTTGTATTATTTTTTTCATACATTCGCCAAACAGATTCAATCGGAAACATTTTTAGCCCACTGATAATCAATCTTCTTTATTCCGCTAAAGTTTTCTTTTCGATTCCAATTATTCAATGCAAGAAAAAGCATACTAGATTTTGCCAACTGCACTTTTCTTTTTATACCAGTTGGAACATTATCAAATGGATATAACTCAATAAAAATACCACCACCAGGCGCATTTTGCTCATATTCATCAACAATAATTCCGGTCGTATCATTATTGCGAATTCGCAGTAACGAACTAAATACATTGTTTTTTAATACACCATATTCGATTTTATAGTTGCTCGGAAGCTCTCTTATCGACACTTTTCTAAATTTATCAAGTCACTTCGTAGCATACCGATATCCAGATCATCATCCCATGGAATAAATCCATTATGACGAACTGCACCAATTGCACTTCCTCCAATCAGGAAATAATTCAAACCATATTTTTCGCATACATTGCAAAACCATGTCGCCATTTCCAGTTCACATAACCAAACTTTTTTTTCTTGTAACTGAAACCTGATATCCGTCTCTGATTTCAGTTCTAAGATAATCTTCTTTATTCATTATTCTTTTCTCCTACTAATCCCTTGAGTTTTCCTGTTTTGTACATCTTCAGCAACAAAAGCGCATTTACTAACACAAAAATTATCATAAGAGTCCATCTAACAACCAAGAGATCCAACAATACATAGCAAACTGCCAGTACTGCAAACAGCAGAACTGCTAAAACCGCAATGATTTTTGTATCAAACTGTTGAAATCCGATCAGTTTCTTTGCCATCAGGTAGTGGAATAAGAAGTAGCAGATATAGCAAAACAACGTTGTATAAGCACCAGCAATATACCCAAACTGTTTAATAAAGAAGTAGTTCAGAATAATATTCAGTACAGCAATACAAGATGTTGCAAATGCAATATTCCAAGTTTTCTTCAAATAATACTCCGTTGTCGATGGAAGTAAGTACAAAAATGTAAAGAAGGTACATGCTAACAACGGCAATACAACTATTCTCGACTCGTAATATTCTTTTCCTCCAAGAATAAGTACTACCTCTGGGGCCACAAGCATTATTGCTACAATCACACACCACATGGCGTACATATAAATCGTAGATACTTCTTTAATTTGCTTGAATTCCTTTTTGTCGGCCTTTTCGTAATACCATGGTCCATAAACTGTATCTAGTGAATTAACCAGTATTTGTATTATGGTATTAATATTAAACGCAAAACTATAAGATACCAGCTTCTGCAACGCCAACCATATTGTTAATCATGATTCTATCAAACTGTGAAAGAACAATTTGAGATAATCCATGTGGAACAATCGGCAGGCTATACTTAACGCCAAACTTCCAGAATGTCTTATTATATTTAGGTTTCTCTGAAGAAAACAGCTTAAACAAAATATAGACGCATATTAAAACAAGTGGCACAACACACCCTGCTATTCTTGCTGCATATCTTTTGCTGCTGAGTACCGTTGTCATCAAAATCAAAGATATCAGCACATTCGCTATAGTGTTGAAAAATGCAATTTTTCAAAAAAGGAAGTATATTTATAATCTATGCTAAGATCCGCATTATAAAACTGAAGCAACGCACTGCAATAGCTATGAATCATCAGCAGATCCAATGTCAGAAGATTTAATCCCGTCACCTGTGTAACCGAGCCCGAAAACAAATTCATGATCAATAATGCAACCGCCAGCATTATCATAGGAACAATCTCAATTGATGATACATATTTTCTATAATCATTTTTGAACTCATATCGTGCACTTTTTAAGCTGCTATGTAATGTCACACCAATGAGAATAACAAAGATTCCCTCATAGGACATGTATATATTAAACAGGCCGTAGTCTGTTTTATTCATCAACCTGGCAAATATAGGTAAGGTAATCAGATTAATTCCCTTAAGTAAGTAATTTCCAATCGTGTACCCCATGCCAGCTTGGAGTACTTTGTTTGTTTTAATTTTTGATTTCATACTTTTCTTCATTAATATAATTCACTTTTCTTATTATATTTGCTAACACCATTTTTAATCCCGCAAAATATAAAGCATCATACAATCCATTCAAATGAAAGATCTTGTGTCAAAATTGTTGAAAACGCTGCAGCAACAACAAAAATCTTCAACCACCTATTGGATGTTAGCCTAGAAACATTTGCTGTATCCAACTAAAGCGTATCCCTCAATAACTATTCCATAAAGCATCATCCAATTTAATGGCGTAAACGTTGCATTGTACGAATCTTCGATTCCTCTTGCAGCTACACCTAACAATGGATTTTGAAATATTTTTGAAAGCGCATAACTAATAGCTTGGTTCGGTCGTAATAACTTCCACTTGTTTTAGTTGATGAGAATTTCATAAACACTCTGCTTCCGATTATGCCTTTATCTATTAGAACGACAAAAATTATCGCAATTACTGATAGCAGCGCAAGAAATCCTATTTTTCTATATATTTTATCTCTATTTCCAGAGCCTAATATCACAAAAAATCCGTACGCAAAAAACACCAAAACGATACTAATATATCCATTTGTAGACAATGTCGTAATCACAGCAACCGTCAACACAAGAACTCTAAATACATTTATTTTTTTGTTTGAAAAAAGTTCTATTAACAAGGCTATATTTAGATAAAATTGAAAAATACCGGGTTCATAGAAAATACCAAAGTTTCTGAAATAATCCTGCATACCAACTGGCACAACAGAGAGCCACAAATTAACAAATAAAACACTATGATTTCTCCAAAGATGTCGCGGAAATGCCCCAAATGCTCCAGGGGCAACTTTATACAGAAAATATACAGCAATCGAAAATAACGCTATTGCCATTATGCAGTCTGTATACTTTTTCAAAAAATCTTCGTAAGAAAAACTTTGTATTACAAGATACGAAGAAATAACTATTACAACAGTACGAATATCAATTGATGCAAACGACCGGTTCACCACCATTGAAAACATAATGAATGATAAGATGATCAGACAGTTCAAAATCTGACTTTTAGCTAATGGCTTTATATTGAATAAATATATTAAAACAGACAGCGTTAGCAGTAGTACGCTTGAAACCATTCCACTATAGCTTTCAAACATATACATTGATGCGCAAAACAGGCAACCAAAAAAGCAAATATGTGATTTTTTCTCTAAACAATCCTAATTTAATTTTCATAGCATTTCCTTTCAGAAATACAGTTTGCAATACTGTTTTTTAAATTCATTTATCGACAATTTATTTTTATACACATTTGCTTTTTCATCATATGTATAATTTGTCCGTTGTATTGCCATATTTAATACTTTTTTAAGGGCTTCAATATTTTCACTTTCAAACGTATATCCGAGATGATTCTTTTCGACTATATCTCCTAGACTGCCGTGGTTTGCTGCAATAATCATCTTTCCTTTAGCCACACCTTCACCTAAAGGACCACTGGCTCCATTAAAAGTTTTCCGATAAGGAAGTACAATTGCATCTACAGCCTGAATTGCCATTTCAAACTCTTCATCAGTCAAAAAACTGAGATGCAGTTTCACTCGGTCTCCATATGGTCTTGCCAGTTCTTCAATTTTCTCTCGCTTTATAGCATCCTCTGCTCCAGCAACAAGTAACTCAAAATCTCCAGTCACGCCTTGCAATGCCTTAAGTAAAATGTCCAGTCCCTTATCATAGCGTGTTCCACCAATGCATCCCAGTACAAAGGCATTCTCACTTAGGCCATAATATTTCCGTGCTCCTGCTTTATCAATATCATATCCAGTAGAAAAATGCGGATACTCAATATGCACAACATTTTCAATTCCTGCATCTTTAACTTCATTAAAAATAGCATCAGTATGTACAACACCAACGCTTGACAAGTGCATGATTCTCTTAAGGCTTACAATTCCAATCTTTCCCTTTTTGAGTGCATGAATTGTATTGACAACCTTGTGTTTCTTTTTTAGTCCTTCTAGTCCTAACCCAAAATACTTATAAAACACATCTCCGTACAGGAAATGAACCACATCTGGCTTTTCTGTTTTTATAATGCCTTTGACTTCTTTTGTCCACTTATAATATTCCAGCAGTTTCTTGTTAAAAAAATCTGTTTTCCGGAATACATACTGTTTCGCATTAAGCCCTTCTATTTTTTCAGGAAGAACAAGAACGTTTTCCTTTCCAGGAATGTCCATCAACGCTTTCAGATATGTTTGATGATGTCCCCCTGTTTCTATATCTACATATAATACTTTCACTTATTTTTCCTCTACTTACTGTTTCTTTTCCTTAAAAAAGCTTTCAAGCACTTGAATATGATTCTTTGCAATTTGATCAATCGTATTTGTTTGCATTTTATTGATGTTAGTAAGGCTCATTTGTCTGCATAGTTCTTCATTATCCCTTAACGTTAAGATCTTGTTTACCAACGCCTCTGTATCATCAACATCAATAATGTAACCGTTTTCTCCGTCTTTAATAAGTTCTACGCCTGCCACGCATCGCTTCGTTGTTATAACTGGAAGACCATTTGCCATAGCCTCATTGATTACAAGCCCCCATGTATCACCACGAGTCATAAGCACAAAAAGGTCTGCTGCGTTGTAGTATTCTCTTAGTTCATCCTTGCCTAAAAAATCAACAAAATGAACATTTGAAAGATTATGTGATTCCTTATACTGCTTATTTTCCGCAGACGGTTCACCACCGATAATGTAAAATTCTACGGATTTCGCCAATTTTTTTCTGCTGCTTTCAATATAATATCAAAACCTTTGCATTCGATATGTCTGCCAACTGTGACAACATTAAATTTTCCAGTCATCCCAATTTTCTCTTTCAAGCAGTTTTTCTCAGCATTAGACAAGAGTTTCTTATTAATATCTTCCTGATGGAGTGAAGTAAAATTATGCAAATGTATTCTTTTGCGATTTGCCCCATAGTATTCAAAATACTTCACTGCAGATTGGCCACCCGCAAAATACCCAGTTGCCCCTCGCATCAAAAAGCATTTTAATGCTTTCTTTAGAGGATTCGATTCCTCGATATCATTGCATCCATCACAATTGATAAAGTAAGGAACTCTCTTAAGTTTGCAAAACAATTCCAAAATGATAGCATTTTTTAGGCAGTTATTGTACAGAATAACTGCATCGTATGATTTCAGATTTTTTATGTCCTGTTTGAATTCTTTTTTTGCAGATGGATTATCAAGAATATTACAATCCACAGATACTCTTGATAGCCACTCAGCCGTTCTTTTTTCATCTTGCTGATATTCAAAATATACTTTGATGACCAATGCTTTGCCAAATCTGCAAACACTTCAACACGATACGGTGCTGGGAACTCTCCTATAATTAGTAATTTGTTCACTTTTGTTTTTCCTCCACATGACGTATAAACTCATTGGGATCCGAGAAATATGCGGCATATTCTTTGATTTTTTCCTCGTTCCAATTCCACCATTTAATCTGTTTTAAATTTTCCACTGTTCCATCATAGAATCTTTTCCGAATCATTCGAGCTGGATTTCCTGCCCAAATTTCATATGGACCGACATCATGTGTAACTACGGAACCCATTCCAATAACTGCACCATCAGAAATTGTCACACCACTTTTTATTAACACATGTGACCCAATCCATACGTCATTTCCGATATGAACCTTCTGAAACGGTGAATATTGTAACGAACTTAATTTCTTCTTAATTATTCCTTTTGTTGTATTAAATACTGGTGAAACTGAAACCCAATCTATTGGATGGCTTCCTCCGCCAATTGCACAATAATTTGATATGCAGGTAAATGCTCCTATCTCTGCACACAAAACCGATGTATGTTCTCCTATATATGAATAGCGATCCATAGATGTTTCTACTACAACTGATCCAATATCAATTCGCGCACTTTTCTCAATATTTGATTGATTAATGCAAGGGCGATTAAACATCTTTTTTAGAATCTTTTGAATAATATACCCCAATTTCATGCCAGCACCGCCCTTCCAGTGCTAACGAAAGTCAAATTAGGGAAAAACTTAATTTTTAGTGCTGCCCCCCCCCGATTACTGGGAATTGCTTCCAATGCTCCCTGTTGTTCCATCTTTATTCCCTTTTTCTCGCATTCGTAAATCTTGGCATCTACCAAGAAACGATACCAATACGCCTGCAAGAAGTGGAATATCTTTCCTTCCGGTCCATCTAGGAACCCCAGCTTAATGTAATACCGATAGATGAAATACAGATGAGCACGGAAAAACTTCGGCAGTCTATAATATCCGCTATTCTTCACTACACGCTTCATCTTTGCTTGTCCAGACGATGTGCCATCCTGCTCCAGGCTCTCATCCATTGCATTTTCAAGTGTCATCTGGTGATCCAGCACTTCACGGTTACTGTACCAGTTATGTTTTGCTGTCCACCATTCCAAATCCTTCTGATTGTTGTCAATCAGATCATGCTTGAACTCAACAGTTGTCCCCTCTGACAGGATCATGTGTTCATCCATGATTTTCATTTCACAGGATGCTTTACCCGTCCGGAAGATGCGCAGCAACAGTTCCGGGTATCGACCACCATTCTTGATCCACCTGCCCATAAAATAGACTCTCCGACGGAGAATCACACCGTTTACAGGTGCTTTAACCTGTGGAAGTTTCTCATCGATTTCAGCCGCTAAGTCTTCCATAATTTCCTCATCGGCATCCATACGCATAGACCATTCTGTATCAATGCCAGTGTTTTGGAGCCCCCAATCAGCTGATTTGCATAGGAAACCCATTTATTCTGGTAAAAATCCAAACCAGATCCAATCTTCTGAAGTTCCGTATTCAACTCTTTACACAGTGCTTCTGTTCCATCCGTACTGAAGCTGTCTACAATAACAAACCTCTTAGCAACTCCACGAAAGGATTCCACACACTTTCTAAGATTCTTTTCTTCATTTTTTGTTAGTATAACTACCGTTAAATCTGTCATTTTTCACTTTCCTCATCCCTATATATAAGATATAAGCGAATATATATGTAACCACTACAAACACCAAAACGCTTATTATTGACGGTTTAACTATTCCTAATGTAAAAGCATGAACTAGATAAATCTCATACGAAATCATTCCAATCGTGGCCAACATTTTATTTTCAAACAATCCACTAAATGATTTTCCAAATACCATAATTCCTATCGCCATCGGCAAACAGGTCAACAATGCCATCGCATTCGATACAAGGTACGGCAGGTTCTTAACCACATTCAGCTGTGTTACTGCCATGAAGAGAAGGCACACTGTACCCCCCCGTTAAAACCAGGATATTTTTAGATTTTGTCAATATCCGTTCGATCTTATCTTTATTTACTGCCAGCAATACACCAGCTGGAAAAGACAGCATCTGTCTTGCACGAAGGAACGGCATATCTGGATTTGCAAAGAATACCGACTCTACTACAAACCAAATACCAAAAGTTCCAAACAAAGCCACCATCTGCATTTTTCTATCTTTAATCAGCCTCTTTACTGCGTAGAAAATCAGATAGCAGATGACGATATAGCCCATGAACCAACCATATCCTGTTGCAGGCTTCAAACAGCAGAAATCAAATAAATATGTCTTGATGGTGAATGTCGCTGTAGCAAACAGTCCTACCAGTTCTACTACCCAGAACGGCAAACATACACTCAACAGACGTTTCTTCCAGAATTCTTCTAGACCGTTCTTCTCATATGAAATCTCTAGTCCATATCCAGAACACATCAGAAACAATGCCACGCCAATTCCAGCAACGAACTGAATTCCTCCAACAGAAAGCATTGCTCCGCTGTGTGCCCAGACAACAGTCAAAATTGAAAAACCTTTAATTGCTGTTGTATAATTTCTGTCCATCCACTGGTATTTTTCCGACTTCTTGATAAAGCCCAGCAGATAACACGCCAAAATCAAACCTGTAAGAAGTACAAAGTATTTCATTGCACTTTACCATCCAACCTCTTAATAACCCTCGCCGGGTTACCAGCAATCACACAGTTATCCTCAAACTTTCCGCACACCACAGCACCAGCACCGACAACACAGCCATCGCCTAGCACTGTGCCTTTCAGGATTATGCTGTTGCACCCGATGAAGCAGTTCTTGCCGATTTTGATTTCTCTGCTCGGTACCAGATCGCTCTCACCACCGTTTTCATCCCGAAGCAGCTTGTTTCTCTCCTCTGCCTCGATTGGGTGAAAGTCGTTATCCAGAATTTTGCAGTTACCGCCGATGCAGGTATTCTCACCAATCGTGATCTTCTTGCGGGCGTAAATTGTTGCGCCCGAAATTCCCACATTATCTCCGATTTCAATCTCTGCTCCCGAAGCGCGGGTAACAATGATTGTCCGGCTGTAAAGGCCCACCAGATTACTGAGGAAGCTGCTCTTAATCGTGACGTTCTCACCAATCTTCAGCTTGGCACCGCTTTATTGAAGATGATCGGCACACCCTTCAGCAAGAGGTTCTTTCCATATTCAACTTTTGTCATCTTCATAACCAGCTTAAACCAGTTACTATTCATTCCCTCTCGCCTCCTTTACAGCTTCAGAATTTCTTCTGCGTACTTCTGTACACTTACGTTTCTAGTTAGATTTTTTTCAAGGTTTTCACGGCTTCTGGCTCCCATGGCTTCAGCTCTTCGCTTCCGGCATTGTCAATGAACCAGCGAATGTTTTCTTCAACCTTGTCATACTCGCCCGGTTCACAACACAGGCCGCCCTTTGTGTCCTCGATAATGCAACGGATCTCAGAGCCTGACTCTAAGACCCAATTACTGGCCTTGCCGCAGATGCCAGCCCGTAATATTTTGACGGGCAACTCACGCCTTTAATACCTTTTGCATTCACGCACCAGTGGACATCACTGGCGTTTAAGGAATATATCAAGTCTGCCTTATCCTGATACGGAATGAAGACCACATTCTCCATGTGATGCTCTGCCACATAGTCTTCCAGTGTCTTCAGGACGGAACCGGCACCGACAAATGCAAAAACAACCTCTCGGCCATCCGCGGTCTTTGTGCCGGCACCGAACTTCTCAACCACTTTAATTAAATTTTCAAGATCATAGTACAGACCGATGTTGCCGGAGTACATGATGACAAACTTGCCATCCAAACCGTACTTCTTCTTGAAAGCGACTACTCTCTCGTTACCTGCTTCCAGCGGATAGATCTCCTTCTCATCGATCCAGTTGTTGATCATGACAGTCTTCGGGACTTCTTACCTTTGAACCGCCCCTCTACCGTCTCAACCAGATCCCGGCCAACTGTGATGATCAGATCACTTCTCTTGCAGCTGAACTTGTCAAACCACATCATGGCATCGGTGATAAATTTGCTCTTGGTATAGCCAACAGCCAGCACCTGCTCCGGGTTGAAGTCCTGAATGTTATAGATGTACTTGGCGTGTTTTACCCACTTGCCCCAGACACCCAGCAGACCGCCAAGGATCGGTGCTGGGAAATAGAGAACACGTAGTCCTGTTTTCCAACCTTAAAGGTCGCGCCCATTGCCCCAAAAAAGTAGGAAACAATATTCTTCACACGGCTTTTCTTGTTGGTCTTGCTGAACTCCGGAACCCGGATTCGCAGCACCTTCACACCGTTGATTTCTTCTTCGTAATACTTCTGTGTCTTATATTTATCTTCGATAGTTCCTAAGTAACTCGGAACCACACAAATTACAGTAATATCAAACTTATCCAGCATTCCCTCCGCCAGCTCACGGAGGATCTGCCCGTTGACGCAGTATCTGGAATATA
>ENA-OQCN01001679-OQCN01001679.1-human-gut-metagenome-genome-assembly--contig:-NODE-1679-length-10525-cov-4.447394_pt1 | contig 10525 bp, 16 predicted proteins | sample MGYA00242497_ERZ504576 | MGnify/ENA primary metagenome ERZ504576 (study PRJEB26092, sample SAMD00036296) | human gut metagenome | host: Homo sapiens | study: EMG produced TPA metagenomics assembly of...
ATTTCAATTAGATATTCTTTAATCCACTTAAGTCTAACTTATAAACTGTATTCTCTAGCCTCGCTTCTTCCAGAAATATAATCATATAAATTGGCAAATACACTCGTTTTCCGTCTATTTCTACATTTCCTTCCGAGAAAATCAGTGCTTCATCAATCTGGTAATCTTGATTTTGCAAAATGTTATTTAATGCTGAATGTCTCTTATAATCTTTTCCTGATTTTATTTCCAACGGAGTCACCTTTCCATTTAGCTCAATTACAAAATCAAGTTCTCCCTGTTTCTTACTGTTGAAATAATATTCTTTATGTCCATGTAAAAGCAATTCCTGTGCAACTACATTTTCAAAAAGAGCGCCATTGTTAATCGATTTATCCTGATTCAGAATTGCCAGTTTTACCTGATTGGAATATCTGCTGGTCAACAAACCAACATCTGAAAAAAACAATTTGAAAAGATTTCTATTTTCGCTAATAACTAGCGGTAATTTAGGTTCTGCTATATTGTATACGGGAATCACCACGCCAGCATCTTTCAACCACAGAAAATCATTTTCAACCCGGTCATAACTCATTCCTTTTCCTATACTATTTAATTGAAATCTCTTGTTTTTCTGGTCCAGTTGTCCAGGCATTGCATCATATATTTCACGCAATTTAAGCTTATATCTAATCTCATATTTAGAAAAATCCTGTTTATATAACCTGATAATTTTCTCATGAACCTGAGCTACTTTTTCCAGGTCATTCGTGCGAAGATACACATCTACTGCTTCCGGCATTCCACCTACAATTAAATACAAATAAAACACTTCCAACAGTTTAGAATGTACATATTCATCTACAACGACCTTATTTTTAAATTTCTCTTCCAGCATTTCAAAAATTTCTTTGTTTATCCCGACTGCAAGTGCAAACTCTTTAAATCCCATAGGATACATATCATATATTTCCATATAACCCACAGGTGCTGAACGAAGGTCATTTAACTCTACTCCCAGCAATGAACCGCTCATAATATATCGGAAACTTCCTTCTTCTACCAAAAATTTTACTCTTGTAACGATATCTTTAAATTCCTGAACTTCATCTAGAAATATAATTGTTTTTCCTTTTTTCAATTTTCCATTTGCAGTTAAGCTTAAACGCATCAATAACTCTTTGGCATCTTTTGCTTTTGAGAATACATCTACAAGCTGTGGCTGTTCGATAAAATTAATTTCAACATATGGAAATCCACTTTCTTTTAAGCACTCACGAATCAAATATGTCTTTCCAATCTGTCTTGCCCCAGTTAACATAAATGCGTCTTTTCCTGTTTTGATCCATTCCTGAATCTTTCTTTTTGCCAAACGCTCCAACATTTTGCACCTCCGTATAATAAGTTTACATCTTTTTCAACTTTATTATACAGTTGCTTTTCAACTTTTCCAACCTATTTTTGCCGCATTTTTTCAACTTTTCCAACCTATTTTTACCATGTTTTTTCAATTTTTCCAACCTATTTTTACCGTATTTTTTCAACTTTTCCAACTTTTAGAAAGCTTTTAGGTTTTTTTCTTCCCCTGTGTGTTAGGATAGTTGTCAGTGAAAGATAATTACTTTTGTGGTAGTATAGAGCTATCACGGAAAAGCTGCTTAAAATCTGCTCAAAGCACATTCGCTATTTCCTTTAATTCCGTAAGCGTCAAAGTATCCCTTTGCAGTTTCTTATAAAAATTCTGCCGAGATTGCCCCAACTCTTTAGCTAAGACAGCGATACTCATCCCCTCTTCCTGGCACATCTGCTTTACAAGGTCTGAAGTTGTCATAGCATCCCTCTTTTCCATATAACGTCAACCATTTGATTACCATTTAAAGGAAAAAAGTTAGATTTGGAAGAGGGTTTTGACATTTTTTGTTGTGATTTTTGTGAAATCATCCACCACATTTTCCATAAATTCCTATTACCTTTTGCTCATTTTGTTTATAAACTTTCACACAATTTTGAAGTCCTTTACTCAATCTATTAACTGCTTTTGCCTCATTTTCAAGATTTCTGGCAGATGATACCAAGCAGTAATAAATATACTGCTGTGTATATTTCCGAAATCAACCCTTTTTCGAATTTCACGGATTTGATTTGCTTTTTCCTCCAGCTGTGTTTTTTTCTGTGCTAATTCTTCTTTGAAATGTAACAACTGGCTGGTTTCAACATAAAAACTACTGTAGTCTGAGCTGTCATTTTGCTTCTGGAACCAGCTCTTAATCAATTCTATTTTTTCTTTAATCCATTTTTCAAGAGAATCTAATGCTTTCGCTGCCAGCTCATATCCATGCCCTAACTCTAATAACCGTTCTTTCAATTCGTCAATCAATGCTTTGACTAACTTATACTCCCATTTTCCTGATGCAAAAATCATCCATAATTTTACCAAAAGAATTAAACGCTCTGCCGCCTCTTTATCAAGACCGAATTTTTCCAGTACTTCCTCCAGCATCGCATCTAGCAGTTTCGGTAATACTCTCTCAATAAACAGGTAGATATCACCCGATGTCAGCGAAGTTCCATCTACTCCTAATGCTCCACCACCTTCACCCACATCTCTTAATTCCATAAACTGCATCACAAACATTGCAGCAGCATCTCTTTCTTCCGGTGGTAAACTCATCAAAAATTCGGATAAGAAAGCTGAGAATTTCCCCATCACTCCCTGCTCTGTTTCTTCTCCTAAAACTGCTATCGCATTTCCATTTTCATCCCTCTGAAACATCTGCTCTTCCATATGTAAGCCTGCAAACTTATCAAACCCACTACCTGGATTTGGAACCGTATCTATATACTTGATATTTTCTTTTGGAATGATCGTATTCCCCAACGGATTTACGTAATCATTTGCTCCATTGTACCCATACATTTTTTTCAGAACTTCCTGATATCCTTCTTCTCCGTACTTCTCTTTAAAGCTCTGAATTGCTTCATCTGAAAATCCCTGTCCGTCAAAAGAATGACATTCATCCACCAGATTTGCATGATTGGACATCAATGTAACATACTGTGCTTTATTTCCACCCTTAGAATGTCCTGTCACATAAATATTATCCGATTCTGTCCATCCATATTGCTCTGCCATCTGATCAAAATAATCTGACGCTTCTCTCTGCAATAAAGTTGATTCCTGAGTCATGCCCTGTCCATTATCAATCCATCCACCATCATCTGTACCCCGGTATGCAATATAATTATCTCCATTTGGTAATTCAAAGACACAAGCGTAAGTTTCTGAATGATACCGTCCTCCCTGCTGCCAGCTGGGACTCTTAAATTCTGCATTTGCAAGCTCCGGATAACGTTTAATTGCATCATTTAAAGTCTGATAATAAACTTCACTCGAATTCCCGGTATCTAAAGCTTCCTGTAATATCTCTCCTAATGTTTTTCCAGGTTCCGCTTCCATTGAATAACCCCAATAAGTAAAGAGGTCAAAAATAGCAGAATACGTTTCATTTGCATTTCCCATCTCTTACCTCCAATTTGCATAATAAAATTCATATGCCTGATCAATTGCAAAATTACACCTCTGCTCAAACCAGCCATCCTTTGATGCCCAATAAGAGTAATTCTCTCCATCCAGCGCTTTATATGCTTCTTCATCTAAAGCAAAAAACAATGCACCCTTCATACGAATTTTGTTTTCTTCTAATAATTCTCTTAATTTCTCCAAATCATAATATTTTTCTTCTTCATTTACCGCCTGATTTACTACAATATAAGCAGAAAATACCGATTCTTTACTTTCCATTATTTCCTTTACACTCATTCCCGGAGACATTTCTCTGGGAAACACCGAAGAACTGATTTTCCAGATTACACGTGCATTCGGATATACTTCTTGTACTAAATTCTCAAGTATTGTCTGCATCTCTCCTTCATTTTGATAAGCCATGTAATCATCAAAGTAAATCATCTTTCCTTCTTCATTTTCTTCCTGACCTGCCTGTATTCTTTCTCCCGGAAATGAAGCACAGGTAACATTGGCTGTCATATCACGGCTTCCATACTGTTTATGCGCCCATCCTTCAAATTCAAATTCTTCTCCATATTTTTCTTTCATCACAGAAAGAATTTTTTCCTGTGTCGATACTGGTTTTATCATTCCACACCCGCTCCCTTCAAAAATCAAAAAGACTGCTATCATTGTTGCTAATATTGTTTTCTTCATATTCAGCACCTCTAAAATTTTACTGTCAGCCTTGTATCCCCTATTCTTATTACGTCATTATTTCTTAAAACATGAGGTCTTGTCACCTGCTCCTGATTCACATAAGTATGATTCTTTGAACCGGTATCTTCAATATAAATCTGACTGTTAAATGCATAAATCCTACAATGATATCCTGATATTCTCATGTCATTATGAATTGTAAGAAAACGTTCAATTCCTCTTACATTTTCTGCTCTTCCAATTCCTATATTCTCACGAAATTGTATATCATATTTTTCGCCTTTTTCCATATCTATTAAATAAAAACGGTACGTTCTTCTTCTGTTTTTTCCATTTAGTACAGAAGTTCCAAGTTCATTTGAAACTCCAATAAATAAACTCCCTGATTCTGTTCCGTTTTTTTGTGTTCCTGTATCCATCCCACCGTGTATTACTACATTGCTGTTATCATAACGATTTCTCAAAATCCAGATAATCAACACAATCCCCGCTACAATTATTACTGCACATATAATCAATACAAGTATTTCCATGTACTGTTAACCTCAGCTTTTTCCTTTTGCGATTTCTTTGACTTTTTCCTCTGCTGCCTGTACTCTTTTCACTGCATTGGCATAGACTTCCGAAGTTTTTTTAATATCCCGTGATGTATTTTTTATTCTCTCCTGCACTTGACTTGCCTTTCTTATATAAGCATCTGCCGCACTTCCTTTCCATGCACTACGCATTTGTTGCATAAGGTTCTCATAGTCTGTAGCTGCCAGCTGATCTATTTCGGATGCAATTTCTTCTAATTCCTGAATTTGTGCGTTCGCTTTATTAAAATCAAATTTCAATAATCCCATTTTTCATCCTCCCTATATAATTACGTCTGCTGGGAGTCCATCTGCCGAACTTATCACTTCCGTTTCTGTACTTCTATAAGTTCCTGCCATTGTTTCCAATGCAGATACCATTCCTTTAAAATTTTCCAGACTTTCTTCGATTCCTTCTTTCGACTGTTGGTAAACTCTTCGGTGAGTCTCTCCTCCCTCGCCTTTCCAGTAATGATTCGAGTTATTTACCTCTGATTCAATTCGCTCAAACCGTCCCCTGATTGCCTCAATTTTTGAATTTACTCTTCCGGCTAACGCTTCCAGTTTCTCTGGCTCTACTTTAATCAAAATATCCTGAACATCGCTCATTTGCTTCTCTCCTTAAATTCTGATTCTGTTTACCACACCTGCAACTGATTGTTCACACTCTGTATAAGCTCTTGAAGCCTGTTCTATGCAGTTCATATACTCTGTAAGATAAGTACATACACTCATTGCGTTTTCAATTTCTTCTTCCATATGACTTTGATACGCTGCAGCTGCCGGTCCGGTAAACCAGCTATTCATTGTCTCCATTTCGTCCTGGAGTGACTTCAATTCATTTTGTATCTGCTGCAATTCTTCTGACATACTGCTCTTATCTGAATTTAATGCATTTGTATCAATTTCTATTACTTTACTCATCTGCTTCCCCTTCATTTTTGAGCCTGATAGGTGCAAGTTCCTGTATATGCGGATTTAACAGCAACTCTTGATTATATCGAATTGTAAATCTTGTAAATTGAGGTTTCTGTTGTTCTTCTTCATAATATGAAACCACTTTTTCTTCTGTTTTTTCTATCAAAATACAAATTTCTTCAAGAGCTTCTTGTAAATCTCTCAGATTTTCTTCAATTTCTCCCATCCGCTTTTTCAGTTTTCTTAACTCACATACCGTTTCTTCCACGTAAGATTGCTGACTGACTGCATAAGCCAGTTTAGCCATTCTCTCTTTTATATTCGAGAGAATGGCTCTTTTTCTTTGTAACTCAGAGACAGCAGTTTTCATCGTTTCTATTTCAATTCTAATCACTTTTTCTTTTCCTCTGAGCCTTTATCATTATTTCATTATTGAATTACATCAGTAACAAGACCACTTGCTTCGTCCGCTGCAGCTTTATCACTTTCCTGATATACTTTTGCCATTTCTTCCAAATCAGTTGCATGCTCCTGAATCATGCGAACCATAAGCTGAATTGAATTTTCTAATCCCTTAAATTTTGTGATATAAGCAGTTGCTCCGTCTCCCTGCCATGCAGAAGCAAGCCCTGTTGCAAGCTGCAGCATTTCTCCTGTCAGTGTATTTATTGTTGTTCCCTGATTTGAAAATTCTCCTGCTGTTGAAATTAATAATTCCGGTGATACTTTAATCATTCCATCCATAATGGTTCCTCCTGTTTTTTATATGTATTCTCAATGTTGGTCTTCAAAATTTATTTGTACTTTCTCTGATTTGCAATCTCAATATTTTTCTGCTCTCCCTGCACATATTTTGCAAGAATCACTTCCAGCTTCTGTGCATATAACTCAATTGTGGAATAGAAATTATCCATCTGCTGTTTATCACTCATAAATGCGTTATGAAAAGTATTTTTTGCATCGCCTTCCCACATTCCATTTAAAGCACCTTCTGTATTTTCCAACTCACTTACTGCACTTTTAAACTGGGTATTTAATGCACGAAGCTCTTCAATTTTATTTTTTAATTCTGTGGTTCCAATTACCATCTGTCCCATGTTTCTACCTCCAATTTTTCTTATTTTTTTCTCTTTGTTGTTGTTAATGTTATCCTATCACTGATTTCTATTTTTGTTACACATCTCTGACGAATGACACGATTTTCTGACCAATAACCATGTTTATACCAACATAAGCCTTGTCCCGGTTGTAATTTCATATTCTTTTGCTGTATGTTCTCCCATCAGGCATTGCTGCCTTTGAACATCCCATAAAGTCAGATTTTCCTGCCCGCCCAAGATTCCACATTGTTCCTGCAGACAAATCATATCTCTTATCTGCCTGCAATCTCTTTTATCGGAACAGTTTCATCAATTTGAACATCATAAGTCTTTCCCATCACAGGCACTTCAACATCCACCAGTATCACAAAATTTCCTCCTTTCTGATTTTCTGTTGAAACTCTTCTTTACTATATAAAATAAGTTCCAGAGTTTTCTCTCTCACCGGATAGATTTTTGTAACCAATGCATATTCTTCTTTTTCATAACAATAAATCTGTCCATTTTCCTGTTCGATTTCATAATCTTCATCAGGCCACCCAATACAGCGAATCATTTTTTCAACCATATCTTCCATATAAAATTCTGTGTCAGAAGTCTTTAGAATCCCTTTTCGAACCAGACTTCCTATCAGTGAATTACTTCTTCATCGGAAATTTCAGACTCCGACAGACAAAAACCGTTTATGTATCTTACTCCCACACTTTGAAGAAGCAAAGTAAGCTCCCGAAAAGTCAGCAAAACTCCACTTTCTGCATACTCATATTCAGACATTTTTCTCCTCTTTATCAAACACTCATACGAAATTCTTTTAAAATTGATTTATACGTACGTGAAACCGGAATCTCATATCCATCCGCTAAAAGAATCAAATTCTTTGAAAATATTACTCGTTCAATCTTTTTCTGGTTTACAAGAAATCCTCTATGACATCTGATAAACTGTTCCCCTAATTCCTCTTGAAGCTGCTCGATTGTGCTGTAAAATCCATACTCTCTTGCTCCTGTATTCAAATAGATTTTTTTTATTTCTTGCTTCAAAGAAATAAATTGCACTGTATTCAATCAAAACCCTGCCTTCTTGATTATCTACAACAAACACCTTATCTATATCTGGATTCTGATACTTTTTAAGCACTTCCTGAATTGCTTCTTTCACTGCCATATCTACCTGTTGTGACTGAAACGGTTTTAAAATCAAGGATTCAGCACGAATAGACGGCTTCATATAAGTAACCGGAGAAATTTTAAGACTTGCAATCAATATGATATATGCCGTTTCATTTTTACTTCTAAATAATTTAGTAAGTTCTAATGCTTCTGGAATTGTAATATCAATACAGGCTAAATCTGCTTTCTCACCAGACTCAACAAGCTCTTTCAGCATCTCTATCGTCTGGCATTTATGTATTTCAAGCATTTCATCGCTCATATTTCCCATCATATCTTTTGCCCGCACACAGATATATCCGGTTTCTTTCTCTGACATTGATGAAATCAACATTCCAATCAAATGTTTTCCCTCCTTGCAAGAGGTACAACGATCTGGATTCCTATTGTTTCATCTTCTTCATCCGCCGCATAAGCAAACCCTTTTTTCATTGCTTTGGAAAGCTCTGCATAAGGTATATTCTGGAAATTAAATATTTTCTGCGTACTTAAATTTCCACCTAAATGGACTCCCTTTTTATAAGAGATATAAGATTGATATGCTTTATAAGACATCAAAGATATTGCATCTTCTACTTTCAGGCATCCAAAGAAATAAATTCTGTGAAGCGGTCCCTTTGCCATAATTGTCTCCATAAATCCAGACATGTTTCCGACTTCTGCATCAGCACTGTAAATCAATTTAAAGAACTCTTTCAAATCACTTAAAAAGATATAGACCGGAGTTTCTGAATACATTTCTCTGTAAATTCTTTCTTCATCTGCCCTTCCTCTATCAATGCCCGTTTTTTCTTGTTCCTTGCTACAAACGTCGGTGTCAGTTCTTTAAAATATTCAAATACCGTCTTGGTATCTGTAAGATATTGCGCTCCACATTCCTGTGCTGTTTTCTTTAGTTCGGTCTGTCCCGGTTCAATTACACATAGCTTTCCGCCTGCTTTCTGTGCTCCATACATTAAGAGTTTTAATACGTTTGTTTTTCCTGTATGTGCACGTCCTGATATTGTATAACAATAGGTTTCTCTAAGTCCTACGCTAAATACTTCTGCTGTTTCTAATTCATAAGCAAATGGAATATGATTTCTTCCCTCTGCCAGTTTTGAATAATTCTCCATTTTTTCCAACTGACCAAGAATTGGATTTTCCGGAATTTCAGGTATTGGAAGTGGTCTTTTTCCAGTCCACTTAACTGATTTTTCTTTGCTGAATTGTTCCAAAATCCTGCCTCTTCCAAAATCATCATCTGCCTGAACCGATAATGCAGTTTGAAATTCCAACATTTTTCCGTCTACTTCTGCCAGTCCACGCCCCGGTATTCCGGCTTCCGGAAACACCGGAAGTTTTGTTGTTCTTAAAATTTCCATATATCGGAATCTATCGCTTTGTTCCAGACAGATTGGAGTCCGTATATTATCTGCAATTCTTCCTGGTATCTCCGCCATTCCATATCCTGCTGCCGTAACTGCCAGATACATTCCATACCCGGTACCTTCTCTTACATATTTGAGAATAATATCATCATATTTCATCCGTGTCTTCTCACGAAAACCTCCAAAATTGTCAATCACTACAAGAATTGCCGGAATTTTCTGTCCATAAGCCCGAACATACTGTGCATAGTTTCCTCCCTCAAACAGCTTCTTTCGCTCTTCCATCATTTTCTCAAGAAGATGCATAAATTTGCCAAGCCGGTCTTCCTGATTGTCATATACAATTCCACCTGTATTCGGTGCTGATTCAAACGGAGTCATTAAATGACTGCTGAAATCCAATATATAACACTGCAATTGATCCGGATTATATTTTTGAAACAGCGAATACAGCATCGTCTGCATAAAGATACTTTTTCCAGTCACAACAGAACCACATACCGCAAGATTTCCATTCTGGGCAAAATCAACTAAAAGAGGTTTCTGCTGCTGATTCTGCGGGTCATCATATAAACCAACTACCGCATCGAGACTCCATTTTTCAGTCTTTTCCCTTTCCGATACATCTGCCTTTTCCAGTTCTGATAACACAATATTTTTCTCTAAAACCGGCATCCAAAGCTGCCTTGCATTTTGATAGCCAGTTCTTCTGCTTTTAATTTTAAATATTCTACAATTGCCGAAAGCTGCGTCTTTTCCTGCGTATCCCTTTTATTAACTTCTTTTCTTAAACGTCTAAGACGACTTGCAGCAAGTGCCTCTTTTCCCGTTCTGGTAAGCATGGATACCGATACATCTGCGCCATCCTCACTCTCTTCATAAGGTGCACCACTCCATCCGGACTGGAATAATTCATAAATTTCATCACTGCCCACCTGAAGATAACCACGCCCTGTCTGTGTGATAAATGCAGCATCCGGCTTATGAAGCATATCATTACTATCCTGCCTGTCCTGTACACGCAGACACAATCGGAATCTTGAATTACTCCAGATGTTATCATCTACAGTTCCGCTCGGCTTCTGTGTTGCCAAAATCAAATGCACTCCCAGACTTCGTCCTACCTGAGCTACACTAATTAACTCACGCATGAAGTCCGGTTCCTCTTTTTTGAGTTCTGCAAATTCAT
>ENA-OQCN01001682-OQCN01001682.1-human-gut-metagenome-genome-assembly--contig:-NODE-1682-length-10492-cov-6.838591_pt1 | contig 10492 bp, 9 predicted proteins | sample MGYA00242497_ERZ504576 | MGnify/ENA primary metagenome ERZ504576 (study PRJEB26092, sample SAMD00036296) | human gut metagenome | host: Homo sapiens | study: EMG produced TPA metagenomics assembly of...
GAGGTGGCAAAGCTGCCGACAACCTCGATCCGTATGGCAATCGCATTTATCGCCATGCTGCCGCTGTTTATCATCTATCCGTTCCTTCAGAAATACTTCGCAGAAGGTATCACACTTGGTGCGGTAAAGGGATGATTTTCCATGCAGGAATAAAAAAGAGAAACATTTCGGTGTTTCCGACATAAATCAGAAAAACAGTACAGACTCATGGAAACATGAGGTGTACTGTTTTTCTGCTGTATTATATTCAGAAAAAAGATCAGTTCGTAAAATCAAACACGGAAAAATTTCGAGCGTACCGGAACAGAAAAAAGGAGGAAACTTCATGCGTATTTCAAAACAGACGAAAAAAACAACACTGGCGCAGCAGGGGCGTTATCTTTTGATCTGCCTGCTGAGTATGCTGCTGCTTTTTCTGGCTGGGAGCGTGCTTATTCTGAACCGGACGCAGCGGCAGGTATATGAGCAGCTGGAAGAGATTTCAAAGCTGTATACGGATGAGCTGGACAACCGGTTCTTCCGGATCAGCCGAAATCTGCTTTCAACCGTAATGGACAGAACCAACCCGGACTCTGCTTTCTGGAAATATATGGATCTGATGGAGAAGGATCAGTATGAGGAATATGTTATTACGCAGCTACGAAGAAACTATGTGTCTGCGGCGTGGGATTTTGGAACGGATTACAATGTTTTTCTCTATACGAAGAAGGATGAGAGCTTATATTAGCTGAGCATTTCCTCTGACGGGCTTTACGCCGTTGATCCCTATTTGCAGGAAGCGCTGAAGCGCAGGATCAAAAGCCTGTCGCAGCAGGCGTATGCAGTCAAGAAAAAATGGACCGTGATGTGCCAGGGAGACGATATTTATATGCTCAAGGTAGCGCAGAGTCAGGGCGTCGGACTCGGCTGCTATGTCAATCTGAAGACAATTCTGGAACCGTTCTCTGAACTGTCTCTTGGAAAGAGCGGCTATGTCAGTCTCGTTAACCAGAACGGGAAAAGCATCGGAACACTGACGGAAAAAGAATTGTAACGGACAATTCGAAAATTAATACCGGCAATTACACCTTCCGGCAGGAACTTTCACAGGCGCCGTTTGAAATCCGGATTAAAATCTCCTGGACGGGAGTCTTAAATCTGATGACGGGAAGTGTGTTTGCCCTTCTTGGCGTTGCTTTTCTGATGGTGATTGCCGGGTCCGTGCTGTTGTTCCACCTGGAAACAAAAATCCTAAAGCCGGTCGGTATGTTTATGGAAAATCTTCAGAAATATGACAATGGGGACCTCACCTATCAGATGTCGGAAGGAAACCTGGTAGAGCTGGAGCAGATTGACGATAAATTCCGGAACATGATTCACCAGATCCGCCGGCTGAAAATCACGCTGTATGAGCAGGAGCTGGAAAAACAGAAAATCGAGATGGACTACCTGAAAATCCAGATCCGCCCGCATTTTTATATGAACTGTCTGAACTTTATCTACAGCATGATCGACTTCGGTCAGTACGACCATGCAAAGTCGATGAGCCGTATTACGTCCGATTATCTTGCGTATATTTTCCGGAATACAAGCGAGATGGTGCCGGTAACGGCGGAGACGAACCACTGTGAAAATTACCTCAAAATTCTGCTGCTGCGCTATCCGGAAAAATTCACCTATTATTTTGAGGTTCATGAAGAGGTGGAAAACGCAGTAATCTTCCCGTTCCTGATTCAGGTGTTTGTAGAGAATGCGGCAAAACATGCCCTGACGCTGGAGACGGTTCCGCTGATTTCCGTGACGGTTTACCCGGAGGACCGCGGAGACGAAAAGTATGTCAACATTTATATTTCGGACACCGGAAACGGCTTTCCGGAAGAGACGCTGCAAAGGCTGAAAGCAGGGGAAGACATTTCCGAGCATGGAAAGCATATCGGGATTGAAAACTGCCTGAAACGATTCCGCTATTATTATGGCGATTCCGGAGAGATTCATTTCGATAACAGTCCGCTCGGCGGAGCGATTGTAGATATCCATATTCCATACAGGACAGGGGGAGAAGAACATGAAACTATTGCTCGTGGATGATGAAGAGTACGTGATTGAAAGTATCAAAAGAAACCTCGATCTTACAGAGACCGGGGTGAGCGAGGTGTACACTGCGTTTTCCGTACAGCAGGCGAAAAACATCATGGGAATGGTGGACATTGATATCGTGATCAGCGATATCGTGATGCCGGGCGGAACGGGATTCGACTTTGTGGAGTGGGTCAGAAAAGAGGAGCTGAAGGTCCAGGTCATATTCCTGACAAGCTATGCGGAGTTTGACTATGCCAGAAGAGCGATTCAGCTGAACAGTGTCGATTATCTGCTAAAGCCCATCGATTTTGACAAGCTGAAGGAGGCCGTACAGCGTGCGGCGGAATCCGTTGCGAAAGAAAAGAAAATACAGGATCTCAGGCAGGAAAGCATCAAGTGGAACCAGAACAGAAAAATTCTGCAGCAGGATATCTGGAAAAATGTGCTGAAAGACGGCTTCTCCGAGGAGAAGTTCTGCGAAACGGCAGCACAGCGCCAGCTGCCATACGGACCGGGACACTATTTCCGGCTGATTTGTCTGATGCCGGAAATAAAGAGCAATAAGCGGGAGATGTGGGATACTGCGACCATGGAATTTGTGATCGAAAATGTGCTGTCGGAACTGTATGAGGAAACGGATATTGCGGTAGATACTGTTTTTTACCAGGAACCGGGCATCTACTGGATTGTTACACAGTCAAAGGAAAAAGCATTTCCGCAGGACGGCGGGCGGGATTGTGAAATTCTGAGGCAGTTTGTTGCGTGGATGAATGAAAAAATTTATCCGGAGCTGTGGTGCGGTGCCGGACAGTGGGAATCTGTACTGGGGATGCAAAAGCAGAGCCGGAATCTTCAGAAAATGCGGGAGGGAAGCCTTTCCGTGCGGAACGAGGTGCTGTTTCTGAACGAATTTCAGGCTCCGCAGACCAGCTACGAAAATAAGGAGCTGGATGTATGGAAAGCGCTGCTTTCGGAGGAAAAACCGGAGGAACTGCTGGAGCGGCTGCAGAAATACCTTGACCGGACGGAGCGGGAAGGAATGATTACCAGGGAGCTTCTGGTAGCACTCCGTACCGATCTGACGCAGGTGGTGTATGCATGGCTTTCGGAACGGGAGATCAAGGCGTATGCACTGTTTGCAGATGCGGATATGGAAAACCTGCATCGGAATTCCCTTTATGGCAGAGAAGAGATGATGGAATATGCCGGGGTACTGGTTCGGAAAGCAGTTCAGTACAGACAGTACATCAACAAATCAGATTCGGTTACGAGCCAGGTATGCGCTTATATCGATGCACATTACAGGGAGGAGATTCACCGGGAGGAGCTTGGGGAGCTTGTCTTTTTGAATACGGATTATCTGTCCCGGATTTTTAAAAAAGAAAAGGGTATTTCGATCAGTAATTATATTATCCAAAAGCGGGTGGAGGAGGCAAAAAAGCTTCTGACACAGAGCACGCTGCCGATCAATACGGTGTCGCTGTATGTGGGGTACAGCAATTTCTCGTACTTTACGAAGATGTTTAAGGATAATACGGGATACGCACCGCTGGAATACCGAAGAAGCTTTAGTGAAAAATAGCGGAAAGCCACCCTTCACATGTCCGGGAAATAACAGAGGATTTTATCACTTTCTTACGCACCGGAACAGCAGCAAACAGGTCGGAATAGTGAAAGAAAAAGGTCGGATCAGGGGATATTTTTTTCAGGTCAGATGTGGTAAAATTTCAGTATAAGATTCAGAAAAAACGGAAAAGCGATATTTTTCTAACATTTTAGGGGTTTCTGAAGAAGCAGATACAGCAAAAACGAGGTATGGAGGAGAAAAAATGACCGAGCAGAAATTAAAAGAGCTTCTGGCCGACATGACGCTGGAAGAAAAAGTGAACCAGATGAGCCAGGTGTGGGTGCCTTTTTCAATAAAGATATGGACATCACGGCGATGGGACCGATGGCAGATAAAGGCTTTACGCCGGAAAATGTAGCGCTTTCCGGTTCCATCCTGGGTTCCATGGGCGCAGAAACATTAAAGAAAATCCAGAAGGATTTCGTGGAGCAGCACCCGCATCATATCCCGATGCTGTTCATGCTGGATGTCATCAACGGCTTCAAGACCATTTTCCCGATTCCGCTGGGACAGGGCGCAACGTTTGAACCGGAGCTGTCCGAAAAGTGTGCGGCAGTTGCTGCAAAAGAGGCAGCCGTTTCCGGCCTTCACGTAACCTTCGCACCGATGACCGACCTGGTCCGCGATGCAAGATGGGGCCGTGTCATGGAGTCTACCGGTGAGGATCCGTATCTGAACGGTCTGTTCTGTGCCGGAATGGTGCGCGGATTCCAGGGAGACGATCTGAAGGAGCCGTACAAGATTGCTTCCTGTGTGAAGCATTTCGCAGGCTATGGTGCTCCGACAGCAGGAAGAGACTACAATACGGTAGAGCTTTCCGAGCATACCTTCCGTGACTTCTATCTGCCGTCCTACAAAGCCGGCATCGATGCAGGCGCAGCGATGGTAATGACTTCCTTCAACACGGTAAACGGTGTTCCGGCAACCGGAAACAAGAAACTGATGCGCGGCATCCTGCGTGACGAGATGGGATTTGACGGCGTTCTGATTTCCGACTGGGCGGCAATCGAGGAGATTATTTACCACGGCTACTGCGCAGACCGTGAGGAGGCAGCTGTCCGCTCCGCCGAGGCAGGCGTTGACATTGATATGATGACCGGTATTTACTGCGAAAACCTGTGCCGTCTTGTAAGAGAGGGCAAGATTTCCGAGGATCTGATCGATGAGTCCTGCATGCGTATTCTGGAACTGAAAAACAAACTGGGACTGTTTGAAAATCCGTATAAAGACGCAGACGAGACGAAAGAAAAAGAGGTCATTCTCTGCAAAGAGCACCGCGATCTGGCAAGAGAAGCCGCAAGAAAATCGTTTGTACTGCTGAAAAACGAAGAGAAAATCCTGCCGCTTGGCAAGGAGAAAAAAATTGCCTGGGTCGGACCGTATGTCCACAGCAGAAACCTGATGGGCGCCTGGTCCTTTATCGGAGATGCAAAGGATGTGACAAATCTGGAAGAGGCCGTAAAAGCGCAGCAGATACGACAAACATGAGCTTCCATGCAGGTTCCCCGATGCTTGGCTCCGACATCCGCCTGGAGGGCTTCGGCGAGGCGATGGAGCAGTCCCATACACCGGAGGAAGAGGAGGCAATGCTTCTTGAGGCTGTAAACGCAGCAAAGGAGGCCGAGGTCGTCGTTCTTGCGATCGGTGAGGACCGTCTGCAGTCCGGCGAGGCAACCAGTAACGCGAACATCCGCATTCCGGAAATCCAGCAGAGACTGCTTGAGCGCGTTTCAGAAGTCAATGAAAACGTTGTCGTTGTTCTCTTCAACGGCCGTCCGCTCGACCTGCGCGATGTCGTATCGAAAGCAAAAGCCGTTCTTGAAGTATGGATGCCGGGTACCGAAGGTGCCAATGCAATCGCAGACGTTGTTTTTGGTGCATACGCTCCAAGCGGCAAGCTGACCATGAGCTTCCCATACTCTGTAGGCCAGGTGCCGGTTCACTACAACGAGTATTCTACCGGAAGACCGCATGTGCCGGGCAAGGACAAAGACCGCTTCCGCTCCAAATACCTCGACATCCCGAACGCACCACTGTTCCCGTTCGGATATGGCCTTGGCTACACCAGCTTTGCAATTTCAGATGTGAAACTGGACAAGGCAGAGCTTGGCATGGAAGATGAGATTAAAGCCTCCGTAACCGTGAAAAACACCGGCGATACAAAGGGAACCGAGACCGTACAGCTTTACATCCACGACGTAGCCGCATCTGTGGTACGCCCGGTGAAAGAGCTGAAAGATTTCTGCAAGGTAACCTTCAGCCGGGAGAAGAAACCGAAGTCATCTTCAAAATCACAGAAGAAGAGCTTCGCTTCCTGACAGAAAATGAGCGTGTAGAAAGTGAAAACGGTGCTTTCGAAGTCTTCATCGGAAGCGACAGCACGACAGAGAATAAGGCAGAATTTGTGCTGAAAAAATAAGAAGCAATCCTGGGATGTAGCGTAAGCGGAATCAAGATGGGGGTCTGAATCGCTACGGAAAGATAAAAGAAAAGCCAGCCACAAAAAGCGAAAAGAATTTTGCTTTTGCGGCTGGCTTTTTTCTGCCGGTACCGTATTGACCCTTCTGTTAAAACAAAGTAAAATAGAAATTGGTATTGGGACGAAAGAGAGGAAAAGAAATGGGTACTTAGGAAACAAGTTACAGGGGAAATACCACAAAGACACATTCCAGACCGCCGTCAACATGGCGTGGCCGGCGATCGTGGAGTCGTTTTTCATTGCATTTGCGGGTCTTGTAGATTCGCTGATGGTAAGCTCGCTTGGCTCCTACGCAGTTGCTGCGGTCGGTCTGACGACACAGCCGAAGCTGCTTGGCCTGGCGTTTTTCTTTGCGCTGAATGTGTCGATTTCTGCTCTCGTTGCGCGGCGGCGCGGAGAGCAGAGGCAGGGTGCGGCGAATGAGACTCTGGTAACTGCGCTTGTATTTATTATCTTTGCGGCAGCTGCATTCAGTGTTGGATTTGTGGCGTTTGCAAGTCCGATTATCCATCTGTGCGGTTCAACGGCGGAGACTCATAATGGCGCAGTAACATATTTCCGTATCATCATGGGCGGTATGATTTTTAACTGTATCCAGATGGGGATCAACTCGGCACAGCGCGGTGCGGGCAATACAAAAATCACGATGCGCACAAACGTAACATCGAATACGATTAATATTATCCTGAATTATCTTCTGATCAACGGCCATTTCGGGTTCCCGGCACTCGGCATTCAGGGTGCGGCACTGGCAACCGTCACAGGAACGGTTGTCGGATGTGTGATGAGCATCCTTTCCATCACAAAGCAAGACGGATTCCTGAATCTTGGCTATATTCTGAAGAACAAAATTAAACCGACGATTGCAGCGTTCATCAGCCTGGTCAGGGTCGGGTACAGTGTGTTTTTCGAGCAGGTTTTCATGCGGATCGGCTTTATGATGACGGCGATCATGGCGGCCAAGCAGGGAACCGATGCGATGGCGGCACATCAGGTCGGCATGAATATTATGTCGCTTTCGTTTGCGTTCGGCGATGGCCTCCAGTCCGCAGCGGTTGCACTGATCGGCCGGAGCCTCGGCGCAAAAAAAGCCGGATCTTGCGAAAGAGTACGGCAGAACGTGCCGTCTGATCGGCGCGGGCATCGCAGTATGCCTCGTTGCGATTTATCTCTTCGGCGGAAGATGGCTGTACAGCCTGTTTTTCGAAGAACAGCATATCATTGAAATCGGTGTCAGCATCATCCATGTCATTATCTTCGTCGTCATTTTCCAGATCTGTCAGGTTATTTACATGGGATGCCTGCGCGGTGCGGGAGATACGCTCTATACGGCAGTTGCATCTATGATCAGCGTTACATTTATTCGTACGATCGTTTCGTATCTTGGCGGTTACACGCTGGGGCTTGGCATCGTCGGAATCTGGTTCGGCGTGCTGGCGGATCAGATGTCACGGTTTATCTTTGCGACGATCCGATTCAAACAGGGAAAATGGGTGAAAATTAAGATTTAACCGAATCAAGCAAGTAGCGAAGCAGATTGCGAATATCCGCTTGACGTAACGATTCAGAGCCATGCGAAATGGTACTCTGAATCATTACCAATATAAAACTAAAACAGGAGGAAGCAAAACGATGTACAAATTTGACAGAGAAGCTTATGACAGGCGGATGGAGTGGTACCGCGACGCCCGTTTCGGCATGTTTATCCACTGGGGACTTTATGCCATCCCGGCGCGCGGAGAATGGGTGCGGAGTACCGAGCAGATTCCAAAAGAAGATTACATGAAATATTTCGAGGAGTTCAACCCCGTTGATTTCGAGCCGCGGAAATGGGCAAAAGCGGCGAAAGAGGCCGGCATGAAATACATGGTTCTGACTGCCAAGCATCACGACGGTTTCTGCCTCTTCGACAGCCAGTATACCGATTTCAAATCCACCAACACGAAATGCGGCCGCGACCTCGTTGCAGAGTATGTTGATGCCGTCCGCGCAGAAGGACTGAAGGTTGGTTTGTATTTCTCTCTGCTCGACTGGTTCCACGACGATTTCCCACATTACGGCGACCGGAACCACCCGATGCGGAACAACCCGGCATACAAAAACGATGACCGCGATTTCGACCGCTACCTGACCTACATGCACAATCAGGTACGCGAGATCTGCACAAACTACGGAAAGCTCGATGTGCTGTGGTTTGACTTTTCCTACGATACGTTGCGCGGCGAAGCATGGAAAGCGACGGAGCTGATCAATATGGTGCGGAAGCTCCAGCCGGATGTCATCATCGACAACGTCTCGAGGTGAGCGGAGAGGGCTACGGTTCTCTGGCGGCCGGAAATCCGACCCCGTACCACGGCGACTTTGTGAGCCGGAGCAGATGATTCCGCCGAATGGCATCCAGGATGTAAATGGAAACGATATCGCCTGGGAATCCTGCGTCACGATGAACAATCACTGGGGTTATTGTGCCAACGACCACTTCTTCAAACCGGCACCGATGCTGATCAAAAAGCTGGTCGAGTGCGTATCGAAGGGTGGAAACCTGCTTTTGAACGTCGGCCCGGACGCCAGGGGAAATATCCCGGAGGAGTCGATCGAACGGCTGGCTGAGATTGGAAAGTGGATGAAGAAAAACGGAGAGAGCATTTACGGCTGCGGAAAAGCCGGTATTGAGAAACCGGACTTTGGCCGTGTGACGCGCCACGGAAACCATCTGTATTTTCATGTCTATGAAAATACCGTTGGGCCGCTGCCGCTGCCCGGCGTGAAAAAAGAAGAAATCCAGGCGATCCGCTACGTCGCAACCGGCGCGGAAATCCCGGTTTCCACAAGCTGGGTACACAGCGATTATCCGACCATGGCATTCGCCGATCTCGGCGAAGACCCGGTATTGCCGGATGGAGTCGATACAGTCATCGATGTGATTCTGAAAAAGTAGAGGGTAAAATCGGATTTGATTCTGGAGCGTGTCTGAAAAAGCATTTCCGCAATCTGCAGGCTTCACTTTGCGGTATCTTTTTTTCAGACACGCTCTAAAAGTCTTACAAGTTCTTACAAAATTCTGTATTTTTCGTTCCGCTGATTGACAGTTCTGGCAGAAGAATGCATACTGAAAAAAACACAAGATCACAGCCCGTGCTTCGAAATTTAACCGAATCAAGCAAGTAGCGAAGCGGATTGCGAAGATCTGCCTGACTCCTTTTCCTGCGCAGGGAAGGATAAGAGCTTTCGGAGTGAGAAAAGGGCAGTCTGTTTTTAGAAACGAAGCAAGAGAATCACAGTTTCGTTTTACAAGAAAAAAAGAGGGGGAATAAAACATGATTCGTCTGAACCACGTCAGCAAAATTTACGGCGATGGAAGCAAAAAAGCCGTCGATGATCTTTCCTGGGATATCGAAGATGGAAAGATCACCGGATTTATCGGCCCAAACGGAGCCGGGAAAACGACAACATTAAAAATGATCACCGGCATCCTGGCACCGTCCGAGGGAACGATTGAAATCAATGGAAAAGATATCCAGAAGGATCCGCTCGAAGCCAAGCGCCAGTTCGGTTTTGTGCCCGACGACCCGGATGCGTTTCTTCGCGTCAGGGGAATTGAATATCTGAATTTTATGGCAGATATCTACGGTGTCGGAACGGAAGAGCGTCAGCGTTTTATCGAAGAAACCGCAAAACGCTTTGAGATGGAAGAGAACCTTTCGAGCCGTATCATGAGCTACTCGCATGGCATGCGTCAGAAAATCATGGTGATGGGCGCACTGATCCACAAGCCGCCGGTCTGGATTCTCGATGAGCCGCTGACCGGCCTTGACCCGCGCTCCGCGCACGAGCTCAAACAGATGATGCGTGAACACGCCGATGCCGGAAACGCCGTGCTGTTTTCCACCCATGTGCTGGAAGTAGCGGAAAAACTCTGCGACCGCATCGCCATCATCCATCACGGCCGCCAGGTATACCTGGGTACTCTGGAAGAATTAAAAGCGGCCTATCCGGATCAGACACTTGAAAATATCTTTCTGGAGATCACCGAACATGCGTAACTTATGGATTCTCACCCGTTTCCTTCTGAAAAGCGGACCAGGAAAAAGCAATCAGAAGAGCGGAAAAAAGAAAGCATTTTCGGACGGAGGACGTATCGTTGTATACCTTCTGCTTGGTGTCTGCCTCCTTCCCGTGTCGGTCTTACTGTTTCTTCTGGGATATTCCGGCTATACCTTCCTGCAGCCGCTCGGGCTGGAAACCCTGCTGATCGAGTTCGTCTGTGCCATTGGCATGATGGTCATTTTCTTCTATGGCCTGCCGCTGTTTCTGAGCGAGTATTACAT
>ENA-OQCN01001683-OQCN01001683.1-human-gut-metagenome-genome-assembly--contig:-NODE-1683-length-10492-cov-2.363242_pt1 | contig 10492 bp, 13 predicted proteins | sample MGYA00242497_ERZ504576 | MGnify/ENA primary metagenome ERZ504576 (study PRJEB26092, sample SAMD00036296) | human gut metagenome | host: Homo sapiens | study: EMG produced TPA metagenomics assembly of...
AATGAAGTGATTATATGAATGAATTAATAAACGTTTAAAGGTTCTAATGATGGCTTAATTTTAGTCATAACAAAAAAAGCTAATTTCAATCAAATTAAAGAAGCATTAAGTAAAAAATTAGCTTCTTGTTCCAATTTTTTTGAAGCTAATACTACTATATTGCTCAAAGATGATAAATTCTCTCAAGAAGAGCAAAATATATTAGCTGATATCTTAAAACAATATCAATTAAATTTAAAAATTGTAACTGTTGACAAGACAGCTACAAACCAACATTGTTCAGCACAAAATCCGCCATTAATCATCAAACGCACTGTACGTGGAGGCGAAGAAATTTTTTCTAAAGGCTCTATCGTCATTGAAGGAAATGTCAATCCTGGTGCTAAAATCATAGCTGGTGGAAATATTGATATTCATGGTCATTGTCGTGGCATTGTCTATGCTGGAGCCTATGGCGATATTAATTCTTATATAATTGCTGATAAATTATCGCCACTGCAAATACGTATAGCACATTTAATTGCTAGAGCACCAGATAATAGTGAAAATATTACTGATAATAAAAAATCATCAACTCCTGAAAAAGCTATTATCTGTGATAATACCATTATCCTAGAGCCATTCAATCGAGAAAATTAATTTGCACAAAGTAAAAGTATATAATTGTAAAGAGAGGTGCTTTTCTGTTTGTCTTGTAGTGCAAAAAGGCAACAGTAATCTTATATGACCCAAACTAATACAAATTGTAAAATCATTGTTATTACTTCTGGTAAAGGTGGTGTAGGCAAAACTACTACTACAGCCAATATAGGTGCTGGTCTTGCCATGAAAGGATATAAAGTCGCACTTATTGATACAGATACAGGGCTTCGCAATCTTGACTTATTATTAGGTTTAGAAAATCGCATTATGTATGATTTAGTAGATGTAACATCTGGTAAAATTCCTTACAAAAAAGCCCTTGTTCGCCATAAAAAATATGAGACATTATTCTTATTGCCTACATCTCAGACAAAAGATAAACTCGCCGTATCTCCTGAACAAGTTGTCGCTTTATGTTCAGAAATGAGTGCAGATTTTGATTTCATCTTGATTGACTGCCTGCTGGTATTGAACAAGGTTTCAAAACAGCTGTAGCCGCTGCTGATATCGCTTTAGTTGTTACTATGCCTGAAATCTCTGCTGTTCGTGATGCCGATAAAATTATTGGTGAATTGAACCGCGCTGATAAAGAAAATATCTTATTAATCGTCAACAGAATTCGTCCTGATATGGTAGCTAAAGGTGAAATGCTAGACCTTGATGATATCAACGATATCTTAGCTATAAAATGTATCGGTCAAATTCCAGATGATGAAATGGTCGTATCTTCTACTAACCGTGGTGAACCTGTAATTGCTAATACAAAATCTCAAGCTGGTATAGCTTATCAAAATATCACTAGACGTCTTTGTGGTGAAGATGTTCCATTTATGACTTTCCGTACTAAAGAGTCTTTCTTTGATAGATTAAAAAAATTATTTTAATTAAGGAGAGCATAATATTATGTTGAGGTTGTAATGAAATTATTAAATAGAAATCAAAAAACATCTAAAGAAATTGCTAAAGATAGATTAAAAGTCGTATTAATTCATGACCGTGCTAATATTTCTCCTGAAGTTATGCAAGCTTTAAAAAACGATATAATTGAGGTAATTTCTCATTACATGGATATAAATAAAAATGAAATGGAAATTTCTTTGGAAAATGATGATAATTCTGTTGCATTATTAGCTAATATCCCTGTAAATCGCATCAAAAATCAAGCTAAAAGATAAATTATAGGCAAGCATTTATTTTTAATAAGTGCTTGTCCTTTTATTTTTTACTCAATATTTACCATCTATTTATTAGATTAGTATTTATTGCTTTGCTTTACACTTCATCTAAAAAAATGGTACAATATAACATAATGATTATCAAATTATCCCATATTAATGAGGTTTATATTAATGAACAAATTCCATAAAAGACTTTGTGTCTTAATTTTTTTCGTATCTGTGATTTCTGCTGGAGTCATCTATTTCACAGTGGATATTAATACTTTATCTAGTTTGACACAGTTCAATCCTCTAGCAATAATCGCAGCTTTGATTTCCATTAGCTTTGGTTTATTTTAGATGGTTTAAGACTTGTCCAGTTAGTTAATATCTCCAACGAAAAAATCTCATTTTCACAAGCATTACATGTAGTATTTGGCAATTATTTCTTAGCACTGCTAACACCTGGTTTCAGCGGTGGTGCAATTGCTCAAGTACTCTTTTTACGTCATGCTGAAATACCTGTCGGAAAAGCCACTATAATTGTCATTGTCCGCACAATTTTATCCATCATGTTTTTAATCATGTGCATGCCGTTTATCTTCATGCATGATGCAGGTATAATCCCATGGATTTCTGATGAAACTTTAATGATTATCTCTAGTTTGGCTTTTTTAGTTATTTTGATGTTGATTTGGTGTTTCAAGCATAATTACTTAGATTATCTAGTAATTAAATTTGTTCGTCGACTTTCTTACAAAAAAGCAAAAGCATTTCTTTCTTTTTATCGAGATAATAAATTAGCTATAAAACTTTTATTAGCTTCTCCTTTAAAAATGCTTAAAGTCTATATTACGTCGGGCTTAAGTTTACTTTTTATCTATGCTATCGTACCAATTTTAATGTTTAGTTTAACTGATGATTTGATGGTGTCTTAGCCATGGGACGTATGATAATTTTAAATATCTTACTTTACTTTTCTCCAACGCCAGGAGGTTCTGGTATCGCCGAAGGTGGTTTTATATTATTGTTTAACTCTATGTTACCAGAAGGTACTGTCGGTATTGTAGCTGTTACATGGCGCTTAATCGCTGAATATATACCTTTCCTCATTGGTTTTTACTATACAATTAAAGTCTTTGGTCGAGATTTTTTAAATAAACCACTTATAAAATAATCTTTTAAAATTTTATCTATGGAGGCAAATTTTATTTAATGGAAGACTTTAATGAACGCATAGTTTCTGGTGGCGAGATGGATATTGATAATTGGCAGTATTCTCTACGCCCTAAGAAATTACAAGAATATATAGGACAAGATAAAGTCAAAGATAATTTATCTATTTTCATTCAAGCAGCTTTAAATCGCAATGAAGCTCTTGACCATGTACTTTTATACGGACCTCCTGGACTCGGTAAAACTACACTTGCCAATATTATCGCTAATGAAATGGGAGTAAACTTCCGTGTAACTTCTGGGCCAGCTATTGAGCGCTCTGGCGATTTAGCAGCACTACTTACGAACCTCACCGAAAAAGACGTATTATTTATTGATGAAATTCACCGTCTTTCTCATAGCGTAGAAGAAGTTTTATATTCCGCTATGGAAGATTTTGCCTTGGATATCATCATTGGTAAAGGGCCAAGCGCTCGCTCTATTCGTCTTGACATTGCGCCATTTACACTCATTGGAGCGACTACTAAAGCTGGTGCCTTAGCCTCTCCACTACGTGATCGCTTTGGTGTTATTTCTCGCCTAGAATATTACACACCTGAATCATTAGTTTTTATTATCAAGCGCTCTGCTGAAATCTTAAATATACCTATCGAAGATAGAGGAGCTTTGGAAATTGCACGTCGCTCTCGTGGAACACCTCGAGTAGCTAATCGCCTTTTAAAACGAGTTCGTGATTTCGCTCAAATAAAAGGCGACGGTATTATCACTGATGAAATCGCAGATACGGCTCTAGCTATGCTTGAAATTGACAAGATGGGGCTTGACCATATTGATCGCAATATTTTACTCACTATGATTAATAAATTTGGCGGTGGCCCTGTCGGTCTTGAAACATTAGCTGCAGCAGTAAGCGAAGAAACAGATACTATCGGTGATGTTTATGAGCCTTATTTACTTCAATTAGGCTTTATCAATCGCACTCCTAGAGGGCGAGTTGTTACCAAGCTTGGTTATGAACATCTTGGTTTGACAAAAACGGAATAATTTATATTTATTTAGGGAGTTTATAAATGAATATATTACTTCATATGTGTTGTGGTCCATGCGCTTGTTATCCAGTGCCAAACTTCGTTCAGAAGGTCATGATATTACAGGATATTTTTTCAATCCTAATATTCACCCTTATAAAGAATTTAAGCACCGTTTAACAACTGCACAAGAATATGCACAAAAAGTTGATTTAAAACTTATCGTAGATACAAATTATCAATTACGAGATTTTTTACAACGTGCTTTAACTATCGAAAAAAATACAGATGGTCTTAATTTAGATAATCGACGCTGCCGTATGTGTTATGCTTGGCGACTTCATCAAACAGCAATTTATGCTAAAGAAAATAATTTTGATGCATTCTCATCAACTTTATTTGTCAGTCCTTATCAAAACCATGAAATGATGAAAGATGTCGCTCAAAAAATTTCTCAAGCGGTAGGTATTCCTTTCTTCTATGAAGATTTTCGACCAGGATTTGCTGAAGGAACACAAACAAGCATTGATTTAGAATTATATCGTCAACCTTATTGTGGTTGTATCTTCAGTGAAGAAGAACGTTATTCCAATTCTTTCAAGAAAAAACGCAAAAAAAAATTAAAAGCTCTCTTTAATGAGCAAAATAATCAATGATATGATGGGGTTTTTATGATATCTATTACTACTGCAACAGCTGATGATTTAATAACTCTTGCAGATATTGAGCAAATATGTTTTCATCCCAAGAAAGTGCTAGTTTAAATACTTTAAAATCCAGATTTGATGTATTTCCTAATCATTTCTTAGTAGCCAAAATTCATAAACATGATGACAATGAAATTATAGGTTTCGTCAATGGTATGGTAACTGATGAAGAAACTATTACTGATGAAATGTATACAAATGCTAAACTTCATCAACCACAAGGAAAGTATCAAACAATCTTTGGTATTGATGTATTGCCATCTTATCAACATTTAGGCATTGCAACTAAATTAATGAAAAATCTTATTGAAAAGGCTCAAAAAGAAAAACGCACTGGAATTATTTTATGTTGTAAACATCAACTTATTCCATTTTATGAACAATTTGGATTTCAAAATTTAGGTATTTCTAAATCTACACATGGTGGCGTTGTCTGGTATGACATGCTCCTAAATATATAAAAATCCTCTATAGTTAGTGATGAATAATTCATTTAACTATAGAGGATTTTTTATACTGCTTTATTTACTTTTAACATTTTCTCCTTTGATGATTTTTTTATTCCCGCAAAAAAGAAACCTATACTCAATACAGTGAATAAAATGCCACCTAAAACTACATTATTTATACCAAATTCATCAATGAAAATACCACATACAAAAGCTGCTATACAAGTACCTACATTTGTAGCTACTAAAAATAAAGCATTAGCAAAATCAGGCACATTAGATGCCACTCTTGTTATCCAATACTGATTAATATTAGCAGCACAACCCACGAGTATTCCCCAGATTAAAACTATACCCATGATTACAAAACCCATATTGCCTAAAAATAGCATTACTAAAAATAATACTGTTAACAAAAATGGATATATCCCTACAAATGAAAGTGGTCTTTGGCTTAATAATCTACCAGCAATAACATTGCCTAAAATATTCGCTAAACCGAAAATCAAAAGTGTAATGCTCACAAATTCTGTGGATAATAGCGATACTCTTTCTAAATAATCGGCTAAATAACTATATACACCAAAATTTGCACCATTTAATAAAATTACAGCTATCAAAGCCCACCATAAATTAATATCTTTTAAAATTTTGAGCTGAGAGCCATAAGACATTTTTTTCTTTGACTGGCATAGATGGTACATATATTATTGTCAATGCTAAAGCGATTAAATTCACCAAAGCAAAAGCAAGCATAGCTATTTCTAAAGAAAATAAATTTGCAATATAACTCATAACTGGTACACCAAGCACCATACCAGCTGAAACACCAACCATTACTTTTGCTACTGCCTTAGGTGCTTCTTTTTCTGATACAGATGAAGAAGCTATAGCAAAAGATAATGAAACATATACAGGGTGTAAAAATGCAGGCACTACTCTTGCCACTAATACAAGCCAAAAACTTCCTGCAAAAGCAGATATCACATTACAAACAAAAAAAGTTCCCAAAGATATTATCATAATCGTTTTGCGATTATATTTAGATAATAATAAAGGTAATATCGGACCAGACACAGCTACTGCTAAAGCAAATAAGCTAACTAATAAACCAGCCACAGATATTTCTATATTATAAGTACTTGCAACTATTGGCAATATACCAATGACACCCATCTCCGTATTTAAGATACTAAATACGCCTATAGTCAAAATAAATACGATTAAATTATTCTTAGTCATAATTTCGCTCCTAAATACATCTTGAAAATATCAATAAACTATTTTATTTATTCAAAGCTTTATTTAAAACTTTTACATATTCATTGACTACATCTTTTGCATATTGTGTATCAGGTGCAATCACTTCAAAAGCATGATACGCTCCTGGATAAACATGTAATTCTGCTGGCACACCTGCTTGAGCTAATCTTGCCATATAATTTATAGTATCATCTCTAAATGGGTCTAAATTACCTACACAAGAATATGCTGGTGGCAAACCTGTCAAATCTTTTGCTCTAGCTGGAGCCATATAATAAGACACTTCATCTGTTCCTGCTAAATCACCAATATAAGCATGCCATGCGTATTTATTAGCTACATTATTCCAAACTCGCAAATCTATATTTTCTTGACTTGCTGGCGTCTGAAATCTATCGTCAATCATTGGATAAAGAGGCATTTGAAAAGCTAATTTATATTCGCCTTTATCTCTAGCCATTAAAGCAGTAGCTGCACATAATCCGCCACCTGCACTAGCACCAGCTACAGCAATTCTATCCTTATCTACACCTAATTTATCTGCATTTTTAAATAAATAACCTAAAGCTGTATAGCAGTCATTTAAACTAGCTGGATATTTATTTTCAGGCGCTAATCTATAATCTACAGCTACAACTACTGCACCTACTTCATTAGCAAAGCGAATACTTTGCATTTCATCTTGTTCAGGCACACCAAATAAATATCCACCACCATGTATCCATAAAATACCAGCTAAATTATCTTGTTTATTCACTGGCTTATAAATGCGCAAACGTAAATCCTTATCACTATCAGGATTTTCTACATATACATCATATACATTTACATTTTCATCTTTTGGCAAATCCTTAGAACCAACTAAATTATTGAATAAATCCTTATATCCTTGTACACCAGTTTTAGCAAAATCCATCTCGCTACTTTGTTTTAATGCTGGTAATAATTCTTTATCTGTTCTTGCTTCTGTATCAGATATATCTTTTGCCAGTGCACTAACAGACATCATCAAAATTAAATAACAGCATAATATTATTTTCATACATAGTTTCATCTTTTATCGCTCCCTTTTATTTATATTATTTTTGATTAAAAATTACTTCCAATTTCACTTACCAATAAAAAGAGAAGTAACATTACTTCTCTTTCTCACTAACAAATACTACGTTAAATACTTAATTACTTTAAAATTCTTTTAAGTAAATTTTTTATTTCTTATAAATTATCTTTAAAGAACTCTGTTAATTTTGCAAATGGAATTACATCTGTTCTATCATATAAATCCGCATGACCTGCATTCGGCACAATATATAATTCTTTTGCTCTGCTGCTAATTTATAAGCATCTTCACTAAATTCTTTAGAATGAGCATCTTCGCCAGCAATAAATAACAATGGTCTTGGAGAAATTGTTTCGATATCATTAAATGGATAGAAGTTCATAAATTTCACATTACTTGTAAGTGTTGGGTGTGTTGTTGTGTTTGCACTATATCCTCTTGTAGTACGATAAAAATCATAAAATTCTTTTTCAATATCAGAAGGATTTTCACTCAATTTATCAGCTGTACCACTTGTATATTTGCGTTCTTGCCCTAAAAATTCACTATAACGCTGATTAGACGCTTCTTTGATGATTTCTTTTCTCTGTTCTACGCTTTGGCTATGACCTAAAGCACTTCTAGTAGCTGTACCCATATCATACATACTAACTGTAGCTATAGCTTTTAAACGAGAATCAATTTTTGCTTCGCTGATAGCAAAACTACCACTACCACAGATACCGATAACACCAATTCTATCTTTATCCACAAAATCACGTGTACCTAAATAATCAACTGCTGCACTGAAATCTTCTGCATAAATATCAGGGGATACGCTATTTCTTGGCAGACCTTCACTTTCTCCCCAGAAAGATAAATCCATAGCTAAAGTTACAAAACCTTGTTCTGCCATTTTTGTAGCATATAAATTTGCCGATTGTTCTTTCACCGCTCCCATAGGATGTCCTACGATAATAGCTGGAGCTTTTTCATTTTGCGCTAAATTTTTAGGTACGAACAAATTGCCCACAACTGTCATATTATATTGATTTTTAAATTCAACTTTTTGCATATTTACTTTATCACTTTGATAAAATTATCTGCACCTCTTGACATATCTGGTTTATAATTCTTATCGAAGGCACTTTTGGTGCTTGCAAATTATCACTTGCTGATACCATATTCATATTTATGCACCCCATTGTCCCTAGTGCCAAACACATGGTAATTGCTCTAACTATTTTTAAATTTTTCTTAAAGTTCATCACTAACCCACCTTTATATTTACTCTCTTTTTTAGATTAATAAATAATTTTTTCTTTGCTTTCATTATAATTTACCATTTCTACTATATCAAATACTTATATTTAATAGTCAACTATACTTTTTAAGCATAATAAAATATAATATAATTCATCTATATTTTTTAATACTAAAATCTGGAGGTTTTTATGGATATACGTGTTTTAAAATATTTTGTAACTGTAGTTGAAGAAGAAAATATTTTAAAAGCTTCTCAAGTTTTGCATATAACACAGCCCACTTTATCTCGCCAATTAATAGATTTAGAAAAAGAACTAAATTGTAAATTATTTATCCGCTCCAATCGCAAAATTACTTTGACTTCCGAGGCCTATTTTTATATAACAAAGCCAAAGAAATAATTTTATTACAAGCAAAAACGATTAATGCTCTAAAAAATTCTCATGAAATCGTCAGTGGTGATATATATATCGGCTGTGCAGAAACAAATGCCTTTAAATTTCTAGCCAAAACTATGACTAAAATAAAAAAACACATAAAGATATACATTATCATATCTTTAGTGGAAATGCTGATACTGTAATCGAACAACTAGATAAAGGTATATTAGATTTTGGCTTATTGATTGATGCCCATGATAAACAAAAATATAATTTTATCACCTTACCTGTAAAAGACATTTGGGGACTATTACTGTTAAAAAATTCTCCTCTTGCCGATAAAGAATATATAACATCTTCTGATATTTTGAATATCCCCTTAATATGTTCAAGTCAAACAATGGTCAGCAATAAAATAGCAGGCTGGCTCAATCAAAATTTCACTCAATTAAATATAGTTGCTAACTATAACTTAATCTATAACGCCTCTATCATGGTTCAAGAAAATCTAGGCTCAGCCCTTTGTCTTGCTAATCTAGTGAACACAAACGGCACTAATTTATGCTTCAAACCACTATATCCACCACTTGAAGCACAAATAGATTTAGTCTGGAAAAACATCAAATACTCACTAAACCAGCTCAATTATTTTACAAAATCTTCAAGAATATCTACTTCACAATAAATAATACGTTACTTTTTCCGCATTTTATCATCTTTTTACGGTAGCTATTAGCAAAATAAAAAAGTGCGTGAGCAGGTGATTTCTTTGATTTGTTTCTTTGTCATCAAAGATGAACAAACCCCCTATTTTATACTTACTTTTCTTTCATGAGCAAGAAAAGTAACAAAAGAACTCTACCTCCCGATACCAATTTTTCTTTGTCCATTATAAAACCATATCTATAACGCTCTAAACTCACTTCGTTCAAACAGTAGAGCTAAATTCATAGATATGGTTTTATAATTCCCAATAGCTTTCAGCTACCGAAAAATTGCTAACGTGAGGAATATTTGTTATATACTTAATTATTATTTTTCTAATTCAATAATAAAAAACCCTCATAATATAAATCTTATACAATAAATATAATATCTATACTATGAGGAAATTTTTCTAATAATACCAATTTTTTCCCGCATTTTAGCATCTTTTTACGGTAGCCATAAGGCTATTGGCAAAGATAAAAAATATGGCTACGTTTTTTAGTTCTACTGTTTGAGCCTTGCGAGTTTAGAACGTTGTTGACATATTTTTTCTCTTTGACAAAGTAAAAAGTGCGTGAGCGGGTGGTTTCTTTTGCTTTCGTTTTCTTTATCACTAAAGAAAATGAAATGCCTATATATTTTTTCAAAGCTAAAATTTTATCTGCGGTGGTTTTCTT
>ENA-OQCN01001684-OQCN01001684.1-human-gut-metagenome-genome-assembly--contig:-NODE-1684-length-10490-cov-2.074978_pt1 | contig 10490 bp, 8 predicted proteins | sample MGYA00242497_ERZ504576 | MGnify/ENA primary metagenome ERZ504576 (study PRJEB26092, sample SAMD00036296) | human gut metagenome | host: Homo sapiens | study: EMG produced TPA metagenomics assembly of...
CTGAATCTTCACATTCGCGTTCTCTGGGCCACAAGATCTCCCAGATGGATACTAAGTCAAATACCCGGGGCTATGAAATTAAACGGTACGAATACCGGAATTCATAATCTTTTTTCCTGAACGAATGTAGTGGTATAATAAATTTGTAACACATTGTTCGAATAATATATTATAATATTACTCAAACAAGGAGGACATCACTATGTCAATACGTTACAGCGATGATTTTAAGAAAGAAGTAGTCAAAGCATATATGGCTGGAGATAAGTCGACCGTTCAAATAGCTGCTGATATAATATTGCAAAGAGTACTATTAGCCAATGGGTTAATCAGTATAAGGAAGAATGCCTTTATACCACCAACACTACGCCTGAATCTAATGAAGCAAGGGAGATTAGAAGATTAAATCAGCTTCTTAACGAAAAAGATAAGGAAATTGCTTTCTTAAAAAAAGCAGTGGCATTCTTCGCAAAGGAAATCAATTAGTGGTATATCGATTTATCGACGATAATAAAAATATATTTGGTTTAAGATGGCTATGCAATAAATTTGGAATTAGCCCTAATTGTTACTACAACTACAAAAAGGAGGCAAAGCAGAAATATCATGAACGCTTAGCACATATCTTTGAGCTTATAAAGTATGTTTATTACAATAATAACCGTGTTATAGGCTATAGATCTATGCGCATTTTTATTAAGCGTTATGGATATGAAGTAAGCAATACCACTATGCATAAATACATGAATAAGCAATTGAACTTATGTGCGATAATTATGCATTCCAAGCCAGGCTATAAAACAGGCAAAAAGAATAAAATTTTTGACAATCTCTTAAACCAGAAATTTACTGTCGACTGCAAAAACAAAGTATGGTGTACAGACTTAACATATATGCGACAGCCAAATGGGAAGTTCAGATACAACTGTTCAATTATTGATTTGTATGATAGGTCAGCTGTCGCCTCATTAAACAGTGATTGTATTAATACTGATTTGGCAATAAATACTCTGAAGACAGCCCTTAAAAAAGAAAAACATCCTAAAGTGATTTTGCACTCAGATCAGGGAGTTCAGTTTACCTCATGTGAATTTGTAAATTTCTGTAAAGACAATAATATAACACAAAGTATGAGCAAGGCTGGCTGTCCTTATGATAATGCTCCGATGGAAAGATTTTATAATACTTTAAAAAGCAATTTTTATAACGTAACTTCATTTTCAAATGTAGAGATGATGGATGAACTAACTACTAAATAAATAAATTGGTACAACTATGTTCGCCCTCATTCACACAATAATTATTTAACACCAATGGAGGCTCGTTACAAATAGGTATTTATCGAACAAAGTGTTACAAAAAAGCTTGACCAGTACAATGCGATATGCTTCTGTCTATTTGACAGGGGCCAAGCATGGCTCTCTCTTGCTGTTATCTATATTTCATAAAAGAATAGCAAAAATGGACGAAAAATCTATTAGATATATTGAAAAATGAAAAAAGAAAGGGTATAATGAAAAAAAACTTTTAAGAAGGTGCATTGAAACATAGCAATGATCTTCAGAAAGGGGAAGGTATACGCATGAAGAAAAATTTATCCAAAAAAACAACTTGGAGCAGTCGGACTTGCAGCGATGATGGCAGTACAGACACCAGCAATGGCAGCAGAGGTGACAACATCACCAGAGGCTACTGTGCAGGAGACAGTACAAGAACAGCAGGAAGAAGTAACAGAACTGCAGACGGAAGAAGTGGAGACTCAGGGTCAGACTGTAGAGTCATCACTTGAGGAAAATGAAACTCAGGCGCAGGAAGAGGAAACAGTAGAAATAGAGGAATCTGTAGAAGCAGAAGCGTCGGAATCAGCGAAACAGGAAGAAACTCAATCGGAAGAGGCTCAGTCGACAGAAGAAACCGAAGCAGAATCTCAATTGGAAGAGGTTCAATCGGCAGAAGAATCAACAGAAATAGAAGCAGAATCAAGTGAGAGTGAAAATGCAATTGATGAATATGTGCTTGCAGCAAATCTAACAGATGGCTGGCATCAGGATAGTGAGGGAAACTATACTTATGTGAAGGATGGTCGGCTCTTGACAAATTGTGTCGAGAAAATTGGCGGTAGCTATTATGGATTTGATTGGTATGGAAAGATGTACGCCAATACAATATTTAGCTCTCTGGATCCGACTGACAAAGTGTTTTACTTTTACCGGGCATCAGAGAGTGGTGCTTTGTACGCAAATCAATGGTATTCAGGTGAATATGCAATTAATTACTATGGAGAAAATGCAAAAATATGTACCGGTTTGCAGACAATCAATGGGATTCAATATCTATTTGATTCGAATGGAGCACTTATTTCTTCACGAATAGTTTTGGTAGACGATACCAATTATTATTGCGATACAAACGGTGTCGCTCATAAGATGCCGAATAATCAATGGTACAAGAGTGATGATGGTGCTTGGTATTATGTTCAGGATGGAAAATTGCTGAAAGATTGTACAGCGCAAATTGATGGAAAGTGGTACCATTTTGAATATTATGGAGAGTTAAAAACTGGTGGTTTGAACACTGATGCAAGTGGAGCGCTTCGTATTAATAGTTGGGTATATGATGGCACCTATTGGTATTATTATGGGGAAGATGGTACGGCATATACATATGGCGTCTATGAAATTTCAGGCGCGCAGTATTACTTTGATATGTATTCAAGAATGGCTGTGTCTGAAGTTTGCACAGATGGTACAAATAGCTATATAGCAGATAAAAATGGACAACTGACGCAGGTCGCAAAAGATGGATGGTTCTTGTTTGATGGAGATTACTATTATGTGGAAAATGGTCAGCTAAAGACGAATGGCGCATATAAGATTAATGGTAGCTGGTATGCATTTGGCTACACTGGAAAAATGTGTGTGGATTCAGACTTTAATGGCTTTGGAAGTAGTCTATATTATCGAGCAAAAGCAGATGGAAAATTGTATTGCTCTGAGTGGTATCAGGATGACGAAAAAAACTGGTATTACTATAAGGAAGATGCCAGCATGGCAAGAGGAACCACAAAGATTGGGGAAACTACCTATTATTTTGATGTGGACGGTGTCTTGAAGGCGAATGGCGCAGTAGAAGTGGGGGATTCCTATCGACTGGCAGATGAAAATGGAAGTTGGATACAGACTCCAGGTTGGGTTTGCGTGTCTGATAGTTGGTACTATGTATTGAATGATGGAACTTTATATACAGGTATCTTGGAAGAAAATGGAGACACAATTATCTGAGTCCGAAGATGGCAAAGAATGTTGGATTGTTAGAGGTAGATGGTGTTGCTTATCAGATTGCAGAAAATGGATTGGCAACGAAAGCTGCTGACGGATTTTATCCAGGAGATGTACTGAACCATTTATACTATGTATCAGGTGGAAGGATTGCAACAAAGGTTGGTTGAACGTTGACGGAAACTGGTATTATTTTGCAGAAAAGGATAATTTGGGCATCTACCATGCAGTAGCCGGAACAAACGAAACAATTGATGGAAAACTTTATCATTTCAACTCGGATGGAACCATGGCTTCTTCAGGTTGGGGGCTGTATGATGATGGAAGTTGGTATTATGCATTTGCATCTGGTGAACTCGCAACTGGGGATGTAACCATTGGTAGTACTATATATCATTTTGATGAAAATGGCAAAACGCAGCGTGGTTTGGTTGTAGAAAATGGAATTTGCAAGCTGTATAGCGAGAATGGAATTTTACAAGAGACCGGAAATGCACAAGGCTGGAGCTTACTTGGTGGAAACTATTACTACCTGAAAGATGGTGCGCTCTTAAAGAATGTAAGTCGTCGTCTTTCAGATGGAAAGTGGTATGGCTTTGATGCAACAGGAAAAATGAGAACCAATATAATCGCAGATGGTCGCTTTTATGGAAAAACAGGAGCTGCTCAGACTGGATGGTTTACAGTTGCCGGAAAATGGTATTATGCATCATCAGTGAATGCTTTGTTGAAAACAGGACTTCATGTGATCAATGGAGCTGAGTACTATTTTGATCGAAATGGAACCATGCAGACTGGTGAGTTTGTGGTAAATGGAAAACTGTTTACAACCAATGAAAATGGAGTTGTGCTCAGCAAGACGACTATGAAAAATGGCTGGACAAACTGCAGGGTAGCTGGTATTATTATCAAAATGGAATTGCATATACTGGTTTTGTTGGTGCCTACTATGTTATTGATGGTAAGATGGTTAGCAACCGTATTGTGGAGTGGAAGGGCAAAAGATATTACGTCGGAGAAGATGGAAAATATCTTGTCAATACCTGGTGCAATGATGGATATAGCTATGCAACCGAAGATGGTTCTCTTGTATGTAGTGAATGGAAAACGATTGACGGAAAGCAGTACTATTTCTATTGGGAAGGTGTACTTTACCCATATTTCTATTATGGAAAAGGTGTTTACACAAAGGAAGGTGCCTATCTGTCACCGGATGGCTACGCACAGGCTGGCAGCTGATTGATGGAATCTATTATTATAAAGAGGGAAATCAGTTTATACGCAACCAGTCAAAGAAAATTAAGGGAGACTGGTATCTGTTTGATGCACACGGAAATATGGTAACAGGATTCTCATCACCAGAGATAATTGGATATGATACATATACGTATGATGATGCAAAATTCTATTACGGAGCTGATGGCAAACGTGTCAACTATATTGGCTGGCAGAAAATTGATGGAAATTGGTATTATTTCAACTCTAAGTCAGAGGCAGTAGATGGATGGAACATCATTAATGGTACAAAATACTATTTTGGAAAGACCAATCATTTCATGTACACTGGATATAAGGTAATTAGTGGTGAGTTGTATTACTTTAATGCAAGCGGCGCTTGCCAGGGTGTTGACAATACATTCACAGGTTGGCATCAGCAGGATGGAGATTGGTATTACATTCAAAAGGGTCATGTAACAACAGGAACCATTGCTGTAGATGGTAGATTGTATGGGTTTGATTCAAACGGAGTTTGGATTGCTGATTGAGAACTGATAGTTTGAGAGGGCTATGCGATATGCATGGCTCTCTCTTTTGTTTTAATGAGTTTTCAAAAAATTCGTGACAAAAATGAGAAAAAAACTGTCTCACTTTTGGGCACATATTGAAAGAACAATGGTAATGTATTATACTGAAAAAAATGAGACAAAAAGTATAGTGAGCATGGTAGTATAGTGAACAGTATTGTCTTCAGGAAGGGGAAGGTACGACGCATGAGAAAAAAATTATCAAAAAAGCAAATTACAGCAATGGGACTAACAGCAATCATGCAGTCCAGACATCGGTGATGGCAGCAGAGGTGGTGACATCACCAGAGATAACTGTGCAGGAAATAACACAAGAGCAGCCAGAAGAAGCTGCAGAAGTGCAGACTGAGAAAATAGTAGAATCACAAACGGAAGAAGTGGAAAATGTAACTCAGGCTCAGCCAGACGAATCTGTAGAAGTAAAGACTTCAGAATCAGCGAATCAGGAAGAATCTCAGTCAGAGGAGATTCAGTTAGCAGAAGTAATCGAAACAGAGCCAAGTGAAACTGAAATCTCAAGTGAGCAGGCAGCGGTAGAATATGCAGCAGAGAACCAAGAAGTACTGACAGATGGCTGGCATAAGGATAATGATGGAAACTTTTCTTATGTGAAGGATGGTCAAATTGTAGAAAATAAGGTTATTGAAATTGACGGAAAGCACTATGGATTTGATTATAGAGGAATATTGTATGTAAATACAAATTTTTACATGTATGATACGGACGGAGTGGAGCATTATGAATATCGGGCAAAAGAGGATGGAAGTCTTTATGAGAATGAATGGTACAGGGATTCGTATGATCCATACTATTGGTATTATTATGGAGAAGATGGAAAGGCGTATACAGGTCTTCATACAATAAATGGAAAACAATATTATTTCTCTGAATATTACGTTCTCAGAACGAATTGCATCATAAGAGATGATGATGACAAAATTTATTACTGTGATTCAGATGGAGTTGTGACAGATGTAACAGATAATGGTTGGGTTCAAATTGACGGAAAAAACATTATGTAAAATTTGGAGATTTTCTAAGAAATTGCGTTGAGCAGATAGACGGAAAGTACTATGGATTTGATTATACAGGAATTTTATATGTGAATGAGGCGTTCTTTACTAGCTATAGTGATGGAACGATTTATTATTATCGGGCAAAAGAGGATGGAAGTCTTTATGTAAATGTATGGTATACGGATTCATACCAATGGTATTATTATGGAGAAAATGGAAAAGCATATACAGGTCTTCATACAATAAACGGAAAACAATATTATTTCGATAGATATGGTTGGCTTTACAAGAAATGGTATCATAAGAGATAATGATAAAACTTATTACTGTGATGAAGAAGGAATTGCAACAGATGTAACAGGTGGTGGTTGGGTTCAAAGGATGGAAACTGGCTCTATATAAAGGATGGTGTTTTTCTGACAAATTGTGTCGTAAAAATTGGTGACAACTATTATGGGTTTGACTATGATAGAAGCATGTACGTCGATGAAGAATTTGATGTTTGGGATTCAGAGAGTGGAGAATATAAGTATTATCGAGCAGGTGGTAACGGTGTTCTGTATACAAACAAATGGATTTCAGGTGAAAATGGAGTTAATTATTACGGAGAAGATGCAAAAAGATGTACGGGATTGCAGACTATAAATGGAATTCAATATTTCTTTGATTCGGAGGGAATACTTATTGTTTCACAGGCGATTGTATTAGACGGTCTCAATTATTATTGTGATGCAAATGGCATCGTCCATGAAATGCCAAATAATCAGTGGTATCAGAGTGACAGTGGTGACTGGTATTTTGTACAGGATGGAATCGTATTAAAGGACTGTACGACACAGATTGCTGGGAAATGGTATCGTTTTGATTACAATGGAAAACTTAACACAAAAGCTTTGAATACAGATGAAAGCGGCGCAATTCGTGTTAATACTTGGTACTATGATGGTAGTCATTGGAGTTATTATGGTGGAAACGCTGAGGAATATCGCTGTGGAGTTTATGAGATTTCGGGTGTAAAGTATTATTTTGATAATTTTTGCTATATGATAGTTTCGGACGTTTGTACGGATGGAGTCAATGTCTATATGGCAGATGCAAGTGGTCGCTTGACGCAGATTACAAAGAATGGTTGGATTCAAGCTGGAGGGAAGTATTATTATATTGAAAATGGAAAATTGGTAACGAGTAAAGCATATAAGATTAATGGCAGTTGGTATGCATTTAATTATGCAGGAGAAATGTATGTCAATACAAATGTTTATTATCGTTATGAAGATGGCAGTGAGAATTATTATCGTGCAAAAGCCGATGGAAGCTTGTATTGCTCTGAGTGGTATCAGGATTTCAATCAAAACTGGTATTACTATGATGAAAATGCGAAGATGGCAAGAGGAACAACGAAGATTGGTAAAACTACCTATGAGTTTGATAACGAAGGTGTTTTGTCTGCGAATGGTGCAGTGCTGATGGGAACTACCTATCGACTTGCCGATCAAAATGGAATTTTGGTAGAAACGCCAGGTTGGGCGCTCGTAGCCGGTAATTGGTATTATGTATTAGACGATGGAAGTTTGTATACCGGTATTCTGGAAAAAAATGGTGTTACCTACTATCTTACACCGAAGATGGCGAAAAATATCAGTTTGGTAGAGGTAGATGGTGTCGCTTATCAGATCGTGGAAAATGGAGTGGCAACGAAGGTTACAGATGGATTTTATCAAAAAGACACCTCAAATCATTTGTACTATGTGTCAAATGGAAAAACTTGGGGAATGGGCTGGCTGAATGAAGATGGAAACTGGTATTATTTCGCAGAAACAGATGAAACCGGCTTATACTATGCAGTAACTGGAACAAACGAAATGATTGGCGGAAAACTTTATCATTTCAACTTGGATGGAACAATGGCTAGTCAGGGCTGGGGTCTGCATGAGGATGGAAGCTGGTATTATGCATATGCATCTGGTGAACTTGCAACTGGAGATGTAACTATTGGTGGCACTGCATATCATTTTGATGAAAATGGCAAAATGCAGTCAGGTGTCGTGGTTGAGGATGGAGTCTGCAAGCTGTACAGCGAGGATGGCGCATTGTTAGAAACTGGAAAATCACAGGGATGGAGTTTGCTTGATGGAAACTATTACTATCTGAGTGGTGGAGCGATCTTAAAAGATGTAAGCCGTTGCCTTTTGGATGGTAACTGGTACGGTTTTGATACAACAGGAAAAATGAGAGTCAATACAATCGTAGATGGCCGCTTCTATGGAAGCTCAGGAGCAGCACAGACTGGATGGTTTAAGATTGATGGTAGCTGGTATTATGCGTCACCGGTAACTGCCTTATTATATAAAGGATTTCATGTGATGAATGGTGTGACCTATTATTTTGATCAAACGGAGTGATGCAGATTGGTGAGTTTGTTGTAGACAGAAAATTGTTTACGACAGATGCAAGTGGAGCAGTAATTAGTAAAAAGAAGCTGCAAGACGGTTGGACTAGCTACAAAGGAAATTGGTATTATTATAAGGATGGAACTGCATATACTGGTTTTGTTGGTGATTATTATGTGATTCTCGGAGAGCTGATTCATAACCAGATCGTGCTATGGAATGGTAAAAGATATTGCATCGGAGAAGATGGAAGGTATCTTGCCAACACATGGTGTAACAATGGAGCAAGCTATGCGACAGAGGATGGTACACTGATCTTTAATGGATGGAAAAAAATTGACGGAAAGCCGTATTATTTTGTGGGAACTACCGTATCATATGATCCTCAGGATAAAAGTAGTGGGGTCTATACGAAAGATAGGGTTTACCTCTCACCGAATGGTTATGCGCAAGGTTGGGCTTTAATTGATGGAATTTATTATTACAAAGAGGGAAGCCAGTTTGTAAAAAATCAGGTGAAGAAAATTAATGGAGAATGGTATCTGTTTGATGTACACGGAAGTATGGTAACAGGATTCTCATCACCAGAGACATTTGGATATTATACATACACGTATGATGGTGGAAAATTCTATTACGGAGCCGATGGCAAACGTGTCAACTATATTGGCTGGCAGCTGATTGATGGAAATTGGTATTATTTCAATTCTAAGTCAGAGACGGTAGATGGCTGGAACATCATTAATGGTGCAAAATACTATTTTGGAAAGACCAATCATTTCATGTACACTGGATATAAGGTAATTAGTGGTGAGTTGTATTACTTTAATGCAAGCGGCGCTTGCCAAGGCGTTGATAACACATTTACTGGCTGGCATCAGCAGGATGGAAAGTGGTATTATATTAAAAATGGTCAGGCAGCGACAGGAACCATTTATGTAAATGGCACTTTGTATGAGTTTGATGCAAACGGAGTCTGGATTTGCGATTGAAAAAATTTGTTGAAAATGCTATACTAAAGAAAATGTCTAAGACTGAAGACAGTTAACAAGACAATTTCGGGGAAGGAGACAATTTCATATGAGAAAGTTCTCAAAAAAGCAAATCAGTGCAGTTGGATGCAGCAGGTAATTACACCTATGTACAAAATGGCCAGATCGTAAAGAATTGCATCATGCAGATTGATGGTGCCTATTATGGATTCGATGAGAATGGAATCATGTAGCTGGAAAGAGTTTCTAATATAATTACAGAAACTATCGCGCAAAGGCAAGTGGAAGCTTATACATTTCCGAGTGGTATCAGGATAGGAGTGGAAATTGGCATTATTATGACCAGACCGGAGATGAGGTATGCTATAAGGAAATGACCATAAATGGTAAAATTTATTATTTTAGTGGAATGGTTTGGCTGTAAATGAAGTTTATCATGATCAGCAAAAAACAATATAAGTGAAAAGCTTGAATGATGAGTAAAAGGAGTCGGGCAGCGAAAACTGTCCGGCTTTTTTGTATAAAGATAAGCTACAGTATGTTTAAAATAAGTTGCGTAAAAAGGTGTGCCCCAAATAGTTAAAAATATGTCACACGAATTGTCACAGATTGCCAGTTCTGGAAAATAGGGCTATACTAGAGATAGTATTTCGAGGTAAAAGGAAAAAATCACACTGAAAGAGGGGAAACTATATGAAGAGATTTTTAAAAGAAATGATCGGTATCATGGGATTAACGATGTTCGTGTCATCTCAAAGTCCTGTAATTGCGGCAGAGGCATCGTCGGCAAATTGTTGGCGGAGACACAAATTTCAAACGTACAGACATATGCAATGCCGACAGAAGAACAGATCACTGATCAGATCACACTTATCGATGGTTGGCGTCAGGATGATGATGGAAACATCACTTATATCAAAGGCGGAGAACTGGTACAAAATCAGGTGCTTGAGATTGATGGAAACTATTATGGCTTTGATGAAAATGGAATTCTGTATGTGAACCAGTC
>ENA-OQCN01001686-OQCN01001686.1-human-gut-metagenome-genome-assembly--contig:-NODE-1686-length-10484-cov-2.135271_pt1 | contig 10484 bp, 18 predicted proteins | sample MGYA00242497_ERZ504576 | MGnify/ENA primary metagenome ERZ504576 (study PRJEB26092, sample SAMD00036296) | human gut metagenome | host: Homo sapiens | study: EMG produced TPA metagenomics assembly of...
GCAAAATCAAAGGAAAATACGCCGCTATTGTGGTGACGATCATTGGAACTGTGGGAGCGATTTTGTTTCCGATGGACGATATTACAGATTTTCTGTATCTGATCGGATCGGTATTTGCACCGATGATCGCAATTCAGATCGCAGATTTCTTCCTGTTGCACAGGGACAGACGTAAAAATGCTTTTGACTGGCGCAATCTCATCATCTGGGTGATCGGTTTCGTTCTTTACCGACTGCTCATGCGGGTGGATCTGCCGGTTGGAAATACATTGCCGGACATGGTGATCACGATCGTGATCTGCGTGATCGTCGGCAAAGTTGTGGGTGAGAAATCCACAGAAAAATAGAGTCAAACATAGGTGAGATTTAAGATACGATTCAGGTCAGTATGAGATTCTTTTACGAAAGAAAACTTATTAACGGGCAAAAGATTCGTAAAAACAGGAAAAAGAAAAAAGGAGGTTGAGAGTAAATGAAACAGAGTGACACAGTGAAAAAACTTGCGATGGCGGGGGTTCTGACAGCAGTTGCTGTTGTCGCAGTCTGCTCAGTTTTCCGATTTTTGGAAGCAAATGTGCACCGGTACAGCATATGGTAAATATTCTGGCAGCGGTTGTACTTGGTCCGGGATGGGGCGTTGGTATTGCATTTTGTGCAAGTCTGATCCGTAATCTTCTGGGACTGGGAAGCCTGATGGCATTTCCGGGAAGTATGATCGGCGCGTTATGCTGCGGTCTGGCTTACATGGCATTCCGAAAACTGTGGCTGACCTGTATCGCAGAGGCATCCGGAACAGGAATCCTTGGCGGACTTGCAGCTTATCCGGTTGCAAAACTGCTGATGGGACTGAATCCAGGTGGATTGTTTGTATACATTGTGCCATTTCTTGTTTCCACAGTCGTAGGAAGTATTCTGGCTTATTTTCTGGTAGGCGCGCTGCAAAAAGGCGGCGTGATCAGTCAGATACGGCCGGAACGTACATCGGTTTTGAAAAAATCATGATGTATTAGTAGGTAATGTATGGCGGCAAATTGGGGGCACCACCTTTTGTCGCATAAGAAAAATGTTGTGGGCATAAACAGTTATTCATGAAAGAAGGAGAAAAAATGAGAAATTACACAACACAGATGGACGCAGCAAGAAAAGGAATCGTAACACCGGAAATCGAGGCAGTTGCGAAGAAAGAACATATGACGTCCGAGGCGCTGATGAAGCTGGTAGCAGAGGGTAAAGTAGCCATCTGCGCAAACAGGAATCATACCTGCTTGAATCCGGAGGGAGTCGGCAGCATGCTGCGTACCAAGATCAACGTAAATCTGGGGTATCCAGAGACTGTAAAGATTATGATATCGAGATGCAGAAAGTAATGAGCGCGGTAAATCTGGGCGCTGAGGCGATCATGGATCTGTCCAGCCACGGAAATACACAGCCATTCAGAAGAAAGCTGACAAGTGAATGTCCGGCAATGATCGGTACGGTTCCGGTATACGACAGCGTCATCCACTATCAGAGAGATCTGGCAACATTGACTGCCAAAGATTTCGTTGATGTGATTCGGATGCATGCCGAAGATGGAGTGGATTTTGTCACACTCCACTGTGGAATCACAAGAAAGACCATTGAACAGATTAAGAAACACAAACGTAAAATGAATATCGTAAGCCGTGGCGGAAGTCTGGTATTTGCATGGATGAGCATGACCGGAGAGGAAAATCCTTCTACGAGTACTACGACGAGATTCTCGATATCTGTGAAGAATATGATGTGACCATTTCATTAGGTGATGCCTGCAGACCGGGTTGTCTGGCAGATGCCACAGATGTATGTCAGATCGAGGAGCTGGTAAGACTTGGAGAGCTGACCAAGAGAGCATGGGATCACAACGTACAGGTTATGGTAGAAGGTCCGGGTCACGTGCCGCTTGATCAGGTAGCTGCAAATATGAAAGTACAGCAGAGTATCTGCATGGGCGCACCGTTCTATGTACTGGGACCGATCGTAACAGATATCGCACCGGGATATGACCATATTACAAGTGCCATCGGTGGAGCAGTTGCAGCAATGAGTGGAGCAGCATTTCTTTGTTATGTCACACCGGCAGAGCATCTGGCACTTCCAAACGTAGAAGATGTAAAACAGGGAATCATCGCATCCAAGATCGCAGCGCATGCCGCTGACATTGCAAAAGGTGTTCCGGGAGCCCGTGATATCGATGACAAGATGGCAGAGGCGCGCCAGAAACTTGACTGGGAAGCACAGTATGCGTGTGCACTGGATCCGGAGACTGCAAAAGCAATCCGCGACAGCAGAAGCCCGGAAGAAGATCACAGTGACACATGTAGTATGTGTGGAAAATTCTGTGCAGTGCGCAGTATGAATAAGGCACTTGCAGGGGAGTATATTGATATTTTATAAGAAAAACATTGACAAATCGTCCTCATTAAGAGATTCTTTTAAGGAACTTCGTGAGGGAGTAGTTTGCACAGTAAGAATTGTGTGATTTGTCAACAACCTGTTTATCGTTTTTAGGATAATCTGGCAAATCTTAATGAATGAGACTCATGTATGTCAATAGGGATTAATTTTTAATTCTATGGCATACATGGGTCTCTTTTTTTGAATCTATCAGAATGTACTAGTTATCACAGTTAATAAAAAGTTTATAGAAAATTCCTTGTGCAATGGCAGAATTACGGTATAATAAAGAAAAACTTGAAAACCATACACAGAAAGGGGTTTTGAAAATGGATTTTTTTGACAAATTAGGAAACACAATTTCCGCAGCAGGAAAAACAGGTTTAAGCAAAGCGAAGGAGATTAAAGATACAGCGAGAATCACATTAGATATTCAGGAACGTGAAGGAGCGATCCGCAAACTTTATCAGGATCTTGGACAGGCTTATTATCAGGCTCACAAAGATGATGAGAATCCGGAATACGAGCAGATTGCTGAGATTAGAGCCGCTTTTGAAGAAATCGGTGAATTAAAATCAGCAAAAGATGATATCCGTGGAATCAGAAGATGTCCGGAGTGTGGTGGAGCTGTTGCTGATAGTGCAAACTTCTGCTCGAATTGTGGTGCAAAATGCGAAAAACCGGAGCCGGAAGTATATGAAGGTGAAGTAGTTGATTCTGAGGAAGAGGCAGCTGAGGAGACAACAGAAACTGAAGCTGAGACAGATGCAGAAGATGCACCGGTAGCTGAGGAAGCATTTGAAGATGAGGATAAAATCGAAGAATAAATCTTGCTCCGTGTGGATGAAAATTTGATATTGTGAAGGGAAAAAGTCTATTTTGTCTCATCGGCTAACAATCGCTCGCTGAGAAAAAATAGACTTTTTTCCATTTACGCATTGATATTGTTGAAATTTTCATCCACACTACGCTGCGGAGACAAAATAAAACCAGACCCTTTTAACAACTTAAATTTCCGCAGAAACCTGCTTCGGAAACGCCTTTTTCGTATAAATGATCATCAGTATCGCACCAATGAGCCAGGAAATCGGATATACCATATACACGCCATCAATGGTTGGAATATGCGGCACAGCAACTGAATCCATACGACACGATACACACACAGTGAAATCAGGATAATAACCATCGGCGGCACAGATTTCCGATTCCACGGATCGCTCCTGCCAGGCCATGCATGATAGCCAGCATAAAGTAAAACGGGCAGAAGTACCACATAGCACGGACACCATATTCAATTACCGTCGGATCCTTGGAAAATACACCAATGATCGGATGTGAGAACAGTAACAAAATGCCGCCAATGCAAAGGCAGTAAATCACTCCCATGGCAACAGTTACGTTCATGCCTTTTCGTACACGATCCATATTTCCGGCACCATAATTCTGACCGGCAAATGTGGTAGCCGCCATACTGAAACTCATAACCGGCAGAATATTAAATCCGTCGATCTTGATATAAGCTGCAAATCCTGCCATAGCCAGTGCACCATAGCTGTTGACACTGGACTGAACCAGTACATTTGCAAAAGAAATAACAGTATTTTGGATTGCCGTTGGTACACCAACCTGAATGATACGAACAGCCACTTCTTTGTGAATCCGGATTTTTCTTAATGCTACTTTGTAGCTTTCATCTACCCGCATCAAATACAACATACACAGCACCGCGGAAAGCACCTGACTAATATCGGTTGCAATGGCAGCACCGGCGATTCCCATTTTTAACACCGGGATAAATAAAAGATCCAGTACGATATTTGTAAAAGAAGCAATGGCGAGGTACAACAGGGAACGCTTGGAATTACCAACTGCGTTTAAAATACCGCTTGCCATATTATAAAGAACGCTGAACAGCAGTCCTGCAAAATACAGTCTTAAATAAATAACGGACTGTGGCATAACCTCATCCGGTGTTCCCATCCAACGCAGGATCTGCGGAGAGAGTGTGATACCAAGCACGGTCAGCACGACACCAAGGATCAGTGCGATTGCCAGAGCAGTATGTACAGATTCATGAATGCCCTTCTTATTTTGTGCTCCGATAAACTGTGAGACAATGACACCGGCACCGGCTGCGGCCCCCATACTGAAGGAAATCAGCAGACTGATCAGAGAAGAACTGGAACCAACGGCCGCCAGCGCTTCACTTCCGAGTGAATTTCCAACGACGATGGAATCCACGGTGTTATATAACTGCTGAAGCATATTTCCAAGAATCAGCGGAATGGAAAAAAGTAAAATGTGTTTCCAGATCGTACCTTCTGTCATCAGGGTAGAACCGGATGATTTTCTTTTATGTAGAGCAATTCCCATATCAATTCCTCCTATAGTTACTCACCAAGCCTCACATGTGTTCGACTTGAATAAAGATATATTTTTTATCTTTGAATTGGTTAACAGCGATAACTTATATTATAACGCTACTTATTTACAGGAATCAATATGAAAATAGAAGATGTAAATTCAAGTCGAACGCACGTGAGACTTGGTGCGTGATTCTGGTCAGTGCAAGCTGACATCTTCTTTTCAGAATCACTGCGCTCTACACTCCGTTCCGGTCGGCGCAAAAATCCGGCATTATGACTGCCTGCTTCATTGACTTTTCAAGGTGCCTGTGATACGCTTAACTACTAGGAAAAAAGAACTGTTGAGTCTTTATTTAAGTAGATTATTATGCAGACAGTTCATCCGATAAATACCAAAAAAGGAGTGATTTGATTATGTGTAAAACCTGCAAAGGAAAATATTATATGACAACAGCGATTGCCTACACATCAGGTAAACCGCATATTGGAAATACTTATGAGATTGTACTGGCAGACAGTATCGCCCGTTACAAACGTCAGGAAGGTTATGACGTATACTTCCAGACCGGAACAGACGAGCATGGTCAGAAAATCGAGTTAAAGGCAGAGGCAGCCGGTATTACACCGAAGGAGTATGTTGACAAAACTGCCGGAGAAGTAAAACGTATCTGGGATCTGATGAATGCTTCTTATGACAACTTCATCCGTACAACTGATGAGGATCATGAGAAACAGGTACAGAAAATCTTCAAAAACTGTACGATCAGGGAGATATCTACAAAGGATATTACGAAGGAATGTACTGCACACCGTGTGAGTCTTTCTTCACAGAGTCTCAGCTGGTAGACGGCAAATGCCCGGACTGCGGCCGTGAGGTTCAGCCGGCTCAGGAGGAAGCATATTTCTTCAAAATGAGCAAATACGCTGACCGCCTCATCGACTACATCAACACTCATCCGGAGTTCATTCAGCCGGTTTCCAGAAAAAATGAGATGATGAACAACTTCCTGCTTCCGGGACTGCAGGATCTGTGTGTATCCAGAACATCCTTCAGCTGGGGTATTCCGGTAGATTTTGATCCGAAGCACATTGTTTATGTATGGCTTGATGCGCTGACAAACTATATCACAAAAATCGGTTACGATGCAGATGGTAATTCTTCTGACCTGTTCAAGAAAAACTGGCCGGCAGACCTTCATCTGATCGGTAAAGATATCATCCGTTTCCATACCATTTACTGGCCGATCTTCCTGATGGCACTGGATCTTCCATTGCCGAAACAGGTATTTGGACATCCGTGGTTACTTCAGGGTGATGGAAAAATGAGTAAATCCAAAGGAAACGTACTGTATGCAGATGAGCTGGTAGATTTCTTCGGCGTAGATGCGGTTCGTTACTTCGTACTTCATGAGATGCCGTTTGAAAATGATGGAACCATTTCCTGGGAGCTGATGGTTGAGCGTGTAAACTCCGACCTTGCGAATACCCTTGGAAACCTTGTAAACCGTACCATCTCCATGAGCAACAAATATTTTGGCGGCGTGGTAAACAAAACAGGCGTTGAGGAAGACGTAGATGCTGACCTCAAAGCAGTTGTAACAGGAACCCGCGACAAAGTAGCTGCAAAAATGGATCAGCTGCGTGTGGCAGATGCAATTTCAGAAGTATTTACCTTATTCAAAAGATGTAATAAATATATCGACGAGACCATGCCTTGGGCACTTGCAAAAGACGAGGCAAAACAGGATCGTCTGGCAGAAGTTCTCTACAATCTGGTAGAGAGCATCAACATCGGTGCAGAGCTGTTAAAGAGCTACCTGCCTGAGACATCTGCAAAAATTCTTGCTCAGATCAACGGTACAGAGCGTGATTTTGATGATCTGACAACTTTCGGTCTGCGTGAGAATGGTCTGAAAGTAACAGATAAACCGGAAATCCTGTTTGCACGTCTGGATCTTGCAGAGGTTATGAAAAAAGTAGAAGAACTTCATCCGCAGGTAAAAGAAGAAGCACCGGCTGAGGAAGCAAAAGCAGACGAGGAAGTCATCGACATTGAGCCGAAGGAAGAGATCACTTTTGAAGACTTTGGAAAAATGCAGTTCCAGGTTGGCGAGATCATTGCCTGCGAAAAAGTGAAAAAATCCAAAAAACTGCTTTGCTCTCAGGTAAAAATCGGAAGTCAGGTAAAACAGATCGTTTCCGGAATCCAGAAACATTACACACCGGAAGAGATGGTCGGCAAAAAAGTCATGGTACTTGTAAACCTGAAACCGGCAAAACTGGCAGGCGTTCTTTCTGAAGGTATGCTGTTATGCGCAGAGGACGCAGAGGGTAATCTGTCCCTGATGACACCGGAGAAAACAATGCCATCCGGAGCGGAGATCTGCTAATGATTTTTGACACACATGCACATTATGATGATGAACAGTTTGATACAGACAGAGAGGTGTTGCTTCTCGGCATGGCGGAGCAGAATGTCGGCACGATCATAAATGTCGGCGCATCTTTAGACGGCTGTTGGCGCAGTGTGGAGCTGGCGCATCAGTATCCATTTGTCTATGCGGCGGTTGGCGTTCATCCGGATGAGGTAGGAGACTTAAATGATCAGACTTTTGCCCGTCTGCGGGAAACAGCCCGCACCGAAGAAAAAGTGGTAGCCATTGGCGAAATAGGTTTGGATTATCACTGGGATGTACAGCCCACGAAGTGCAGCAGCACTGGTTTGTACAGCAGATGGATCTGGCAAAAGAGCTGGATCTGCCGATCGCGGTACACAGCCGCGATGCGGCAAAAGATACCTTTGATCTGATCGCTGCCCGTGGTAAAAATCAGCGCGGCGTGATTCACTGCTATTCCTATTCTCCGGAAATGGCGCAGGAATATGTAAAGCTTGGATATCATATCGGACTTGGCGGTGTGGTGACTTTTAAAAATGCGAAAAAGGCGAAAGAAACTGCACGACAGATTCCTCTGGAGCGCATTTTGCTGGAAACAGACTGTCCGTACATGGCACCGACACCGTTTCGCGGAAAACGCAACAATTCCGCGTATATCGATTATGTGGCACAGGAAATCGCAGATCTGAAAGGAATTTCCAAAGAAGAAGTGATTGCTGTTACCGAAGAAAATGCAAGAAAGCTGTTTTTATCCAAATAAGAAAGTGAGTTGTGCATTAATTCTCATTTGCATTTGAGTTGGTTAGAAATAGACAATATTTGCAGAGTATAAAACTTGAATATGGAAAATCATTGTTTTTCATATAATATAGGAGAACATAGGAATATGAGTGAAAACAGACCAAAACCGTATCTTGGAAATCCGCAGGAGACCATTGCGGTATTAAACCGTTATAAATTTGCATTTCAGAAAAAATTTGGTCAGAACTTCCTGATCGATACTCATGTGCTGGAGCGCATTATCGACGAGGCCGGTATCACACCAGACGATTTTGTTCTGGAGATTGGACCGGGTATCGGAACCATGACACAGTATCTTGCCTGCGCAGCCCGTGAGGTTGTTGCGGTGGAGATCGACAAAGTGCTGATCCCGATTCTGGAAGGTGACACACTGAAAGCGTTTGATAATGTAACTGTCATCAATGAAGATATTTTAAAAGTAGATATCAACAACTGGTAGAGGAGAAAAACGGCGGCCGTCCGATCAAGGTGGTAGCCAATCTGCCATATTATATTACGACACCGATCATCATGGGTCTGTTCGAGAGCCATGTGCCAATCGAGAGCATTACGATCATGGTGCAGAAGGAAGTTGCAGACCGTATGAAAACAGGACCGGGTTCCAAGGAATACGGTGCGCTGTCTCTGGCAGTACAGTATTATGCAAATCCGGAAATCGTGGCAAACGTGCCACCGAACTGCTTCATGCCGCGTCCGAATGTTGGTTCCGCAGTCATTCGTCTGACCAGACATGAGACACCAGTCGTTGATGTCAAAGACGAAAAACTGATGTTTCGTATTATCCGCGCATCCTTCAATCAGCGCAGAAAAACACTGGTAAATGGACTGAAAAATTCCGGTGAGATTAATTTCACCAAGGAGCAGATTGAGGCGGCGATCACAGCGATTGATAAACCGTTGACAATCCGTGGTGAAGCATTGACACTTGCAGAATTTGCAGCTTTATCGAATGCTTTTTCTGAGATGTAGTAATTATCGGATAAGAATTGAAATTCTGCAGATGATAGGAATATTAAAGTTCATAATAAATTATCTGTGGAATAAAAAATAATCTGAGTCATAAAGTTTAGAATGAAAGAAAAATTCAAACTTTATGGCTCAATTTTTATATTAATTATTTTTGTTCCGTATTTGCTGACCGTCTGGGTGAGAGGCGGTTTTGGAGGAAAACAGACAGATCCTGTACAGAAGCAGATCGAAGAACAATTGCCCTTTGTGGTGGCACGGGAAATTTCGATAGATAGTGAATCGGAATGCCTGAAGGCACAGACGATTATTGCCCGAACCAACCTGTGGAAAAGCTATCAGAAAGCATTGGCAGAAGCACAAACAGATGAAGATGCAGCAGGCAAAACTCAGACAGGTGAAAATGTATCGGAAGAAAATTTGTCAGCAAAAAAAGAGACAGGAAAAAGTACAACAAGTGAAAATGACTCAGACAAAAGTAAAAAGATTCAGGACACAAATATAGAATGGACTGTATCTGATTCTGAGTTAGAAGTTACACAGAACAGGAATTGAAGAAAATTTGGGGAACTTCTTACGAATCCAACATGGAAAACTCAGACAGGCAGTGGAGGAAACTTCCGGCGAAATCCTGACCTGTGAAGATCAGACGATTCAGGCAGCTTATCATTATGCCGCAAATTGTAAAACCAGAAACGCATCCGAAGTTCCCGGTCAGGAGGATTATATCTGGCTACAGAGTGTCGACAGCGAAGATGATATGCTTGCGGACGGATTTTGAATGTCAGTTACATGGAAAAACAGGATTTTGTAAATGCATTGGCATTGATTTTTCAAGGTGAGGTGTTGGATGCGGCTCAAATGCCCGGCGCATTGGAATTATCCAACGCGACAGTGCCGGATATGTGACGGAGGTAACCTATGGAATAACGGTAGCAAACGGGGAAGCGGTGCGTCAGGCGTTGCATTTGAATTCTGCCTGCTTCTATCTGTCTGAACTGGACGGGAAAATCCGTATTGTCACAAAAGGCATCGGACATGGACTGGGACTTAGCAGTATGGGGCAAATGAGCGGGCAAAACAGGGGAAAAACTGCCGCGAAATTTTGACTTACTATTATACTGGTGTCAGCATCAAATCATGGTAAAAATTAGTTGAGGGTATATAGAAATCGGCATATAATATTCCGTATTTTTTGCAGTCCGTTTTTACTGCATTGAATAAATCCATTTTTTTCGGAAAGAATAACAGTAAAACCATAAGTAATAACTGGAATCTGGAGGAGAAAAATGGAAAAGCAGAAAAAGACAGAGCATGTTGAAAAAAAGGAAAAACGGCGACGAATCATCCATACACAGAAATCATATCTGACCGCAGGAGTGATCATGCTGGTGGCAGTCATTGCATGGCGGGGCTTATCAGAGAGAAAAGAAAAATGCGGAAAACGCACAAAATGAAGCGGTGGCACTGGCAGAAAACGACTGGGTGGAGCCTGAGACAGATACCACCTCTACCGGGGATGAGACCCAGGAAACCA
>ENA-OQCN01001688-OQCN01001688.1-human-gut-metagenome-genome-assembly--contig:-NODE-1688-length-10481-cov-2.117636_pt1 | contig 10481 bp, 15 predicted proteins | sample MGYA00242497_ERZ504576 | MGnify/ENA primary metagenome ERZ504576 (study PRJEB26092, sample SAMD00036296) | human gut metagenome | host: Homo sapiens | study: EMG produced TPA metagenomics assembly of...
TTTATAGCGCTGTTCCTGACGTTTTTTTCAATTTTTCGTAGGATTCTTCCAGCTCTTTTTGTCCTTCCTGCAACTCCCGCGCTCTTGAAAATTGCCTTCCCTGATCGCTTCCTCTTTTTTTTCGGCAAGTGCATGCAGATTCTGCTCCACCTCTTTTAACTGCGGAGGCACTGTAATACCTGTCAACTGTACCCGTGAAGATGCTTCATCCATCAGATCAATGGCTTTGTCCGGCAGATGTCGGTCTGCAATATAACGGATAGACATCTTGACTGCTGCCTCCAGCGCCTCATCGGTAATGGTGACTCCGTGATGTTTTTCATAATAAGGGCGCAATCCCTTCAGAATCTCAACTGCCTGCTCTTGCGTCGGTTCTTCTACCGTAACCGGCTGAAATCTTCGTTCCAGTGCCGCATCTTTTTCGATATGTTTTCTGTATTCTTCAATCGTGGTCGCACCGATGATCTGGATCTCTCCTCTCGAAAGAGAAGGTTTTAAAATATTGGATGCATCCAGTGCTCCTTCCGCACCGCCTGCTCCGATAATTGTATGCAATTCGTCAATGAACAGCAGAATTCCCGGATGTTCCATCACTTCTGCAATTACTTTTTTGATTCTTTCTTCAAATTCACCACGGTATTTGGATCCTGCCACCATACCGGACAGATCCAGAACAACCAGCCGTCTGTTTTTCATTTTTTCCGGCACCAGCCCCTGCGTGATCCGCTGGGCAAGTCCTTCTACTACCGCTGTTTTTCCAACACCCGGTTCTCCGATCAGACAGGGATTGTTTTTCGTCCGGCGGCTCAAAATCTGGATTACCCGACCAATCTCATCTTCTCTTCCGACCACCGGATCCATAACTCCCTGACGAGCCATCTCAGTCAGATCTCTGCTGTACTGATCCAGCGTCGGCGTGCCCGTAGCCGCTTCATTTCTGGATCGTGCATTGCCGTTATCTCTTGGATTGGCAACTTCTTCTCCCATCGCTGACAGAACTTCATTCTGCAGTTTTCGGATATTTACTCCCATCGTGTGCAGCAGACGGGTTCCCATACAGTCAACTTCCCGCAACATCGCAAGCAGAAGATGTTCTGTTCCTATCTTTTTCACTGCGAAGATCATCTGCTTCTTCCACAGCTCCTTCCAGCATTCTTGCCGCCCGTGGGGTATATCCTGCCCGATCCGCAGTCAGCACATTACTCTCTTCCGGTGCAATCAGCTTCCGGATCATTTCCATCAGCCGTTCTTCACTGATTCCCATGTCGCGCAGAACCATACCGGCCGTTCCTTCTTCTTCGTGTAAAAGACCTGCCAGTAAATGTTCGGTTCCGATATAACTATGTTTGTATCTGCGTGCTGTCTTTTCCGCATATTTTACCGCTGTCTTTGCCTGATTCGTATATTGTGTACTCATGCAGCGTTCTATCCTCCATTTTTCGTATCCTGTTTGCCCGCAGATTATTCTAACGGGTCTTCGGGGGATTGCTCCCACATATCATAGATTTCATCCAGCAGCCGATGTGCTTCCTGCCGGGAAATGTTATGACATCGCCCCTTGGCCAGAATGATATACAGATTCTGACGCATTTCTTCCAGTGCCAGCAGTTTGTTTGAATCGATGCAGATCACTGCACCTTTTCTCCGGTCTATAGATACGATGCCCTCTTTTCTGAGAACAGCGTACGCTTTATTTACTGTATGCATATTAATTCCGATACATTCTGCCATCTGTCTTACTGACGGAAGGGTATCTCCGTCCTGCAGTCTGGATGTGGCGATTCCAAGTATGATCTGGTTGCGAAGCTGCATATAAATTGCTTCTTCGCTGTTAAAATCTATCTCCAGCAATTCTATCTGCATCTGTTTACCCTGCTTTCTCTTTTCTGTGTGTTATACATCATATAACAGATCCCACGGTTTGTAAAGCAGACCCTTACTGATATTCCCGGATCAGACAGTATTGTTTCAGATTAAAGTTCTTTTTTAAGATTCCATACTCTTTGAACTGGAACTTTTTGTAGAATTCCAGATTTTTTTCGTTGTGTGTTTCCAGTGAAATCATCATTCCATGTTCCTGGGCATACCGGATTGCTTCATCCATCAGCATCGCTGCCATTCCGTGGTGCTGCATCCTTGGATGAACCGCCAGGTAAATAATATGCAGTCGTTTTGTCTGATGAAGCTGTTGTGTCCAGCTCGAATTCAGGTAGTCACCGCCCTTGATAAAATTATAAAAGGTATGAAAAGACGGATCCTCCTTGATCAGATACAGATCATTTTGCAGGGTAGCCTTCGCTTCTGTCAGTAGGAAATGAAACAGATTGTAGGACTCCGTCTCATCGGATACCACCAGCACGCTGTTAAGTTCTTCGCTGTCCGCAAAAATCTCACATGTTTCATAGAATTCATCCATATCGCAGTGGAACAGCTCCGGCATCAGACGTTTTCTCACATCCGGATCCGGGATCAGTGTCTCGTACAACGGATCGTGTGCAAAACAAATATTTAAAAGTTCCTCTAACTTAGGTAAATCTTCTTTTTTTACCCGATATAACTTATCGCTTTCCATATTTTTCAGCGGGTTTCCCCGTCACCTTTCTTATTGTTCCTGTATCGGATGCACAAAATGTTCTTTCACGGTTTGATAAATCTCTTCCATTGTCTGTTCTGCCATTTTGTACTGTTTATCGATTACTTTTGCAAGTGCTGCTGCCTCTTCCCGACAGTCTTTTTCTCCTGCTTCTTCTTTTTTCAGCAGCTGTTTTACCAGATCGTACAGATTTTCATGCTGCATCAGACGTCTGTATCCCCATTTCAGCCGTTCTTTTGGCTGATGGTACACATAATCGGTAAAATGTCTGTAGACTTCTTTATCAAACATAAATGCATAGGCATTGTTATCCACGTCATACAGTTTTCTGAGTGCCACCGAAAGTTCTCCCTCTTCGAGATTCTTTTTGGCTCCTTCTAAAAGGTGGATATTTCTCAGTAAAATCTCATGTGGATAGAATACATTTCCGTACCAGTCAATGCGGACAAATGCATCCTGTTCTGTTTTGAAGCGTTTCAGAAGTTCTGTCTCTGTCTGTCGCAGGCTCTGATACAGTGTTTCCCGTTGTTCCGGATCTTCGCACGCTTTATATGCACTGTTTTTCTGCATGATCCACCGGTAATTTTCTTCCTGCTGTTTTTCTGCTCCGGTCAGTAATTTGCTGATTGTTTCGTATTTTTCTTCCAGACAGCTGTTTTCACAGGATTTTACCAGTTCCAGACCTTCCTGTGCGCGTTTCATAACACCGGTAAAGGAAAGTGGTACTACGGCTGTCGCGTCGATTGCCAGAATCAGCAGTGCATACAGTTCATGATGGAACTGGTAGACCTGTGGATCGTAGTATTCGTCGTTGTCAAACTGTGAGTGATAGTGTGTCTCCATAAAACTTCCGCCGGTAAAATCATTTACCATGGACGGGATTCCTGCGATCGCCATCGAAAAGTCATCGGACCAGGTTTCGATCGGAGATACCACGGATGCATCCTCCGGATACGCTCTCGTAAGAACCGGGAGGTCTTCCAGAAATTGTTCCAAAAATGGCTGATATTCATAACAGCTTCGGATCCGCGCCCCGGCTCCGTGTGCCAGCGCCGGAAGTTCAAAGTTCAGATCGGCGATTACTTTTCCCACCCATTCCGGATGTGCGGTAAATACCTGTTCATAGGCACCTGTGGACCAGTCAAAATCCGAATCAATCACGCCCCACTCTTCTGCTGCCATCGCACAGATCAGGATCGTATTGTCCGGCTGAATCCTGGCATCGATCAATGCTTTCGCGATCCCGAACATCATGGCCACCGCCGTATTATCATCCTGAAATCCGTCAAAATACGAATCGTAATGGGCAGAAAGCACGATCAGACGATCTTTGTGTTTTCCCTGGATCTGTCCGGTAATATTATAAGTTTTACACTCCGGCATCACCCGGCTGTCCGCTTCCAGTGTCACCCATAGCTCCCGGCTCTGCTGATTATCCAGCTGTTCTTTCAGCCACTGGGCATCTCTTCTGGATATGGAAAATGCAGGAGCATCTGCCGGTCCTGCAATATCCTGAGCATTTAACGCATCTTCATCGATCTCGCCATAGCCGCCCTGCTGCACCGCGATCAGTGCTTTTGCACCTTTCAGATGTGCCTGATATACCGGGAAATTGATCCACCATTCGTCACGTTGGTTAATGTCAACTAATACCAGTTTATTCTTTACATCGATGTCTTTATAGTCTAACTCTGTTCCTTTTCCAACATAGATCAGCGGATATTCTTCTGCCCCATCAGTCACGCAGTTTGTCTGGTAAGCTCCCAGCCGGATCTCACGTTTCTTTCCATTTTCATCCAGTACATACAGAACTGCTTTACGAAATTCCCAGCCGTCTACGGTAATCTCATCTTTCGTTACCCCGGACAGACCAATCTCTTCCATCTCTTTTTTTAACATCTCGCCAGTCAGAAACTCTGCTTTTGATCCTGCCGACCGATATCCCAGCTCCGGATTACACCGGTAGGCTTCCATACGTTTTGCCAGCTCATAGGAATATGGAATATCCAGATGTGTTAATACTTTCTCTTTCTCGTTCATTGATACCCTCCTGCCAAACGGTGCCTGACATTCGCTGTCGGGATCGTATGTTTATGTCGGCTTTATTATACCGCGCGGACCTCTGACTGTCTATTTTAAATTTTTTTTGTGCTTTTTTCAAAAAAAGTGTTGACTTTTCTGTTTTTCAACGATATAATATCACTTGTCTTTCAGAGAAAGAAAGCGCGCGGGAGTGCTGGAATTGGCAGACAGGCAAGACTAAGGATCTTGTGGGTGTATGCTCGTGTGGGTTCAAGTCCCATCTCCCGCATACAGAGAAAAGGGCAGAAAGCTTTGATTTTATTCAGGTTTTCTGCTTTTTTATTGTCTGAATGATACGATTTTTGTCTCACGCTGTCTCACGTTTTTGGGTGGTGGGGCTACTATATCTTGTGGTGGCTGTAGGGCGGATAAAACCAGTTGGTCTTTTTGTTCGGTGTTGATTCGGGTGAAAATGTAATGTTTTAATTTTTATTCTATTCATACGGAATACTTCCATTCGAACATCCGTTCGCAATGTGATATACTACATTTGTACAATCAAATAGAAAGCAGGATGTGATTTCTGATTATTTGATGCCCTCTGATCTTACGAAAGGAGGGTAATGCCCTATGAACACAATGGAAGTCCTTACTTTATTGTTAGTAGTTTTCGAGGCTCTGTCTTACATAGACAATCAGAAGAAACATAAGCATAAAAAGAAACGCAAAATGAAAAATAAAAAGAGATAGCATCCCAGACCGTCCAAAGTTAAGGATGCTATCTCTTTTTTAGCTAATTGACAGAGGGCAAATCGGAGTCATATCCGATTACCTTTCTAATTAGATTATACACTTGGGCACTTGTTTTTGCAAGTGCTCATTTTAATTTTCCTACTAAGGTTCTTTTGTAATATTTAGAATAAAATCACATTATTCACATTTTAATATTTCTTTCAATTCCCGAAGTGTCGGTGCTTTGGCATCCTTTTCTGAAAGCTGTTCGCGATTGTCTTTTTCAATAGGAATCGGCCATTCTATTCCCAGTTCATTGTCTAAAGGAGTCAATGCTGTTCCTGACATTCCCGGAGCCCACTCGTTATCAAAGAAATATAAATACTCTGTTCCTTCTTCCAACGCCTGAAATCCGTTGCACACGCCCTGTGGAACAAAAACCTGTATTCCAGGTGTAATATGTACTGTTTCTACTGCACCAAATGTTTTACTGTCCGGTCTTGTATCCACATACACACCAAATACGGAACCGGTTGCCACTGTAACCAGCTTTGCCATGCTTCTCCATGCAGACCGCGAACCGCTCCACGTTTTGTACGTGTTAAATTTATCTGTTTCCACGAAGAAAGTGTTTCCGGTAAAACTTCTGAATGGCTACTCTCACGATAGAGTTCTCTCACTGTGCCTCGATCATCCGTCACCATTTTTACATTAATAATACGCAATCCATCAATCTTTGATTCGGATGCTGAAAAAGGATATATTTGCAACGTCATCGGATACCCCCTTTTTTCTTTTTATTTTTAGTTATATCATACACAATTTACCTTATTTCTGCAAATGTTTTCTGTATTTTCCCTGTGTTTCTAAAAGGTAATGTTACTGTGAACAGGAGCAAAGTAATGATCTGAACCGTCCCAGTCACTATCGACACAATACTTCCCACTTGCACCCTTCTTTTCTCTTCGCTATAATAAATACATGACAAAATCTTATAGAAAGAGTAAGAAAGGACACCGTTATGAAAGAATATAAATGGGCTACTCTCGGATGTGGCGTGATCGCCAATCAGCTGGCACAGGCGTTTGCTGCAAACGGACGGAAACTATATTCCGTAGCAAACCGTACGCACGAAAAGGCAGTTGCTTTTGCTGAAAAATATGGAATTGATAAAGTTTATGATCAGATTGACGATGTATTTTCGGATGATGAGGTGGACATTATCTATATTTCCACTCCGCATAACACACATATTTCCTACCTTCGGAAGCTTTAAGTGCCGGAAAACATGTACTCTGTGAAAAATCCATTACCCTCAACGCTGAAGAACTGGAAGAAGCGGTTCGTCTCGCTGAAGAACATCATGTAGTTCTTGCCGAGGCCATGACGATTTTCCACATGCCCATCTACAAGGAACTTCGTAGCCGGATGGATACCGGGGAATTCGGGGAACTTCGCCTTTTGCAGATGAACTTCGGAAGTTACAAAGAGTATGACATGAAAACCGCTTTTTCAACCGGAATCTCGCGGGCGGAGCACTGCTGGATATCGGCGTGTATGCGCTGTCTTTCCTTCGCTGGTTTATGTCCTCAAAGCCGGATCAGATTCTCTCTCAGGTAAAATACGCGCTACCGGCGTGGATGAGCAGGCATCGATTTTGTTGAAAACAAGGAGGAGGAGATGGCTACCGTCATTTTGTCTCTACATGCCAAACAGCCAAAACGAGGAACGATTTCTTTTGATAAGGCTTACATCGAACTGTTCGAGTATCCGCGGGGCGAGGAAGCTATCATCACTTATACGGAAGACGGTCACAAAGAAGTGGTATCCGTCGGTTCTACCGACCGGGCGCTGGAATACGAAGTGGCCGATATGGAAGTGGCTGTCGCCGGAGAGGAAAACCGGATGCATCTCGACTATACGATCGATGTGATGGATATGATGACCTCGATCCGGAAAGACTGGGGGATGAGATATCCTGAGGAAGAAGAAGGTTGATTTTTTATCTTTCAAAACAGGGGCAGAAAACGATTCTTCTTTCGTCTTCTGCCCCTGTTATTTTTTACCTTATCTTATGCCTCGTCAATCGCTTTTCCAATATCATGACGATAATATTTATTATCAAACTCTACAAGATCGATAGCTTTATATGCATTCGCTCTCGCCTGTTTCAGGTCGTCTCCTTTAGCTACTACTCCAAGCACACGACCACCGTTTGTCACGATCTGTCCGTCTTTCTTTGCGGTTCCTGCGTGGAATACATAGTAACCTTCTTTTTCTTTGAATGCATCCAGTCCTTTGATCGGGAAGCCTTTCTGATAAGATACCGGGTACCCGTCAGATGCCAGAACTACGCACACGGCTGCATTGTCTTCGAATTCCAGGTCGATCTGATCCAATGTTCCGTCGATACATGCTTCAAACACATCGACGATATCCGTCTTCATTCTCGGAAGAACGACCTGTGCCTCCGGATCACCGAAACGGGCATTGTATTCCAGAACCTTCGGGCCATCGGCAGTCAGCATCAGACCGAAGAAAATGATTCCCTTGAATTCTCTTCCCTCTGCTGCCATCGCATCTACCGTTGCCTGATAGATGTGTGCCTTACAGAATGCATCCACTTCTTCGGTATAGAACGGACTTGGAGAGAAAGTTCCCATACCACCGGTATTCAGCCCCTGATCTCCGTCTTTCGCACGTTTGTGATCCTGTGCGGAAGTCATCGGTTTGATGGTTTTTCCATCCACATAAGTCAGAACGGACACCTCACGACCGGTCATGAACTCTTCAATCACCATTGTATTGCCGGCACTGCCGAACTTTTTATCTTCCATGATCTCTTTCACACCGTCTTTTGCTTCTTCCAGTGTGTTGCAGATCAGTACACCTTTTCCAAGTGCCAGCCCGTCCGCTTTTAAAACGATCGGGAATTTTGCAGTTTCCAGATAAGCAAGTGCTTCCTGCGGATCGGTAAAGTTTTCATAAGCAGCTGTCGGAATGTTGTATTTTTTCATCAGATCTTTAGAAAATGCTTTGGAACCTTCCAGGATCGCTGCATTTTTTCTCGGTCCGAACACACGCAGTCCTTCTGCCTCAAAAGCATCTACCACGCCGCCAACCAGCGGATCGTCCATACCGATAACGGTCAGATCAATCTCTTTTTCTTTTGCAAAAGCCACCAGTTTGTCAAACTCCATCGCACCGATATTGACACATTCTGCATATTCTTCTATTCCCGCATTGCCTGGCGCACATAGATTTTGTCAACTTTCGGACTCTGTGCTACTTTCCATGCGATAGCATGTTCTCTTCCGCCGCTTCCTACGATCAGTACTTTCATGTCTTTTCCTCCTATCTGGATCTTACCAGTCCGTCAACTACCTCTATCTTATCATTTGCAATCAGATCAATCGCTTTCGGCATGATCACCCATTCTGCCTCTTCCATAACTCTCCGCTGCAGAATCTCCGGGGTATCTCCCTCTTTCACCTCCACCGCTTTCTGCAGAATGATAGGACCGGTATCCGTTCCCTCATCCACAAAATGCACAGTAGCTCCGGTTACTTTTACGCCTCTTTTCAACACACCCTCATGAACTTTCAGTCCATAATAGCCGGTTCCGCAAAAAGACGGGATCAGCGCCGGATGAATGTTGATGATTCTATTCGGATAAGCTTTTACCATGATCTCCGGAATCACAACCAGACATCCTGCCAGTACCACCAGATCTACACCATAGGACTGAATAGCCGCCAGAAGAGCCTCGTTAAATGCCTCTCTCGTCTCATACTGTTTTGGTGAAATGCATCTTGCTTCGATGCCATGTTTCCTTGCCCGTTCCAGTGCATAGGCATTTGCATTGTTACTGATCACAACGGAAATCTCCGCATTGGTGATGGTTCCGTTTGTTATGCTGTCAATGATCGCCTGAAGATTGGTACCGCCGCCTGATACCAGAACTGCCATTTTTAACATAAGGTCACTCCCTTTTCACCTTCTGTGATTTTACCTACAACGTACGGAGTATCGCCTGCTGCACGCATGGCTTCCATGGTCTTGTCCACATCTGCAGGATCTACGGCAACGATCATACCGATACCCATGTTGTAAGTGTTGTACATCATCTGTTCTTCGATATTCCCTTTCTTTGCCATCAAGGTAAAGATCGGAGGGATCGGATAGCTGTCTTTTTCGATCACTGCGTGAACACCGTCTTTTAACATACGCGGAATATTTTCATAGAATCCGCCACCGGTGATATGGCTGCATGCTTTTACGGTCACACCTGCATTTTTTACATTTTTCAGTGCTTTTACATAGATTCTTGTAGGAGCCAGCAGAGCCTCTCCCAGTGTGGTTCCCAGTTCGTCATAATAGGTATCCAGGGATTCTTTTGTCATATCGAAAACTTTTCTTACAAGAGAAAATCCGTTGCTGTGTACGCCTGTGGATGCCATACCGATCAGTACATCTCCGTCTTTCAGGTTTTCGCCGGTGATCATCTCTTTTCTGTCGCAGACACCAACGGCAAATCCTGCCAGATCGTATTCCTCTTCCGGCATCAGACCCGGATGTTCTGCTGTCTCGCCACCGATCAGAGCTGCATCGGACTGTACGCATCCTTCTGCCACACCGCTTACGATCTGTGCGATCTTCTCCGGATAGTTCTTACCGCAGGCAATGTAATCCAGGAAGAATAATGGTTCTCCGCCTGCACAGGCAATATCATTCACACACATGGCAACCGCATCGATTCCAATGGTATCGTGTTTGTCCATGATCATCGCCAGTTTTACTTTGGTTCCGCATCCGTCTGTTCCGGACAGCAGTACCGGATCTTCCATCTCTTTGATCTTTTCAGAGAAAATGCACCGGAAAATCCGCCAAGTCCGCCAAGAACTTCTTCTCTCATGGTTCTTTTTACATGTTCCTTCATCAGTTCTACGGATTTGTAACCTGCTTCAATATCTACTCCAGCTTTCTTGTAATCCATCTTGATCCTCCATCTGCTCTGCGGCACTTTTATTTTGTATAGTTCTTATATCCTACTTCTTTTAATTTTGCGTCTTTTGCTTCTACTTCTTCTTTCATTTCCTGTGTATATGCTTTCAGGCGGGAGAGCAGCGCATCG
>ENA-OQCN01001689-OQCN01001689.1-human-gut-metagenome-genome-assembly--contig:-NODE-1689-length-10480-cov-4.452043_pt1 | contig 10480 bp, 11 predicted proteins | sample MGYA00242497_ERZ504576 | MGnify/ENA primary metagenome ERZ504576 (study PRJEB26092, sample SAMD00036296) | human gut metagenome | host: Homo sapiens | study: EMG produced TPA metagenomics assembly of...
GATGACTATGATATGATAGGGGTTCCGGATGAGATACTATAAAAATCTTCCATAGATGAATCCAACTGTACCGTTAAAAAAGAGGGCCAGCCGATTCATCTGACCACCATGGAGTATCAGCTATTCTTGCGTTGCTCGACCATTCCGGGCATATCTGTTCTCGGAATCTTCTGCTGTCATCCGCTTGGCATATCACAACGCCGATTCAGACACGGACGTCGATGTGCATATCGCAAAGCTGCGGAAGAAACTGGACTTGGGGCAAAATGATTTGAAAACCGTAATGAGGCAGGGATATGCACTCTCCGGGTGAAAGGCCGCTAATCACAGGTAGATGACGCCTAAAAACTGCGGAAGGATATTCGATTCGAATAATTCACTTCGGTGACTGGGAAGGATAAGTGTAAAAATGATTACGAAAGAGAAAAACCGCACCAAAATTATTTGTGCAGTAGTTACCGCCATTTCCGCTATTGTAGCAGGTGGAAGCGCTTTTCAACTTCATAATGTGCAGAACATATCCCAAACAGTAAATGGAAATGTCATCCAAATTTTAGGGGAAACTGGCAGCTATGTATCTGCCGGCACTGATTTAACAGACTCAACTGATGAGCTGATTTCCGCATACAGAAAGGTTCTTGACGAGAACAGTCAGTATCAGGCAAATCAATCAACGTTGCAGGGACAAGTCCAAAGCCTGCAAAACGAAAATGACGACTTGAAAAATCAAATTCAAATACTTAAGGAAACACTATTAAATACATATTCCTCAGACGAAATCAATAGCGTAATTGAGCAGGGTGGATTAAAGCGAGACATTTCCAAGCGCCTTGACAATTTGGAATGCCTTGACAGTGTTAATTGTGAGCAAGTCCCCTCAGTCAAGGATTTATATGGAACCACGCACAGTATATCGTATCGCTTTGAGGCTTATGACACAGCATGGGCCAAGTTCAAGTTGGATGGTCAATATGATACTTTCGTGGCAAATATTGTTACATCGGAAGATACAAATCGAGATGCAAACATGAGCGTGGAGATCTATCTTGATGATGTTCTCGTCGGGCGTGTTGATGACGTTGTGCGAGATGAACATATTCGGCCTATTAGTGTCAGTGTAAATGGGGGTAATGTTTTGATGATAAAAGTTATCCGAACAAATTCCTGCTATGACAGTCATGCATATATTTGTGATACAACTTTATCTGTGTTGCAGTAAGTAACCTTATTCAAACCGTTGCTACCACATGGTTAGTTGTGATGTCTATTTTTGTTTCCAAGATTGTCGAACGTGCAATTGATGGATTTTAATGTATTTTATAAACGCTCTTTTTCCTTGCGCCTTGAGGATTAAACACCTCTGTGGCGGTCTGTATTTTTCGCTTGTCGCATCAGCACTTAGAATTATAAAGTGATTTCTATCACAGAAAATTTTGTAGTGGATTTACGCGATTTCCATTTGCTCTTACCTCAAAATGCAAATGGCTGCCTGTTGCCCGCCGGTATGCCCGACATAGCCAATGACCTGCCCGGCCTGCACCTGCTGACCGGTAGTGACGCAGATGGCGGAGCAGTGGGCGTACAGCGTTTCCAGCCCGCCGCCGTGGTCGATTTGGATGTAGTAACCGTAACTGCCGCCCCAGCTGTCAAGACCGTTGGCAACGGTGACGGTTCCATCTGCGGCGGCGAGGATTGGCGTACCCTCGGCGCAGGCAATGTCGGTGCCGGTGTGGGAACTGACTGCGCCAGTGATGGGATCTACGGTGTCCGAATTGCGAGGTAATGGTACCCGCAACCGGCAGCGGCCATTGCAATGTACCGGTCGGGATGCGGGTGCTGTCCGGGTTCATAAGTTCTCCGCTGCCCTGTGCAAAACCACCGAGCAACTCTGCCCACAGTTCCTCGTACTGCGGGTCTTGCAGGAGTTGCAGGTATGTGCTTTGGCGGGCGGTAAAGTGGTAATCTGCCGCCATTTCGCCCGGCGTTTTGTGGGTAAGACGTATTACAAGAACCGTTTCGGTTATGGTTGCGGTGGTAGGCTTTCCGTTCTTGTCCGTCGTTTCTATAACGGCGGTTTCCGCACGAGTGGAGTAGTCCACCGCGTTCATTGCCCACATAATTTCCCGCAGCTTGTCCACTTGATTTTTCGTCAGTGCCGCAACGGGCGCGCCTTGTTCATTTCCTGATACATACGAAGAAAAGACCGCCAGGACATCCTGCCAGCGAATGTAGTACACATCATCGTTGGCTGTAATGTCTTGGCGGTCGTGCTGTACCGTCTCGGAGATTTCTTCCAGCCTGTCGCGGTATTCTGCCGTCAGGGTGTCTACGGCTTCGCGCACGGTGACGGACGCTGCGTTGGGGGCATCGGCGGCAAAAAAGATGCCGTAAGCCGAGCCGGACACAAACGCCACAAGGCTGATGACGATAACGATGCCAAGTGCTGCACTTGCGCCCGCCGCAAGAATCGCTGTAAGCTGTGCAAATCGGCAAGAAAGTTTCGAATTGCCGAGCGCACCGCCACAGCTGTTCTGCTGTGCCGCCCGCAACCTTTTTCGCGGCAAACCGTATTTTTTGCGCACGGGTCTGCATCTGCGCTTGGGTTGTTATGCTCCGCACAGTTTCATTTGCGGCGGTTCGCAGTTGGCGCTGACCTTGGGTCACACCGCGAATATCGCGCGGTGCGGTCTTGGCGGTGACGACTTTTTCTTTCGCCCGCTGTCGGGGCAAATCCGCCCCTCGGCGCGGGCGTTGCGCCGCATCGGGCAGCGTGCCGTACTCGGTCTGTTTCGGGCTGACACCGCGCTTATTGGCGGCGTGGGCGCGGGCAGCAGCTTCCTCTTGGCGGTGCTGTCGGGTCTGGGTTTCTGCCAATTTCCGCCCCTGACGCAACACAAAAGATGCCGACTGTTCCGCCGCCGAACCTGCAAGGTCTGTCGGTTCCTGTTGTCGGGGGTCGGTGTCATTTTCCCGCGCGGCGGTGCGGGTTTGCTCTTTTGTTTTTATCCACGCCGTTTTTAGGGCGGCTTTCGGTATCGTCCCCGCCGCACTTTTTAGGGTGCGGTTGCGGGGTTTTCGTTTGTTCTCTTTTGGCGTTCTCATACTCTCACCTCGGTTCGGTTATACGCTTTGCCACAACGACAACCCTGCTGTTTTTGCCGGAATCATCGCAGGTGGACAGCGTAAGCAGCTTGTCCCCATAAGCAGCCGTCACGCCGGTTTCGTACAGGGCGGCGTTCTTGCAGGCGTCCACATAGGCGGCAAATTCCTGCGGTGTTTCGGCATCGGTACATTGATAATAGGCAAACAGATCCTCCGCTTCGCCCCGAAATACCGCCATCACGGTATACTCTGCCTGCGCCGTCAGGGTATCAAATCGGATAATTCTGTGCTGCTCCCAAAAGGATTCGCGCTTGTATTGCAGCAAATCAGAGAACATAGTGCCGTCCTTCATGTTGTGTCCGTACACAAGGATGTTGTCGGATGGCGTTTGCAGGTCGCAGTTTGCCTGTACATACGGGCAGCCGTGCGGGGAGTCGGCTTTTTCAAAGTTGTGTTTTAGGTAAAAGTCGGGATTCTGCTTTGACTGCATGACCGGGTAGTTGATGTTAGTTCCATCAATCTGTATCCACCCGGCAAGGTCGCTGTTTTGCGTGTACAGCGCCTGATACTGCGGCAAAAAATCATTCCCCGGTGGCGCGGCGTCACCGGGGAAATTCTCTGTTAGCGCGGCAAGCTGCCGATACATTCGCGCTTGCGTACAGGAGTCGGCGGCATAGCGGGCAATACCTGCGGTACTTGCAAGAAAAACAGCGGTAAGAGGTAAAATCAGGAAGCGGTAGAATTTCAACATAGGGTGTCCTTTCTCGGAATCGGTTTGCAAAGGAAAAACGGACGATGTATAATACAGATAGGTGTAATCATCAACGATACACAGGCCATCACATTTGAGGAAGCGGCAGAAGTCGCATCAAAGAGAAATGGTTCGGATTTGGATTGCTTTACTGCGCCAAATTCTGAACGTAAAATCGTAATATTTTGCGTTCTTTCTTTATGCAGGAAAGCGGCTGCACACTTTCTGCACACCAGTTGCACATTTCCCGAATATCAAGTCTTTCTGCGCAAGATGCGCACTGCCTGCTTTCCTTTGCATAAAAGGAAGAAAAGTTAGGCGAACAAGGCTCTCGTCAACTTTCTGCGTTCGTCTGCGTCCATCAGCCGGATGGCTTCAAGAATCTCCTTGCCGGAGATTTTTGTTGCCGCCGGCTTTTCGTTTTGCCGGGGTTGGGGTGCTGCCGGGGACATATTTTGGGAATAGAAGTTTGCCTCGATCTTCTCGGTCAGCTCCAGCCGGGGCTTGTCCTGTGTGTGGGCGTAGGTATCCATTAAAACGGCGGCAGTCGCATGGCCGATGTTACCCTGCACCGACTCGAGGTCGCCATCCGACTGCAAAAACTGGTAAGAACATAATAAAGGCAATTATTTGAAATTTTTGAAAAAACAGAAATCATTTTGATGATATGGGACGTTTTAATAGACAGGAAGGGGGTGAACCGTATCCAGACAGAATTATTGCTGCGGAAAGCGCAGAGCGGAGATACGGGTGCGCTGGACACTCTGATTACAGCGTACTATCCACAAATTCTTAACTATTGCCGTTGGCATACAGCGGACGAGCAGCAGGCGCAGGATGCAGCACAGGAAACCTTTTTGAAAGCGGTGCGCTGGCTGGATTCCTGTGGTGGATTTCAGGGGGCATTCCGTCCCTTTCTGTACAAAATCGCAAAAAACATTTGCATCGATCTGAACCGTACTATGGAGCGGACGGAGGTATCGCTGGAGAGCTTGCCGGGCGAACCCGCCTATCAGGAAAGCGGCTTTGCTGCGGCAGAGGAGAAAGCAAACCTGCGAGCGCTGACGGCCCAGCTGGAGCCGGAACAGCGGGAACTGGTATTGCTGCGGTTCGCACAACAGCTTAAATTGCGGGAGATCGCGCAGATCACAGGTCTGCCCCTGCGCACGGTGCAGTCCCGCCTGCGTGCCGCATTGAAAACCTTGAAAATGCAATTGGAAAAGGAGGACTGGAGATGAATCGAGCCTTTGAAAAAGAACTGTCCAGAGCACTGGCGGCAGAGCCGGACACAGCTGTCCCGGAAACGCTGCTGCGCCGCTGCCGGGCGGAACATGTCGTAAAACAACGGAGTGATTGGCGTGATTTGCTGCACTGCCAGTTCAAATTGCTGGGCTGGAAGGTCTGGGCGCTGGAAGCAATGGCGGCACTGGCGTTGTACAGTGTGGGTCGGGAACTTGCCCTGTGGGAGAAGGCATGGACATTACGCAATGCACTGTTTGGTCTGAGCACACTTGCCATGCTGACAGCCCTGCTCGGTCTGCCGTTTTTATACCGGGCAAGTCAATATAAGATGCTTGAACTGGAACATGCCACATATGCAGGAATCGGTCGTCCGCTGGTGATGCGGTTTTTGCTGCTGCTGGCGGGGGAAACGATCCTGCTGGGAGTGCTGGTACTCAATGTGCGGACAGCCGTGCCATGGAGCATCGGGCAGCTGCTGGCGGTGCTGACCGTGCCATTCCTGACCGCAAACAATGAGCTGCTTCTGCTGCTGCGCTGGGTGCGCCCGGAATGGATGATGACCGGGGCTGTACCGCTGTTTGCAGGGCAGCTGTGTTTGCTGCGGTTCGTGCAATTATCGGAACTGCCGAGAGGTCTGCCACTGGCGGCGGGCGTGCTGGTGCTCTGTATGGTGTTGCAGTGCATCCGGCTTGCCGCCCGATCAGAATATATTGCAGAAGCTTGAAAGGAACAAGTCATGGAACTGAAAATTCAGAATATTACAAAGCGATACCGGGATAAAACGGCGGTGGATGATGTGTCCATCACTCTCACGCCGGGTGTGTGGGGGCTGCTGGGGGCGAATGGTGCAGGCAAAACAACCTTAATGCGGATGCTGGCGGGCATTCTGCGGCCCAGCAGTGGCCGGATTTTGTGCGATGGGGTGGAGATTGGGACGCTTGGTGCGGCCTACCGGGAAAAGCTAGGGTATCTGCCGCAGGAATTCGGGTTTTACCCGGAATTCACGGTGCAGGACTATCTGGAATATATGGCGGCACTCAAGGGTCTGCCGCGTACAGAGGCTGCCCGGCAGATCGACGCACTGCTGGAGCGGGTAAGCCTGACTGAGGTGCGCCGCAAAAAGATCGTGAAGCTTTCCGGCGGTATGAAGCGCCGGGTTGGTATCGCACAGGCACTGCTCAACGACCCGGAAATTTTGATTTTAGATGAACCTACGGCAGGGCTGGACCCCGGAGAACGGGTGCGCTTCCGCAATCTGCTGTCGGAGTTTGCGCAGGAGCGGATCGTTCTTATTTCAACGCATATCGTTTCGGATGTGGAATACATTGCAGCTGAAAATGCCGTGATGAAGGCTGGCAAAATCATTGCACAGGACACCACCGAAGGGCTGGTAAAGCAGATCGAAGCCAAGGTCTGGCAGGGGAACATCCCGATGGAACAGCTTGCCCGGTGGGAATACCGGCTGCGGGTAGTGAACCTGCGCAACGAGCCGGACGGAACGGTAACATTGCGGTATCTGGCGGATGCACCGCAGCTGCCGGACAGCGTCCCGGCACAGCCCCGGCTGGAAGATCTGTATCTGTGGCTGTTCCCAGAGGAAATGGAGGAAGCAAAATGAACCTGTATCGTTTGGAATTGAAACGTGTATGCAAAACCCGTATGACAGCTATTCTGCTGGCCATTGCGCTGGTGCTGGCTGTGGTCATGGCATATCTGCCGACAACGTTTATCGGCTGGACGGAACTGGATGCCAGCGGAAACGAAGTGCGTTACACGGGTCTGAAAGCAATCCGGAAACGGCAGGAGCAGCAGGTATCCGGTACCATTACGCCGGATGTCATGCAGGAAGTACTGGAAGCCTATCAGCGGGTGTACCGGCAGTATGATGCAAGTTCCATCAACGATATCCCGGTCGAGGTGTTTTATAAAGAACTTGCCCGATATCAGCCTCTTGTGAACAACGCAAAGGAAGCTTTTGCCGACTCGAAAACCGGCATGGCACCGGGTGTGATGGGGCTGACCGCAGAGGATATGCAGAACTTTTACAGCCAGCTCCCCAAACGGCTGGAATCGGTGATCTGGCTGGAACAAAGCGGAAAGCCCGGCTATGAGCAGGCGCAGGCCATTGCACAGAAAAAGTTCGATGCTGTACAAAAACCGTTCACCTATTCATTTGGGGTCAGTTCAGACGCAATGGATTACCAGACCCTGTTGAGCTTGCTGCTCACCCTGCTGTGCGCGGTGATTGCGGCCCCGGTGTTTGCATCGGATGCACAGACCGGGGCGCAGGACATCCAACTGTGCACAAAAAACGGCGGTCTGCGGCTAGCAGCGGCAAAGCTGGCGGCGGCGTTTAGTATCACAGGGGCGGCGTATCTGCTCTGCGGCGTGGTGTGGATCCTGGTCACGAATGCTCTATTTGGCTGGGAAAGTACCCAAACTTCCGTGCAATGGCTGTTTTCTGTGACCAGCCTGCTGCCGTATACCGTTGGCCAGATGGAGTGGGTCATGCTGGTGGCAAACTTCCTGATCTTCTTTGCGGAGGTGGCCTTTGTGCTGATGGCATCCGTATGGGCCAAGAACAACCTGACCGCTTTGTCTGTGGCGCTGATCAGTGTGGTGGCACCGCTGATTGTTTATATGGTCGTGCCGGGCTCCTTTGGAGAATGGCTGTCCACCCTGATTCCGGCAGGGGGCATTGGGCTTTCCAATGCATTGCTGTATAAAATGATTGGCTTTGATTTTCTCTATGCAGGCGGGCATGCCTTCTTTCAGGCAGATGTACTGCTGGCATCGGCACCGATCAAGATCGTTCTGCTCGTTGGATTGGCAGCATGGGGGTATCTGCGAAAGACCAAGGTGGCTTAAAATGAATGCTGGACATTACCGCTTTTTTTGAGCTGGTGATGTCCGGCATTTTTTAGTGTTGGCTGATCAATTTTAATGGAATCTTTATACTTCTACAATTTTCTTTACGGCTCTTTTATTTATTCCATGCTAATCTTTATGCACACGGATAGGTAAAGGAGCTTTTATGATTCAATATCCTCGTTACAGGCAGCACCGTTTTTCTTCTTTTCAGGTCATTATTGCAGGTTTTGCGGCAGTTGATCTGGTGGGCGCGTTGCTTCTGATGCTTCCGATTGCTGCACAGCAACGGTGCGTCACACCGTTCCATGAGGCGCTGTTTACTTCCACCTCCGCCCTTTGTGTGACCGGGCTTGTGGTTCAGGATACCGGCAGCTACTGGTCGGCATTCGGGCAGAGCGTGATCCTTCTTCTGATCCAGATCGGAGGATTGGGCGTCATTACGGTGGGTGCTGCCTTTGCGCTGCTTTCCGGGCGAAAGATCTCCCTCAAGCAGCGCAGCACGATGCAGGAAGCTACGGCTGCCCCGCAGATGGGCGGCATCGTGCGGCTGACAGGCTTTATTCTGCGGATCACAGCCCTGTTTGAATTGGCCGGTGCTGCACTGCTGCTGCCGACATTCTGCGCCGATTATGGTTTGCGCGGGATCTGGTACGCGCTGTTTCATTCCATTTCGGCGTTCTGCAATGCCGGCTTTGACCTGCTGGGAACAGAGGGGGCAAAATTTGTTTCGCTGACACAGTATGCAGGAAATCCATTGCTTACCACAGTGATCGCAGCGCTGATCGTCTTTGGCGGCCTTGGTTTTCTGACATGGGAGGACATTTGTACATGTCGCCTTGATTTTCACCGTTACCGGATGCAGAGCAAGGTGATCCTTGTCACAACGGCATTTCTTCTGGTACTGCCGACGCTGTACTTTTATTGTTTCGAGTTCACGGCAGGCTCTGCCCGACAGCGCATTTTATTGTCGATGTTCCAATCCGTTACACCCCGTACTGCCGGTTTTAACACCGCCGATCTTGCTGCGATGGGCAGCACTTCACAGGCATTGATGGTGGTTCTGATGCTGTTGGGCGGTTCGCCCGGCTCTACGGCAGGCGGCATGAAAACCACAACATTTGCCGTTCTGCTGGCCAATATGTGGGCGACCTTCCGCCGCAGAGAAGATGCCGAATTTTTCGGGCGGCGCATAGATGGTTCCGCGGTCAAGAATGCTGCTACGATTGCAGGGATGTATTTGACGCTGTTCTTCCTCGGAGCCTTTGTCATTGCTGCGGCAGAGCAGCTGCCGATGTCAGTCTGTCTGTATGAGACTGCTTCGGCTGTGGCAACGGTAGGTCTGACATTGGGCATCACGCCGCAGTTGGGCATCCTTTCGCAGGGGGTGCTGATCGCACTGATGTTTTTGGGACGTGTTGGCGGATTGACGTTGATCTATGCGGCATTTGGCAGCAGCCCTGCCCACTCTCGTCTGCCGCAGGAGAAGATTGCAATCGGATAAAGGAGACAAGTATGAAATCGATTCTTTTGATCGGGCTTGGCCGTTTTGGCCGCCATATTGCGCAGGAACTGAATGAGCTGGGTCATCAGGTCATGGCGATAGACAGCAACGAAGACCGTGTGAACGCCGTGCTTTCCTATGTGACGAATGCACAGATCGGTGACAGTACCAGCGAATACTTTCTGCGCTCCCTTGGTGTCGGCAATTTTGATGTGTGTATCGTAACCATCGGCGGCAATTTTCAAAGTTCACTGGAAACGACATCACTGCTTAAGGAGCTGGGTGCAAAGCTTGTGGTCTCGCGTGCAGAGCGGGATGTACAAGCCAAGTTTCTGCTGCGCAACGGTGCGGATGAAGTGGTCTACCCGGAAAAGCAGCTGGCGAAGTGGGCAGCGATCCGATACAGCTCCGAACACATTCTGGATTATATCGAGCTGCAGGACGACCACGCCATCATGGAAGTGACCATTCCGCCGGAATGGGTGGATCGCACGATTGGTGAGATCAATATCCGAAAAAAGTATAACATCAACATTCTTGCGCTGAAAAAAGACGGAAAGCTCGATATGAGCATTACGCCGGATACGCAGCTGTGCCGGGACGAAAGTATGCTGGTTTTGGGAAAATACGCATCGATCCAGAAGTGTTTCCGGCTCTGAAAAGATAGGACGGATCATATGGATGTCGTTTTGTTACTGATGGTTCTTGGAGTCATGTTGAGTGGTTTTTGGGCAGCAGATGCGCTGGATCACATGCGGAAGGAGATCCTTCAACAGGAAGGAAAAAGACGTGGCTGGTGGTCGTGACCATCAAATTGTGCTATACTGTGGGCAAGGCAGGTGATTTTTATGAATCAGAACGACCCACCCACTGAACATATTCTGGCGTGTCTGTCGTCCTCTCCCTCCAATGCAAAGATCGTGCGGACGGCAGCAACAATGGCAAAGGCGTTGGAGGGACCTTTACAGCTCTGTATGTCAGGACGCCGGATTCGGATCAGATGGGACAAGAAG
>ENA-OQCN01001690-OQCN01001690.1-human-gut-metagenome-genome-assembly--contig:-NODE-1690-length-10478-cov-2.288764_pt1 | contig 10478 bp, 9 predicted proteins | sample MGYA00242497_ERZ504576 | MGnify/ENA primary metagenome ERZ504576 (study PRJEB26092, sample SAMD00036296) | human gut metagenome | host: Homo sapiens | study: EMG produced TPA metagenomics assembly of...
AACTACCAAAAAACATCGAACTTTTTTAAAAACTTTTTTGTTTCATCTATGTTCTTCAATCATCTTGTCAGTTTTAAACTTACCTCTCTTGCTAAGCGGATGCAAAGTAGTTGATTTCATTTCTTTATTCCAAATATATCTACTGTTTTTCTATTTTTTGTGATTATATTTATAAACATCTGATTTACAGATTATACGTAATGTTTATTTCGATAATCCATTTTACAATATCAAAAAGTATACACCATATTATATTATCGCGCGCGACAGACTAAAATGAATATTGGGTAAACATCGGCTCACCTGCAAAATCATAGGAAGGGGGGCGCTCTTAAAGTATCATTTTCTTCTTCGAACAATTTCCGAAAGTCTTCTTGACGCATCATTCAAAAAAAGTTGGGAGCATTTATGCCCTCATGACCTCACTTCGTACACAACAAACTCATTATAAGCAACTTATGTAGTTATAGTAAAAATTATTGCCCTCACTTATACCCTATGCCCTCACTACGTTTTGAAGCTGATTTCTGTATAACATGCTTACTTTCAGTTATATAAACTTCTTTTTTAGACTATTCCAACTTGATGTAAAATAGGGTGTTCTCGTTTTTTTGCTCGCAAACAGTGTGCATATCTCCACGAAATATAATAGTATCCCCGGTAGTGTAAAAAGGCCAAGACACTTTTTAAAAAAGCCCGTTATCTTTTCAAAAAAGCTCTTGTTCTTTTTTGAAAAGCTCTTGATCTTTTTTAAAAGTGTCCTTATCTTTTGGAAGAGAATAATTTCACAGATGTCTACCGAGATTTTGTTGACAACTTCTATTGTTATTACTCGCTTCTTTTAGCTACAAAATTAATGAACATCGAGCCTTTTGAAGTTATGAAAAGTAACGCAATACATTGAAAGAAAAATCATTTACCATTTTCTGACTATCCGCATTTGCAAAACAACGGGTAAGTAACGGAATTCGCAGAAAAATATGCTCCATAATACTCGATTTACCTACCGCCAGCCAAGATAAAAGTCCATAACTATTTGATTATTAATCATTTTTCTACTTTTACAAACAGTAGGAAACACTTTGTTTCCATTAGATAAACTGTATCATTCTGTTTCTTCCTTTTTGATTATTGTCTTCTTTTTCTTCATTCTGCCACTCTTGCGCAAAGCTTCCGCTATAATCCATTGAAGCTGTCCATTCGTGGAACGGAATTCATCCGCCGCCCATTTCTCGATAGCTTCCATGATTTCCGCGTCCACTCTGAGCACAAAGCTTTTTATCGTTTCTTTCTTTGCCATCTCCTACACTAATGATTCAACGTTCCGGAATTAATTACCGGCTGTGCCGGCTCGTCCGCACAAAGTACCACCAACAAATTACTGACCATAGCGGCTTTTTTTCTTCATCCAGTTCTACAATTCCATCCTCGGCTAATTTATCCAAAGCATTTTAACCATAGAAACAGCCCCCTCCACTATTTTTTCGCGCGCGGTAATAATAGCACTTGCCTGCTGACGACGAAGCATCACCGCTGCAATCTCCGGAGCATAAGCCAAATAATTGATTCTGGCCTCTACTATTTCCATACCTGCCATAGCCAGACGCTCATTAAGCTGACGTTCCAGCTGGTCATTAATCTCCTCACCTCCGCCACGCAAGGTCAGCTCATTCGTATCATGCTCATTGTCATCGTAAGCATACTGTCCGGCCACCTGGCGGAGGGCCGCATCACTCTGCACACGTACAAAATCCTCAAAGGCATTCATACGCCCTGCCACGCTGACACTTGCCGTCCCTGTCCCTTTACTGTCCGCCATCGTCTGCGCGTCAATCTCAAACATCGCCTTATAAGTATCTTTCAATTTCCAGACCAAAACCAGCCCTATCAGAATAGGATTGCCAATCTTATCATTCACCTTTATCGGCTCCACATCCAGATTACGGGCGCGAAGAGACAACTTCTTCTTGTTCATGAAAGGGTTTACCCAAAAGAAGCCTGTGTTTTTAAAAGTGCCTTTATATTCACCGAAAAACACCATCACACGTGCCTCATTAGGTTCTTGAGAAAAATATCCCGGAAGCATCAGCACAAACAACAATACCAGCATAAACAAAACAGGAATAGATAACCAAGGTAGTTGCCCAAAAATCAAAAAGTTCAGGAATACTAGTGCAGGCAACATAACCAAGTTAAAAAACAAAGCCATAAACCCATTAATTACCAGCTCATTGTAAGACATTTCTTTTGTTTCCATAATGATTTATTTTTGATATTATTATGATATCACAAATCAAACAATACTTCTTGAGATAAACAAACTGATTTATATGTTATACGACAGAAGCAAACAAAATATTCACCAAAATGCAATAAGAAACTCCTACTTTTTTTGACCTAAATCAATAAAATTGAGATATCGATTAAAAATATGCTGTAAAACATATATTATAACGAACAAACTCCTTATCTTTGTGTTGTAAAACATAAAAAGATATTTTTTTAGTAGCTACTAAGGTAAAAAGAAAGATTGTTTAAAGAAGGCCAACCGGGAGGTGCGCCTGCTATTTATGAGTGTTTTTAGGTATTAATTAAAAAAAGAAAGGATAACATTATGAAAAAGGTAAAAAACATTTTTCACAAAATTGCTAACGCTGATCCTATGATTTGGGGTTACGTTATGTTGAACGAAACAAAGTAAATTAGAACCAATACAGGGCAACCCCCTGTAGGACTATAAAAAAGGACGGTTATTTAACCGTCTTTTTTATGCCCTTTTACGGGATTTCCACTATCTTTGTCCATTCATTTTCAAACGTATGGACAAAATGCAAGTAGACACCCATAATAAAGAGTTTCAAGATGCCTTGAACCTTATCCAATATACACGTCAGTCAGTATTCCTCACTGGAAAGGCGGGTACAGGTAAATCTACTTTTCTAAAATATGTCTGCGAAGTAACCAAAAAGAAACATATAGTACTGGCTCCCACAGGTATTGCAGCTATCAATGCCGGCGGAAGCACACTGCATAGTTTTTTCAAATTACCATTCTATCCACTTTTACCGGATGATCCTAAATTCAGTTTGAAAGATGGAAAGTTACATAGCTTTCTAAAATATACTTCCGCTCATCGAAAACTGATAAAAGAAGTAGAATTAGTGATCATCGATGAAATTTCCATGGTTCGGGCAGACATTATTGACTTTATAGACAAAATATTGCGGGTATATTCACAAAATATGCGTGAACCATTCGGAGGCAAGCAAATATTGCTGGTAGGAGATGTTTTTCAACTTGAACCAGTCATTAAAAATGACGAACGTGAGATAATCAACCGCTTCTATCCCACCCCTTATTTCTTTTCGGCACGGGTCTTTCAGGAAATGGAGCTGGTATCCATAGAACTGACAAAAGTATACCGCCAGTCGGACAAAATTTTTGTTAACGTATTGGATCATATCCGGACCAATACTGCCGGAGCAGCCGACTTGCAACTACTGAACACCCGTTACAACACTCACATAGAAGAAAATGAAAGTGATATGTATATCACACTTGCTACCCGGAGAGACACCGTAGACTTTATCAATGAAAAGAAATTATCTGAACTACCTGGAGAATCAACGATTCTGACCGGTGAGATACACGGAGAATTTCCAGAAAGCAGCCTTCCCACCCAAATGGAACTGGAAGTAAAACCAGGAGCACAAATTATTTTTATAAAAAACGATTACGACCACCGTTGGGTGAACGGTACGATTGGCACCATTTCAGGTATAGACGAAGGGGATACATTATATGTTATCACAGAAGACGGACAGGAATTTGACGTTAAAAAAGACAGTTGGCGCAATATACGATATAAATATAATGAACTAGAAAAAAAAATAGAAGAAGAAGAATTAGGAGTATTTATACAATATCCTATCCGTTTGGCATGGGCCATCACGATACACAAAAGCCAAGGATTGACTTTCAGCAGGGTCGTTATTGATTTTACAGGAGGGGTGTTTGCCGGTGGACAAGCCTACGTAGCATTGAGCCGCTGTACTTCACTAGACGGCATCCAACTAAAAAAGCAAATTACACGTGGAGATATCTTTGTCCGCCCGGAAATAGTAAAGTTCTCGCAACGATTCAATAACCGCCAGTCCATTGAAAAAGCATTGAAGCAGGCACAAGCTGATGTACAATATGTAGAAGCGGTACAACACTTCGACAAAGGTGATTTTGAAAGATTTCTAGAACAATTCTTTCTTGCCATCCATTCACGTTATGATATCGAAAAGCCTTTGATCAAAGATTTATACGTAAGAAGCTGGGAATCATCAACAATTTGAAAGTCGAAAACAAACGGCTAAAAGACCAATTCCATGTACAACGCAAAAATCTTGAAAAATATGCCCGCGAATATTATTTAATGGGAAATGAATGTATCATCCAGGCACATGATTCACGTGCTGCTATTGCCAATTATGACAAAGCGATTGAATTGAATCCTTCTTATACGGACGCTTGGGTGCGTAAAGGTATCACATTACATAATGACAAGGAATACTACGAAGCCGAAGTTTGTCTGAATGAAGCAGTACGCCTTAGTCCCGCTTTATTCAAAGCTATTTACAATCGAGGAAAAACAGACTGGCATTAGATAATATAGAAGGAGCTTTGGGAGATTTTGACCGGGCTGTTTCTTTAAAGCCGGAACATCCGAAGGCCCATGAATATTTCGGAGACGCATTGATGAGAATCGGAAAAGAAGAGGAAGCCGCCCTACAATGGGCTATTGCGGAACGCTTGCGTGAAAAAAAATCTAAAAATTAAAATAACATGCTTTTAAGACTTTATAATAAGAATAATAATCCCAAAGATCTGGAAGAAGTAATCCGGATATTGGAAGAGGGAGGGTTAATTATTTACCCTACCGATACGATGTATGCCATAGGATGTCATGGTCTGAAAGAACGTGCAATAGAACGTATCTGCAAACTGAAAAACATTGATCCACGTAAAAACAATTTATCCATTATCTGTTACGACTTAAGCAATATCAGCGAATATGCCAAAGTAGACAACAGCACATTCAAGCTAATGAAACGCAATCTTCCCGGACCGTTCACTTTTATCCTGAATACGGGAAACCGTCTGCCCAAAATATTCAAGAACCGTAAAGAAGTAGGTATACGCGTACCAGACAACAACATCATCAGGGAAATATGCCATATACTAAAAGCACCAATCATGACCACCACGTTGCCTCTGAAAGACGGCGAAGACATAGAATATATTACCACTCCAGAACTGATAGAAGAAAAATTCGGCAAAGAGGTAGAACTAATTATTGATGGAGGTATCGGAAGCATAGAACCTTCTACCATTGTGAACTGTACAAACGGAGAAGCAGAAATTGTACGTCAAGGTAAAGGTATTCTGAACGATTTTTAATCTGAATTGTTTTATATATTAGAAATGTCAAATTAAAGTAAATTTATCATGTTATTAGCATCTGAAACAAGTATTCAATTAACCAATGCATTAGAGAAACTTATCGACTCCGGCATTCAATTAGGAGAAAGAGTATTAGGAGCACTTATTATTTTTATAATCGGAAAGTTCCTCGTAAATTGGCTGAATAGACTTTTTGCACGTATTTTGGAAAAAAGAAAAGTGGACCCGAGTATCCAGTCATTCCTAAAGAGTATGGTGAATATCTTACTGCTCATCATGCTGATTCTTGCTGTGATAGGGAAATTAGGTATCGAGCTGACAGGATTCGCCGCACTTCTCGCTTCTGCCGGTGTTGCCATCGGTATGGCACTGTCTGGTAACTTACAAAATTTTGCCGGTGGACTGATTATCTTATTGTTCAGGCCTTATAAAGTGGGGGACTTATCGAAGCTTCTACGGTGCCTCGGGAACAGTAAAAGAAATACAGATTTTTCATACTATTCTTATCACTGCAGACAACAAGATGATATATGTACCTAATGGAGCCATGAGTAGTGGGGTCATTACAAATTACAGCAAACTGGACACCCGCCGTATAGAATGGAATTTTGGCGTGGACTACGGAGAAGACTATAATAAAGTAGAAAAAGTATTGCGCGAAATCATTGCCAATGATAAACGTATTCTTACCAGTCCGCCCCCTTTTATTGAATTAGGAGAACTTGCTGCCAGCAGTGTAAATATAAAAATCCGCGTATGGGTGAATAGTTCGGATTACTGGAACGTATTTTTCAGTATGAATCAGACTGTCTATACTATTTTTAATAAAGAAGGAATTAACTTCCCATTCCCACAGCTTACTGTACATCAAGCCTAACGTCAGAAATCTTTAGAACACGAATGACGCAATTGTCACAAGCTTGATCTTATCAATCATGTGTCATTTGCGTCATTTATGTTCTATCACAAGATTTATTTTCTATCCGCTTTCAAACGATCAGCCATAGCCTTAGCCAACTCCTTTGCCTGAGTGTTAGTTTCGGCCTTCATGCTATGTTTCATTTCTACAGGATTTCCGACAGGCTCAAATTTCAACTTATCATTAAACTCTGCAATTTTCTTCACAGCAGCGCTAGCCCATGTAAATGAGCCAAAATATCCCAGATAACGTCCCTTTATCTCGCGAGAAGCCAGCTTGCTCAGCAGAGCTTCCATTTCCGGATACATCTGAGTATTATAAGTGGGGCATCCCACAATCAGTCCTTTATATTTGAATACATCCGCAATAATAAAAGAATGACTGGTATGAGAAACATTATGCATCACGATATTACGAATTCCCTGCTTGCTCAGTTCTTCTGCAATAGCTTCTGCCACCTCCTCTGTATTACCATACATCGAGCCATAAGCTATTACAACCCCTTCTTCGGCCTCATAACGACTCAAACGGTCATAAATACGTACCACACGAGGAATTTCCTCTGTCCATACCGGACCATGAGTAGAACAAACAGTCGTTATTTTCAAGTTTTGCAATTTCTGTAAGGCCTTCTGCACCGGCGCACCATATTTGCCTACAATATTAGAATAATAGCGCACCATTTCATTCCAATAAATATCTGTATTAATATTTGTATCAACCACACCACCATTCAATGCACCAAAACAACCGAAAGCGTCACCGGAAAACAAAATACCTTCCGTTTCATCAAAAGTAACCATCGTTTCGGGCCAGTGAACCATCGGAATCAATGAAAAGCGCAGTCTATGATGTCCCAAAGCTAGAAAATCTCCTTCACCCACTACATAACGCTCACCGCCTACACCATAATACCCTTCAATCATTTCGAAAGTCTTCTTGTTACCGACAATCACAATGTTAGGATAATATTGCTTGATCAAACTGATAGAACCGGAATGGTCTGGTTCCATATGATTTATAATCAAATAATTGATAGGTTTATCACCGATAATGCTACGAATTTTCTTCAAATAAACCTCAAAATAGCATACGTCTACTGTATCCACCAAAGCGACCATCTCGTCGTCAATCAAATAAGAGTTATAAGACACACCGTAAGGTAACGGCCACAAGTTCTCAAACAAAGCCTTGTTACGGTCATTCACTCCCACATAATGTACTTTTCCTTTGATTTCCATATCTGTTTCCTTCTTTTAATATTTATAGTATTTGCCTTGCCAGGCATCTTTTTCTCTCATCCGCTTTTTCACCTTATTCGTAAATTCATAATTTTTCAATCCCCAATCAGGAGCTATCAACAATTCTTTAGGTGATTGGGAAACAAAACGCTCCAGTACGATGTCCGGACGAAGATGTTCTATATAATCAATAACCAAATCAACATATTCATCAGCTGTATAAAGATGGAAAGCTTCAGGCTCTTTCACATATTCACTCGCCATGCGCGTACCTTTAATAAGTTGTAACTGATGCAGCTTTAAAGTAGTCAGAGGTAATTGTGAAAGTACTCCTGCCTGTCTGATTAACATTTCTCTTTCTTCTCCGGGCAAACCAAGAATTATATGCCCTCCTACTAAAATCCCTCTCTCTGCAGTCTTCCGAACAGCCTCCGCAGAAACGGCGAAAGTATGTCCCCGGTTTATCCGGCGCAACGTTTCATCATCCGTACTTTCAATGCCATACTCCACTAATACAAAAGTGCGTTTACCAAGATCTTCCAAATAATCCAATAATGATATCGGCATACAGTCCGGACGAGTTCCTATCACCAGTCCTACCACATCCTCTACCATCAGCGCCTCTTCGTATTTTCTTTTCAACTCTTCCAGTTCCCCATACGTATTGGTATAAGCCTGAAAATAGGCCAGATATTTCATTTCCGGGTATTTACGTACAAAGAACCGCTTTCCTTCTTCCAACTGCTGAGTAACAGACTTTCCCGTATGGCAATAGGCCGGATTAAATGTTTGATTATTACAATAAGTGCAACCTCCGTATCCTACCGAGCCGTCACGGTTAGGACAAGTAAATCCGGCATTAATAGAAATCTTCTGCACTTTACAAGGAAAGTGCATAGCTAAAAAGCCGGATAAGTCGTTATAAAGCATCTCTCTGTTCATGAACTTATTTTGCGGGACAAAGATACGTATTTTCAAACAAAAGTTTTACCTTTGTCTTTGATTATCATTTAAAGAATTTATCTATTATGAGAAAATTAAGTATATTTATTATTTTATTCTTCTGCTTGCTGACAGTCGGAGCTCAACAAGTAAGCTTGCAAGACGTAGCAAACAGAACGTATCATGCCGAAGGAATCAGAGGTATCAAACCGATGTTGGATGGAGAACATTATACCCAAATGAGTGCCGATGGCAAAAAAATCATACAGTATTCTTTCAAGACCGGCAAAGAAACAGGTACCATCTTCGATGTAAATACGGCCCGTGACTGTAGCATCAAGTCATTTGATGACTATATCATGTCACCCGATGAAAAACTGATTCTAATACAGACTGAAACCAAACCTATTTATCGTCGTTCGTTTACCGCCAATTACTATATTTTCAACGTAAAAAACAATAAAATGGAACCGCTCTCAGAAAACGGTCCACAACAGGTTCCTTTATTCTCGCCGGATGGCAATCAGATAGCTTTTGTACGTGATAATAATATCTATCTGGTAAAATTATTGTTTGGCAACAGTGAATCACAAGTAACCAAAGACGGCAAATTCAACGAAGTGCTAAATGGTATTCCCGACTGGTATATGAAGAGGAATTCGGCTTCAACCGTGCTTTCGACTTCAGTGCAGACAGCCAGATGCTTGCCTATATCCGTTTTGATGAGAGTCAAGTACCTATGTATTCTTTTCCATTATACAAAGGTATGGTTCCCGCATTAGAGAAATTCAGCACTTATCCGGGAGAATATGAATACAAATACCCTATGCCAGGAATTGACAATTCCAAAGTAACCGTTCATACTTTTGATATAAAAAGTAAGGTAACCCGCAAGATGGACTTGCCTCTAGATGCAGACAGTTATATCCCTCGCATCAAGTTTACGGATGATGAGAATGCGTTGGCAATCATGACTTTGAACCGTCATCAAAACCGTTTCGACCTCTACTTTGCCAATCCACGAAGTACATTGTGTAAACTGATGGTACGTGATGAAGCTCCCCAATACATTAAAGAAGAAGCCTACTCCAACATCGTTTTCTATCCAAAAAACTTTGTGGTGATGAGTGAAAAAGACGGTTATAACCATCTCTATCTTTACACTAGCGGAGGAAACCTGGTTAAGCAAATCACAAAAGGGAACTTCGAAGTGAAAGATTTCCTGGGATGGGATGAAGCTACCAACACATTCTATTTTGAAAGCAATGAAGGTAGTCCGCTACGCACCGCTATCTACAAAGTGGACGGCAAAGGTAAAAAGACCAAACTATCCAAACAGGAAGGAACTCATAAAGCTATTTTCAGTAACAATATGAAGTATTACATCAATACTTTCTCTAATATCAACACCCCTCCTGTCATTACCCTTAATGACAATAATGGTAAAGAATTGGCAACCTTAGTAGATAATAACACATTGAAACACCAAGTTTCACGTCTGAATATGCCAAGTAAAGAACTATTTAGTTTCAAGACCAATGACGGTGTGGAATTGAATGGTTGGATAATGAAACCCGCAAATTTCAATCCGAACAAAAAATATCCTGTTATCATGCACCAATATAGTGGACCGGGTTCACAAGAAGTTGCAGACAAATGGGGAATTGGAGCCCGTAGAGATGGCGGCATGTTCGAAGCTTATATGGCCGGTCAAGGTTTCATCATGGCTTGTGTAGACGGACGCGGAACCGGTGGCCGAGGGTCTGATTTTGAAAAATGCACCTACTTGAGTTTAGGAGTAAAAGAATCGAAAGATCAAGTAGAAGCCGCCAAATACTTAAGTACACTACCTTACGTGGATGGTAACCGTATCGGTATATGGGGATGGAGCTATGGAGGTTACAATACATTAATGTCCATGAGTG
>ENA-OQCN01001691-OQCN01001691.1-human-gut-metagenome-genome-assembly--contig:-NODE-1691-length-10471-cov-2.902262_pt1 | contig 10471 bp, 16 predicted proteins | sample MGYA00242497_ERZ504576 | MGnify/ENA primary metagenome ERZ504576 (study PRJEB26092, sample SAMD00036296) | human gut metagenome | host: Homo sapiens | study: EMG produced TPA metagenomics assembly of...
CTGCCCGAAACTTCAAGCGTTGCTGTGTTGCCTGTGCGCTTTTCCTTTTGAAGCAGAAACGCTCCGTCGGCTGCACCGAGCAATCCGTTTGTTCCCGAAATCATATCAAAGGTATCGTCTGCTTTTTGCTTTCGGGTGTGATGAACGAGTAAGAGCGTAATCCCGTAGCTGTCTGCAAATTTTTTGAGCCTTGTGATAATCTCATAATCATTTGCATAGCTGTAATTGTCGCCGCCGACCTCACGCACCTTTTGAAGTGTGTCTATAATAATCAGTTTTGTGTCGGGGTGTTCCTGCATAAAGCGAGTGAGCTGTTCATCAAGTCCGTTTCCTAATTGACCTGCCGAAACAGAAAAGAATAGATTTTCTGCTTCCGTCTGTTCCGAACATTCGATACAATCTTTCCTGCAATCTGCGATAATCATCTTCAAGAGCAAGATACAGTACCGTTCCTTTTCGGACGGTATAATTCCACAGCTGCGTACCTGTGCTGATGTGATAAGCAAGCTGTGCCATAAGGAAACTCTTGCCGAGCTTCGGTGCGCCGACAAAAAGGTATGTGCCGGGATAAAGCAAACCGTCGATTAACGGCGGTCTGCTCTGAAATACGGTATCGTACAACTCGGTCATCGACATTGTTTTGAGGTAAGAGGGGTCTAACATTTTTCGCAGTTCTCTCTGCATTTCTTCTAAACTATTGATATTTTCAGCATTTTCGGTTATAATATCGTTACTACATTTTTGAAACGACTGCTCCGTATCTGCGCCAACAGATACATAAGGGGCAGTCATTTCTTTTTTATTCGTCATTTGCAACATCTCCTTTCATTCCGTCCATTGTGACGGCTATCAGTTCGATGATATTCAATAAATCATCGCTGACATTGTTTCCTGCTTCAATGCGTTGCAATTCTGCAAGCATATCTGCCATTTGATTTTTGAGAGCCTTATACACTCTAGGATTTCCTTGCACAACTACATCACGCTCCATACAACGACGGTAGCAATACTCTTGCTTTGACAGCCCCGAAAGAGCAACGGCACGATTTAACTCTGCTTGTTCTTCGGGTGATACTCGAAACCCTACCGTGATGTTCCTGAAACGGTTGTGCCTATCTACATTTTTTGCTGACATTTTAATTCCCTCTTTCTAAATCTAATTTATCCGCCATTTCCGTCTGCTTTGACGGGAAAAGATGAGCGTAGTTATAGGTTATATCAATGCTCTCGTGTCCTACTCGGTCTGCGATTGCTGTCGCTGAAAAACCTAAGTCAATAAGGTGGCTGACGTGGCTGTGACGAATATCGTGTATTCTGATACGCTTTACGCCCGCTTCCTTTGAACCTCGATTCATCTCATTGTGAAGATAACTTTTTGTATGATAAACATTCTGTCATTTTCACCCACATCATAGAGCATTTTCAAATAATCCTGCATTTCTTCAGCGAGAAATTTAGGGATAGTAATTGTCCTATTGCTCTTTTCTGTTTTCGGCGTGGTAATTACATCTCTGCCGTTTAAGCGCTGATATGATTTATTAATAGTTACTGTCCTTTTTTCAAAATCAAAATCAGCAGGCGTAAGCGCCAACAACTCTCCCTCACGAATACCTGTCCAATAGAGCATTTCAAAAGCGTAATAGGATATGGGTTTGTCCATCATTGCTTCGGCAAATTTGAGATATTCCTCTTTTGTCCAAAACAGCATTTCACGATTTTTCTTTTTCCCCATACTGCCTGCCTTTTTACACGGATTTTCACGCAGATTGTAATACTTAGCAGCGTGGTTAAAAATGGCGCTGAGCTGATTATGAATTGTTTTAAGGTAAACGGGAGAGTAGGGCTTTCCGTTTTCGTCCTTATAATTGATAAGCTCGTTTTGCCAAGTGATAATCTGCTGTGCGGTAATATTGCACATTTTCAGCTTTCCGAAATATGGGGTTAGCTTTGTGCGAATAATATGCTCTTTCGTTTCCCAAGTGTTTTCCTTGATACGAACCTGCATATCTTCCTTATAATGCTCTACAAAGCTCTTAAAGGTCATATCGAGGTCAGCGCTTATTTTATTAAGTTGCTCTCGCTCCCAAGCCTGCGCTTCACGCTTTGTCTTAAATCCACGCTTTTGGGATTGCTTTCGTTCACCCGTCCAATCGGTATAGCGGTAAATTACTCGCCAAGTATTTGTTTTTTCTTCTCTATAAACAGCCATTTATATCACATCCTTTCTTTTATCGGCTGTACCGTAACAAACTCTTTCTAAAAAATACTGTTTGTTTACTCGACCTGAAATCGTTATAAATCCTTGTGCTTTCAGCTCGTCATTAAGCTTTTGGACTATTTTATAAGCGTAAGACTTGGAAACGCCCAACTCGTCCGCTACATCCTGCACTTTCATAAAAGTTGTACTCATTTGCAATCCCTTCCTTTCAAATTTGATTTTTTGAAATTATTTTTGTTTATTTAGTGTTCGGAGAACTTTCTGACCGCATTCCGATTTGCCCGAGCGGACACACCTTTACTGTGATGTGTGACAGTTATTTAATTTCACTAAACATATTTGTTTTGGCTCGTTTTCTATTATACTAAGCATTTTTGATTAAGTCAAGTACTTTTTGACAAAATATTAATCAAATTTGTTTTTGGTATCTTGACATATCTTAAACTAATATGTATAATTTAATTTATCATACATAGTATAGGAGGAACTACTATGGCAATTGGCGAAAGAATTCGTTTCTTTAGAAACTTAAAAGGAATGACTCAAAAATATCTTGGTATGCAAATTGGCTTTTCCGAAAAGACTGCCGATATTCGTATGGCTCAATACGAAAGCGGTACTCGAACACCAAAAGCTGAAGCAACAAATGACCTTGCAAAAGTATTAGATGTATCTCCACAGGCTTTAACAGTGCCGGATATAGACAGTTATAATGGACTAATGCATACTTTATTTGCATTAGAGGATTTATATGGCTTTAGAATCGATACACTCTCTGATGAAGTCTGCATTCGTCTTGATAAGGGAATGGGTACAAATTACATTACTATGTTAGAAATGTTCACTGCTTGGCAGGAACAATCTGAAAAGTTCAAAAACGGTGAGATTACCAAAGAAGAATATGATCAATGGAGATATAACTATCCAAAGTTCAACGCTTTTAATTCCAATAAATAAGGAGCTACTATAATGACAATTAAGGAGTTTATGAATTTATTTGATTTAAAAAATGAAAGCACTGTAATTAAATGGATAAAAGATGGATATATTCAAGGAGCTTATAGAGATGAAAAAGCGAATGAATATTTTATTCCCAATCTTGCACGTCCACCATATACAAAAGCAAGAGCTAAAACTACAGATGCCATTTACAAAAGTATGGTTAAAGCTTGTATAAAACGAAAAGGTGTTTGTGCAAAGCTTTATAAATTAGATGACATTGAATTTCAAGCTTATATTCAAGACTTAGCAGAAGCTGGCTACATACGTATTGAAGTGCAAAACAATATCGAATACTACTTCGCAACAAGTAAAAGCCAAGAGTTTATTAAATGTGCTAAACCTCAAGATTTACTTAAAAGCTATATTGGTGTCGTTACAGAGTGTGCAGCTAAAGGTATCACCAGCGCTTATCTTGAAAAAGCAATGGCTTGATAAAAACAAAAAGAGCTATCAGACTTCAAAAATCTGATAGCTCTTTGCTTATTCTTATGATAATTCAAATAATGTTGCCATTTTGTTGCCACAAGGGACATTCAAACGGCTAAAACCGCTTAACTACAGGGTTTCTTCGACCTCGAAAATTATTCCCACTCCACGGTTCCGGGGGGTTTGGAGGTTATATCGTAAACAACTCTGTTTACATGTTCTACTTCATTTATGATACGGCTTGAAACTCTGCCGAGGATATCATATGGGATTTTTGCCCAATCGGCTGTCATAAAGTCGTCGGTTGTTACGGCTCTGATTGCCACAAGTTCATCATAGGTACGTGAATCGCCCATTACACCTACTGTCTTTACACCCGGAAGGACTGCAAAGAACTGGCTCATCTGTGAGGCATATCCGCACTTATCCATTTCTTCTCTTAGGATTGCATCTGCCTCCTGCAAAATTTTTACCTTATCAGCTGTAACTTCGCCGATTACTCGAACACCAAGTCCGGGACCCGGGAATGGCTGACGCCATACAAGTTCATGAGGAAGTCCGAGCTTTTCGCCAACTACTCGTACTTCATCTTTAAAAAGATCCTGCAAAGGTTCAATAATTCCCTCAAAAGTAATATCCTGCGGTACTTCTACCTGATTGTGGTGAGTTTTAATCTTTGCTGCATCACCTTTACCGCTTTCAATTCTGTCAGGATAAATAGTGCCTTGAGCAAAGTAACCACTGCCGTAGTTCTCACGAATTTTATTCCAAAACACATTATAAAACTCTGTGCCAATTATCTTTCTCTTTGCTTCCGGCTCTGATACGCCCTTAAGTTTTGAGAGAAATTCCTCTTGGCAATTAATACGAACAAAATTCATATCAAAAAGTTTTGTAAATGTCTGCTCAACAAAGTCGCCTTCGTCTTTACGCATAAGTCCCTGGTCAACAAAAACACAGGTCAGCTGCTTACCGACTGCTTTACTTAAAAGAGCGGCAGCAACAGAAGAATCAACACCGCCGGAAAGTCCGAGGACTACTCCCTTGTCGCCGATTTGCTCTTTAAGTTTTGCAACTGTTGAATCGATAAAACTATCCATCTGCCATTCACCTTTACAACCGCAAACATCATAAAGGAATGAACGGAGCATATCTTTACCGTTTTCTGTGTGATTAACTTCCGGATGGAACTGTACACCGTAAAGTTTTCTTTCAGGGCAACTCATAGCAGCAACAGGACAAACCGCTGTCGTGGCAGTTACGGTAAATCCGTCCGGTACTGTGCTATATAGTCACGGTGACTCATCCAAGAAACGCCGTGTTCACAAGCATTTGTAAAGATAACATCGTCTTTATTATAGTTTGTCATCGTCTTGCCGTACTCACAAGATGAATTATCTGTAGCAGGAGTTACTACACCGCCAAGGGTATATGCCATAAGCTGACAACCATAGCAAATACCGAGAATAGGAATATTAAGCTCGAAAATTTCTTTTGAAATATGCGGTGAGCTTTCATCGTACACGCTATTCGGACCACCTGTAAAAATAATACCGGTGGGATTTAATTCTTTAATTTTATCAAGACTGACTGTGTACGGCAGTATTTCGCAATATACATTACACTCACGAACACGCCTTGCAATAAGCTGATTATACTGTCCGCCAAAGTCGAGGACAATTACTCTTTCTTTGTTTTCCATTACATTACCGGCCTTTGTTTATCTGTAAATAATATCATCTCTTGATGGACCGTTAGATACAATCTTAATCGGCACACCAATCTGCTCTTCTGCAAATTCAATGTAGTCACGACATTCCTTAGGAAGTTTGTCATACTCTTTAATGCCGGAAATTGAACATTTCCAACCCTTTAATTTCTTAAGAATAGGCTTACATCTCTTAAGTTTTGTTGTTGATGGGAAATAATCGATAACTTCGCCGTCAAGCTCATAACCAACACATACAGGAATCTCATCAAGATAGCCGAGAACATCAAGAACGGTGAATGCAACCTGTGTTGCGCCCTGTACTTTACAGCCGTAACGGGTAGCAACAAGGTCAAGCCAACCCATTCTGCGAGGTCTGCCTGTTGTAGCACCGAATTCGCCGCCGTCGCCGCCTCTTCTTCTAAGCTCGTCTGCCTCTTCACCAAAGATTTCAGAAACAAATTCACCTGCACCTACTGCGCTTGAATAAGCCTTAACAACAGTGATAACTTCTTTAATTTCATAAGGCGGAATACCCGCACCTACTGCGCCGTAACCTGCAATTGTGTTTGAAGATGTAACCATAGGATAAATACCGAAGTCGGTATCCTTAAGTGAGCCAAGCTGACCCTCTAAAAGAATATTCTTACCATCTTTAAGTGCATTATGAATAAACTCAAAAGTATCTCCTACATAAGGAGCAAGAGCCTCTTTGTACTCCATAAGTTTATCAAATACTTCTTCCTCTGTAATCTCAGGCTTATTGTAGAGATTCTTAAGAATAGCATTTTTAATGCCAAGTGCGTGTTTGATTTTTTCTCTTAATGAATCAGGGTCATCGTAAAGCTCGTTAATCTGGAAACCGATTTTTGAGTATTTATCTGAATAGAATGGAGCAATACCGCTCTTTGTTGAGCCAAAGGAATTTTTGCCGAGGCGCTCCTCCTCGTAACAGTCAAAAGCAACATGATAAGGCATAACTATCTGCGCTCTGTCTGAAATAATAATCTTTGGCTTCGGCACGCCTCTGCTCTCAAGTTCTGCGATTTCTTTTACGAAATTTTCAACGCTGAAAGCTACACCGTTGCCAATAATATTAGTAATATTCTGATGAAATACACCGGATGGAAGCTGATGCAAAGCAAATTTGCCATATTCGTTTACGATAGTATGACCTGCATTTGCACCGCCCTGAAAGCGAATTACAATGTCACTGTCATTTGCGAGAACATCGGTAATTTTGCCCTTACCTTCATCTCCCCAGTTTGCACCTACTATTGCTTTAACCATAATTTGTAAAACTCCTTAAATATATAAATACAAGTGTATATAAATTTTATACATTGATTTCAGGCTTATCTGATTCAATGTCAGCATACTTGTCAAGAACAGGCTGAACCAACTCTGCGAGGAAGTCCTCTGTCTGCTCTTTTGCTCTGCCTGTATATTTCTCCGGCTGTAAAATCTTTTCGAGATCCTCTAAAGTTACGCCGAAAGCCTCATCGTTAGCAATTCTTTCGAGAAGGTCGTTTTCGCCGCCCTCTTCTTTGATAACCTTAGATGCAGCCATTGAATGAACACGAATTTTCTCATGGAGCTGCTGTCTGTCAGCACCTCTGTACTTAACTGCGTCCATCATAATATTCTCTGTAGCCATAAACGGAAGTTCTTTTCTTAAACGCTGCTCAATAACCTTTGGATATACTACAAGACCGTCTGCAACATTTGCATAAAGTGAAAGAATACCGTCAACGGCAAGGAATGCCTCCGGAATACTCAAACGCTTGTTAGCAGAGTCATCGAGAGTTCTTTCAAACCACTGTGTCGCAGTTGTGAAATAACCGTTTAATACATCACACATTACATAACGGGAAAGTGAACCTATACGCTCCGAACGCATTGGGTTGCGCTTATAGGCCATTGCAGATGAACCGATCTGATTCTTTTCAAACGGTTCTTCAACCTCTTTAAGATGCTGTAAAAGGCGAATATCATTTGAGAACTTAGACGCACTCTGAGCAATGCCTGCGAGTACATTTAAAAACTGAGAATCGAGCTTTCTTGAGTAGGTCTGACCTGAAACGGCAAAGCAAGAATTATAGCCCATTTTCTGAGCAATTTTCTTGTCGAGTGCCTTACATTTTTCGTGGTCGCCCTCGAAAAGCTCCAAAAAGCTTGCCTGAGTACCTGTTGTACCCTTTGAACCGAGCAGCTTAGCCTTTGAAAGCTGATACTCTACATCTTCAAGATCCATAAGCAATTCCTGTAACCAAAGAGTTGCTCTCTTGCCTACTGTTGTTGGCTGTGCAGGCTGAAAATGTGTGAATGCAAGTGTAGGAAGAGCTTTGTACTCATCTGCAAACTTTGAAAGATTGCGGATTACGGTAATAAGCTTATTTCTGATAAGCTTTAAGCCCTCTGTCATAATGATAATATCTGTATTGTCACCGACATAACATGATGTTGCTCCAAGGTGAATAATGCCTTTTGCATTAGGGCACTGTACACCGTAAGCATAAACATGTGACATTACATCATGACGAACAAGCTTTTCTCTCTCCTGAGCAACCTCATAGTTAATATCGTCAGCGTGAGCCTTAAGCTCGTCAATCTGCTCCTGAGTGATAGGAAGTCCAAGTTCCATTTCAGCCTCAGCAAGAGCAATCCAAAGTTCTCCAGGTACGGAATTTCATATCGGGAGAAAAAATATATTTCATTTCCTTGCTTGCATATCTTGCAGACAAGGGTGACTCATAGGTATCCTTAATCATATTAGTAAATCCTTTCAGAATGTAGGTTTATCAGCATTTTTTATCAAAATTCATACCGCCACGCTCTTTGCCCTTAAAGGTCTTTTTTGTGGTTTCAGCAGGATAATTACCGCTGAAACAAGCATCACAAAAGCCTATCGGAGCATTGTGCAACATTTCACGCAGGCTGTCTGCGGGAAGATAACCGAGTGAATCCGCACCGCTTAGCTGACGGATTTCTTCAACCGTATGGTTGCAGGCAATAAGCTCTCCCCTTGACGGAATATCCGTACCGTAGTAGCAAGGCCACATAAACGGCGGTGAACTTATACGCATATGAACTTCTTTGGCACCTGCTTCACGGAGCATAGTGACAATTCTGTCAACAGTAGTACCACGCACGATGCTGTCATCAATAATGACCACACGCTTACCCTTTATTTTATCTACAATAGGGTTAAGTTTTATGCGCACACTCTTCATACGCTCTTTCTGACTGGGTTTAATGAAAGTTCTGCCTATATAGCTGTTTTTTACAATAGCTTTTTCATAAGGAATTCCGGATTCTTCGCTGTAGCCTATAGCGGCGTCAATACCAGATTCAGGTACTCCGACTACCATATCCGCCTCTACCGGAAACTCCCTTGCCAAAATTCTGCCTGCCTGTTTTCTCGCCTCATAGACGCTGATACCATCAATAAAGGAGTCCGAGCGGGCAAAATAAATATATTCAAAAACACAAAGTGACTGCTTCTTTTCTTCTCCGAAATCCGGTTTAATACTGCGGATTTCTTTATTGTCAACAACCACAATTTCACCGGGTTCAATATCTCGGATAAATTTTGCTCCGCATGCGTCAAGAGCTGCGCTCTCACTTGCAAATACCACGGAATCATTATACTTACCCATACAAAGCGGACGGAAACCGTGCGGGTCACGGGCGGCAATAAGTTTTCTCGGACTCATAACAAGCAGAGAATATGCACCCTTAATAACCCTCATAGTACGGGCAACCGCCTCTTCAACAGAATGACATTTCAGTCTTTCTCTTGCAATAACATAACAGATAGCCTCAGAGTCAATAGTGGTCTGAAAAATAGCACCTGTCTGTTCAAGCTGACTGCGAATTTCGAGGGCGTTGGTAAGGTTGCGTTGTGAGCAACGGCAAGCGTACCCTTGACATAACGCATAACGAGAGGTTGTGAATTTTCAAGCACAGAGCCACCGGCAGTCGAATAACGGACATGAGCAATACCCATCTGACCTTGCAAAGAGTCAAGAATACGGTTATTAAAAACCTCGGTAACAAGTCCCATATCCTTATGATAATCTATTACACCGTCATCGGTAACGGCAATACCACAGCTTTCCTGACCACGATGCTGCAAAGCAAGCAAGCCGTTGTAGCAAGCATAGGCAGGGTTAATTGTGCCGTCACTAAATATTCCGAAAACACCGCATTCCTCGTGCAGTCCTTCTTTTGCGTAATTGTCGAAAGAATTTTTCAAAAAGCGCCACCATCCGTAAAAATATCAAACTAATGCCTAAAGGGGATTTGTAAATGTATATTTAAACAGAATATTAAGCCAAGCCGATACGCTTCATCATCTCGCATAAGCCTCTTCAACACCGCCCATATCACGACGGAAACGGTCTTTGTCGAGTTTTTCCTGAGTATCCATATCCCAGAAACGGCAAGTATCAGGAGAGATTTCGTCAGCAAGGAGAATTTCGCCCTTGTATCTGCCGAACTCAATCTTAAAGTCGATAAGGTCAACCTTACACTCCTTAAAGAAGTCAATCATAATCTCGTTAATCTTGAGAGCATACTTTGAAATAATATCAATCTCTTCCTTAGTAGCAAAGCCTGCTGCAAGAATGTGGTATTCGTTTACCATAGGGTCGCCAAGCTCATCGTTCTTATAGCAGAACTCAAGAACAGGAGTTTTCATTGGTGTGCCCTCAGGAAGACCAAGTCTTTTTGAAAGGCTACCTGCTGCCTTATTTCTTACTATAACCTCGAGAGGTACGATTTCAACCTTTTTAAGAACAGTATCTCTGTCGTTAAGCTCTTCTACAAAATCAGTAGGAATACCCTTTTTCTCAAGGAGCTTAAACATAAAGTTGCTCATACGGTTGTTTACAACACCCTTACCGATGATTGTGCCTTTTTCTCACCGTTAAAAGCAGTAGCGTCATCTTTGTAAGAAACTATACAGTAGTCAGGATTCTCTGTAGAAAATACTTTTTTTGCTTTACCTTCATAAAGAAGCTCTTTTTTATCCATTTGACATTCCTCCATAAATTGCAGCCTTGACTGCTAATAAAAATACAGATATATTATAATATAATTTTTTTAAATAAGCA
>ENA-OQCN01001692-OQCN01001692.1-human-gut-metagenome-genome-assembly--contig:-NODE-1692-length-10464-cov-1.721486_pt1 | contig 10464 bp, 18 predicted proteins | sample MGYA00242497_ERZ504576 | MGnify/ENA primary metagenome ERZ504576 (study PRJEB26092, sample SAMD00036296) | human gut metagenome | host: Homo sapiens | study: EMG produced TPA metagenomics assembly of...
GTGCGTTTACACCGCTGGCAAGACCAAGCAAAATTCCAGTAAATAACGTGACAAGAATGCTGGTAGAACCAACAGCACCGAGTGCAATTGGTCCTGCAAATTTTCCTACTACTGCCACATCTGACATATTAAACAAAACCTGCAGGATGTTTGTGAACATCAGCGGAACGCTGTACACAAATTTTTTCCAAAGGGATCCGTCTGCATAGATCCATTTCATGTGATTTGCTGCTCATAAAAAATAGTTACTCCTTTTAGTAGATGCTCTCACTATCATAACGCTAAAATAAAAAAAAGCAAGCAAAAAAACAACAATATAATAATCGAAGAAAAATATCTCTTGTGCAACGCCTGTATTTATGTTATGATATTTTAGATAAAAACGAAAAAAAGTTGAAATGGAGGAGAAGCAATGCGTATTTTGGTTGAAAATGGACGGCTTTTGGACCCTTCCAGGGAACTTTGACGTTCAGGAAAGCCTGTGGATCGAGGATGGCATCATCTGCGAGAAACAGGCTTTTTCTGCGAATCAGGCTGATCGCGTGATTGATGCAGCCGGTGGTTGGGTTGTGCCAGGTTTGATCGATCTTCATGTTCACTTCCGTGATCCGGGACTTGAATATAAGGAAACTATTGAAACGGGATGCTTGGCAGCAGCACATGGCGGTTATACAACTGTATGCCCTATGCCAAACACAAAGCCTTCAACTGATTGCCCCGAGGTGGTAAAGGAAGTTCTTGACAAGGCATCAGCAGCATGTGGTGTTCATGTTCTTCCGGTTGGTGCTGTTACGGTAGGTCAAAAGGGTGAACAGCTAACTGATGTTGCAGCATTAAAGGCAGCTGGAATTGTTGCAATCAGCGAGGATGGAAAATCCGTTATGAATTCTGAGGTTTATCGTGAAGCAATGCTGCAGGCAGCTGAATGTGATATTCCAGTATTTGCTCATTGTGAGGATATTAATCTTGTTCACGGTGGCTGCATGAATGCAGGAAAGCGTGCAAAAGAACTGGGTCTTCCAGGTATCTCAAATGCAGTAGAGGATATTATTACAGCAAGAGATATTCTGCTTGCAAATGAAACAGGTGCACAGCTTCATTTGTGTCACTGCTCGACAAAAGAAAGCGTTAATCTGGTAAAGTGGGGCAAGGAGATGGGTGTTAAGCTGACGGCAGAAGTCTGCCCGCATCACTTTGCACTTTCAGATGAGGATATTCCATCAGCAGAAGATACGAACTATAAAATGAATCCGCCGCTTCGTTCTAAGGAAGATGTAGAGGCTATTAAGCAGGCATTAAAGGATGGTGTTATGGAGGTTATCTCAACAGACCATGCACCTCATCATGCTGACGAGAAGGCAAAGCCATTTACACAGGCACCATTTGGTATTGTTGGATTAGAGACAGCAGTTGCACTTACAATAACAAACCTTGTCCGTACAGGTTGGCTGACACCAATGCAGATGATCGCTTATATGAGTACAAATCCAGCAAAGGTTCTTGGAATTGATAAGGGAACATTAAAGCCTGGAAGCTGTGCAGACGTCACAGTCATTATGCCAGATGAATCTTATGTCATTGATGCAGCTTCTTTTGCTTCAAAGGGAAAAAATACCCCGTTTGATGGTCAGAAAGTGTGGGGACGTGTTGCATTAACTATTGCCGATGGAAAAATCATTTATGAAAATGAGCAAATAAAAATTGAAAATCAAATACAGGAAGGAGATAAAAAATGATTAACAAACTTGTTAGCAAAATCAAAAAAATGGGAGCACCAGTTGTAGTAGGCCTTGATCCAATGTTAATTATGTGCCGGAATTTGTTCAGAAGAAGGCATTCGAGGAGTACGGAGAGACCTTAGAGGGAGCAGCAGAAGCAATCTGGCAGTTTAATAAGGCAATTGTAGACCAGATCTATGATATCGTGCCTGCTGTAAAGCCGCAGATTGCTATGTATGAGCAGTTTGGTGTTCCGGGCGTGCTGCATATAAGAAGACTGTTGATTACTGTAAGTCAAAGGATCTTGTTGTAATCGGTGATGTAAAGAGAGGCGATATCGGTTCTACCTCTGCTGCATATGCAGTTGGTCATCTTGGAAAAGTAACTGTTGGAAGCAAAAAAAATTGCTGCATTTGATGAAGATTTTGCAACTGTAAATCCTTATCTTGGAACTGATGGAATCAAGCCGTTTGTTGATGTATGCAAGGAAGAAAAGAAGGGTATTTTTGTTCTTGTTAAGACTTCTAATCCTTCAAGTGGTGAGTTCCAGGATCGTCTGATCGATGGAAGACCGCTGTATGAGCTTGTTGGCGAGAAGGTTGCTGAATGGGGCGCTGATGCAATGGGCGACGAATACAGCTACGTTGGCTGCGTTGTTGGTGCAACATATCCAAAGATGGGTGAAATCTTACGTAAGGTAATGCCAAAGAGCTACATCCTTGTTCCAGGTTACGGTGCTCAGGGCGGTACTGCTGCAAGTCTTCGTCCATACTTTAATGAGGATGGTCTTGGTGCAATTGTAAACTCCTCAAGAGGAATTATTGCAGCTTATAAGCAGGAAGCATACAGCAAGTTTGGACCAGAGCATTTTGCAGAAGCATCAAGAGCAGCAGCAGAAGCAATGATCGCAGACATTGCATCCATCTTCTAAAATTGATTAGAAAGGGTTTTGATAACGTATGAAAAAGAAGGAACGTGCGGTTGTTCTCTCACAGGAATGTATCGCTACCGATATTTACAGCATGTGGATTGAGACACCGGACATCGCAGCAGAAGCGATTCCAGGTCAGTTTATAACATTATACACAAAGGATGCAGACAAGCTTCTTCCAAGACCAATCAGTCTGTGTGAAATTGATAAGGAAAATGGACGTTTGCGCATCGTATATCGAATTGCCGGAGCAGGAACAAAGGAGTTTTCTGCCTATAAGGCAGGCGATGCTGTCGAGATTATGGGACCGCTTGGAAATGGCTTTTCGGAAACTGGAAAAAAGCCAATGGTAATCGGAGGTGGAATCGGTATTCCGCCAATGCTTGGTCTGGCAAAAAGCCTTAAGGAATCTGGAAGTGATGTGACTGCCGTTTTAGGCTATCGAAGCGAACTGTTTTTACAGGATGAGTTCGCATCCAGCAGCAGCGTTTACAATGCAACAGAGGATGGAAATAGCGGAACAAAGGGTACTGTAATTGACGCAATAAAGGAAAATAACCTTGATGCAGATATAATCTTTGCCTGTGGTCCAAAGCCAATGCTTCGTGCAATTAAAGAGCTTGCTGCACAAAAAAAAGATTCCATGTTATATTTCTCTTGAGGAGCGTATGGCATGTGGAATCGGAGCTTGTCTTGCATGTGTATGTCAGACAAAAATGTGGATGGTCATTCAAATGTGCATAACGCCAGAGTCTGCAAGGACGGTCCTGTATTTAAAGCAGAGGAGGTAGAGCTGTGAGTATGAATATGACTGCAGAAAAAAATGCACCTGCTTTTGATACAAGTGTTACAATCGCAGGTGTAACCTTAAAAAATCCAGTTATGACTGCATCAGGCACATTTGGTTCTGGTGCGGAATATAGTGAGTTTGTTGACTTAAACAAATTAGGAGCTGTTGTGACAAAGGGTGTAGCCAATGTACCGTGGCCGGGCAATCCAACACCAAGAATTGCAGAGACACATAGCGGTATGCTCAATGCGATTTGGTCTTCAAAAATCCTGGTATAGATCTGTTTTGCAAGCGCGATATTCCGTATTTAAAGCAGTTTGATACAAAGATCATCGTAAATGTGTGCGGAAGAAGTACAGAAGATTATTTAGAGGTAGTGGAGCGCCTTGGAAATGAGCCTGTTGATATGCTTGAGATTAATATTTCCTGCCCGAATGTTAAAGAGGGCGGAATTGCTTTTGGACAGGATCCAAAGGCAGTCGAGGCAATCACAAAGGCTGTAAAAGCAAAGGCAAAGCAGCCTGTAATTATGAAGTTAAGCCCTAATGTAACAGATATTACTGTTATGGCAAAGGCAGCAGAGGCCGGCGGTGCTGATGCAATTTCTCTTATTAATACTCTGACAGGAATGAAGATCGATATTAATCGTCAGTGCTTTGCACTTGCAAATAAGACAGGCGGTCTTTCAGGTCCGGCAATAAAACCTATTGCTGTACGTATGGTTTACCAGGCAGCAAATGCAGTTTCGATTCCTGTAATCGGAATGGGAGGTATTGCTTGTGCAGAGGATGCACTGGAATTTATTCTGGCAGGTGCAAGCGCAGTAAGCATTGGAACAGCAAACTTCTTTAATCCATATGCAGCAGAAGAGACTGTGCAGGGAATTGAAGCATATATGCGCGAGAAAAAGGTTGCCCGCCTGACCGATCTGATCGGAATTGTAAAGTAAAAGATGGAAAGTCTTGAATATTAAGGTATTCTATGATATAATCATTTGCCGTAAAACGCAAACAAAAAAGGAGATTTCTGGTATGGAACAGTACAAGAAGGAATTTATTGAATTTATGATTGACTGCCAGGTTTTAAAGTTTGGCGACTTTGTAACTAAGAGTGGCAGAAAGACACCATTTTTTGTAAACACAGGTTATTACCGCACAGGTTCTCAGTTAAAGAAGCTCGGTGAGTATTATGCAAAGGCAATTCATGAGAGCTTTGGCAGTGATTTTGATGTGCTGTTTGGACCTGCTTATAAGGGAATTCCACTGTCTGTAACAACTGCTATCGCTCTAGTGATGAGTTCGATACCGATGTGCGCTACTGCTCTAATCGTAAGGAAGTAAAGGATCACGCGATGTCGGCATTTTGCTTGGCGGTCCGATCAACGATGGAGACCGTGTTATGATGATCGAGGATGTAACTACATCTGGCAAATCCATTAATGAGACAATGCCGATCATTCAGGCACAGGGCAACGTGACCGTAACTGGTCTTTGCGTTTCTGTTGACCGTATGGAGAGAGGAACAGGCGAGAAGAGCGCTATTGCAGAGCTTGAGGAGAAGTTTGGCATCCGTATCCGTGCGATTGTTACAATGCAGGAAGTAATTGAACATCTTTACAACAAGCCATACAAGGGCAAGATCATTATTGATGATACCATTAAGGCAGCAATTGATGAGTATTATAAGCAGTATGGTGCAAAATAAAAATCAAGCAAAAATTGAAGAAAGGTTTGGGTGATGATATGGAACAAAAGCTGTATAAAACGGTTAATTCCGCAGGAATCTCCAGTATTGTTACTGGTATCATTGCAGTAGTAGCAGGACTTGCCTGTGTGGCTGGCGGTATCCTGGCATTGATTCAGGGTGGCCGTCTCTTAGGGGCACGAAAGAATATCCTGTTCTGATAAGCCAAAGGGGTTTTTATGGAAGCACAGAAAGTTGAGCGCAGCAATGCCGCACGATACGGTGTGCGCAGAGTTTCCTGGCAGGGAATTGCTTCAAGTATACTTTTAATCATCCAGATCATTCTTCTTTTTTCTGCCGTTTATCTGTCATATCTGGCAGAAGGAAGGGTGGACTGATTGTCGGTATACTAGGAGTAGCAGCCTTTGTTCTGGCGATTGTCAGTGTCGGACTTTCCATCTGGGGACTCTTAAAAAAAGAGCAAAATCATGCAGGCTGCATGGTCGGAGGAATCGGCAGCCTCTTGATTGCGGCAGGAATTATAATAATCTGTACGATATTGTAAATACATATTCGTTCAAATGATTTTAATTGAATTGAAAGGAAACTGTCTATGACATCAAATAGAAAGGAAAGGTTAGCACTCGTTACAAAAAGGCTGGAAGATGAACTTGTGCAGCAGAATGATTTTTTCCATTCCTGCTGTGAGCTGGCACTTGGCTGTAAAATCAGCGAAGAATCACACGCATACTTAAGCTATCGTGTATGCCGCGAAACACTAGGACATAAAAACGGTGTTTATCTGTGTCTTCTTTATGCACAGCTATACGCTGCAAACTGCCTGCTGACAACATACGGCAGCCAGATTGATGAGCAGCTGCGTGACGAGTTTACCTGCGTTAACAGGGAGCTTCTTTCACAGATTCTTTTGATGACAGCGCAGCATGACGGACCTGAGCAGATACGTGATGCACTGTATTGGTTTTACAGTGATTACTGTGAACTATTTGTACAGCTGCATGCGGTACTGCTTTCTAATAATGTTTCGCTTACATTTGGCGGTCCCTTTTTAATTAGTACATTACAGGACAACAATCTAAAACAATGGCAGCAGCATATGTGGGACTGTGGACTTTATCTGGGAAAACGCTTTGAGGAGCGCTTTTTTCAGTCAGTAAAAAAAAGTCTTTTCTCAGCCTGAAAACACAAATTGTTTTGACTGCTATATAAACATGTTTCCAAAGCAGGTATCTATTGATACGCCTGTAAATGAAGGCTTTCTGCTGACTTTGTGGCAAAAAAAGCAGTGGGAGCAAATGACTACACAGCTTCGCCTTATGGCTAAGTGATAGATTAAGCAACACCAAAATAGCATTACCATCATAATAACAACTAGGAGGAATCAAAATGGAACCATTGGTAGGTATTATCATTGGCAGTGACTCTGACCTTGGTGTCATGAGTAAGACAGCAGAGATTTTAGACAAACTGGAGATCCCGTATGAGTTTAGCATCATCTCTGCACACCGGACTCCGGACAGAATGTATGAATATGCAAGACAGGCAAGAAAAAAGAGGTTTAAAAGCAATCATTGCAGGAGCCGGCGGAGCAGCTCATGTTCCAGGCATGGTTGCCGCTATGACAACCGTTCCTGTAATTGGCGTTCCGATTCAGGCAAAAGCACTTGACGGCATGGATGCACTCTTCTCTATCTGCCAGATGCCTCCGGGAATCCCGGTTGCCACAGTTGCCATTAACGGTGCTTTAAATGCAGGTATTCTTGCAGCAAAAATCATTGCTACAAATGATGAAGCACTGGCAGACCGCCTTGAGGCTTACGCTACAAATATGAAGGAAACCGTTGAGAAAAAGGCTGCAAAGCTGGAAAGCATCGGTTACAGCGAGTATTTAAAGCAGATGCAGTCAAAATAATTATTAAAAATGACTCGCACAAATTAAAAATCACAAAACACGTATACCACATCACTACTACATAAGTGCTGCAAAAAGCAGCAGAAGGAGATCAACATGGATTACAAGCACGCTGGAGTTGACATTGAGGCAGGTTACAAGTCAGTTGAACTGATGAAGGAGCACGTTAAGAAAACACTTAGACCAGAGGTATTAACCGGACTTGGCGGATTTTCAGGAGCATTTTCTATGGACGTTTCAAGCAGATGGAAAAGCCAACTCTTGTTTCTGGAACAGATGGTGTTGGAACTAAGTTAAAGCTTGCTTTCTTAATGGACAAACATGACACGATCGGTATTGACTGCGTGGCAATGTGTGTAAATGATATTGCATGTGCTGGCGGTGAGCCGCTGTTTTTCCTTGACTATATCGCATGTGGAAAGAATTATCCGGAAAAAATTGCAGATATCGTAAAGGGTGTAGCTGAGGGCTGTTTACAGTCTGATGCAGCATTGATCGGCGGTGAGACTGCTGAGCATCCAGGTCTTATGCCAGAGGAAGAGTATGATCTGGCTGGCTTTGCAGTTGGTATTGTTGATGAAAAGGATATGATCACTGGACAGGATCTTAAGGCAGGCGATGTTTTAATTGGCGTTGCTTCCAGTGGTGTTCATTCAAATGGATTCTCTCTTGTTCGTAAGATTTTTGAGATGACAAAGGAAAGTCTTGATACCTACTATGATGAATTAGGAAAGACTCTTGGTGAGGCACTGCTCACACCTACCCGCATCTATGTAAAGGCAATGAAGAGTATGAAGGATGCTGGCGTAAAGGTAAAGGCATGCAGCCATATTACTGGAGGCGGTTTCTACGAGAATATCCCGCGTATGCTCAAGGATGACACCGTTGCTGTAATCGAGAAGAACAGCTACCCGATTCCGCCAATCTTCACTTTAATGGCAAAGAAGGGAAACGTTGATGAGCAGATGATGTACAACACCTACAACATGGGTCTGGGACTTGTCATCGCAGTGGATCCGCACAGGCAGATGCAGCCATCGCAGCTATCGAAGCAGCTGGTGAGAAGGCATACCGTGTTGGAAGCATTGAAGCTGGAGAGAAGGGTGTTATCTTAAAATGAGTAAGTTAAAGATCGCAGTGTTAGTCAGCGGCGGAGGCACCAATCTGCAGGCTATAATTGACAAGATCGCGTCTGGCGAAATCACAAACACCGAGATCGCACTCGTTTTTTCAAACAACCGTAAGGCATATGCATTGGAGCGCGCAAAAATGGCAGGGATTCCTGCCAAAGCGCTGTCTCCAAAGCAGTTTGAAAACAGAGAGGCATTTAACGATGCCGTGCTTGAGGTGATTGAAGAAAGCAAAGCTGAGTTGATCGTACTTGCAGGCTGTCTTATGTATATCCCGCCAAAGCTGATTGAAAAATATCACAACCGGATTATCAATATTCATCCATCCTTAATCCCGTCCTTTTGCGGAAAGGGTTATTATGGCCTGACAGTACACGAAAAGGCACTAAAGCGCGGTGTGAAAGTGACAGGTGCTACAGTTCATTTTGTGGATGAGGTACTTGATAATGGACCAATCATTTTGCAAAAGGCAGTAATGATTGAAGAAGGCGATACACCAGAAGTTTTGCAGCGCCGTGTTATGGAACAGGCAGAGTGGGTTATTTTGCCAAAGGCAATTGATTTGATTGCAAATGGAAAAATATCGGTTGAAAATGGAATTGCCCATATCAAAGAGTAAATAAAAAGTGAAGGAAGGTTGCAGGCAATATGAAGGTACTGATTATAGGAAGTGGCGGAAGAGAGCATGCCATTGCATGGAAGCTAAGTAAAAGCCCAAAGGTAACGAAGTTATATTGTGCACCAGGAAATGCCGGAATTGGACAGATCGCTGAGTGTGTTCCGATTTCTGCCATGGAATTTGACAAGCTGGCTGATTTTGCACAGGAAAACGGCATTGATCTTACAGTTGTAGGTATGGATGATCCGCTTGTAGGCGGCATTGTTGATGTATTTGAGGCGAGAGGCCTGCGTGTATTTGGACCTCGCAAGAATGCAGCAATTTTGGAGGGTTCCAAGGCTTTTTCCAAGGATCTCATGAAAAAGTATGGTATTCCAACTGCCGCATATGAGAATTTCCATTCTCCAGAGGATGCAATCGAATATTTAAAAACTGCGAAAATGCCAATCGTATTAAAGGCTGATGGACTTGCACTTGGAAAGGGCGTTTTAATCTGCAATACAAGAGAAGAAGCCATGGAAGGTGTAAAGACACTGATGCTTGACAAGCAGTTTGGTGCTGCCGGTGATACTATTGTTGTTGAAGAATTTATGACAGGAAGAGAAGTTTCTGTTCTTACCTTTGTAGATGGAAATACCTATCGCGTAATGACAAGCGCACAGGATCACAAGCGCGCAAAAGACGGCGATCAGGGCTTAAACACAGGTGGTATGGGAACCTTCTCACCAAGTCCATTTTATACAAAAGAAGTTGATGCATACTGCAGAGAGCATATCTATCAGCCAACGGTTGACGCAATGGCTTCTGAAGGACGTACCTTCCAGGGTATCATTTTCTTTGGACTTATGTTGACCAAAGAAGGACCAAAGGTGCTTTGAGTATAATGCGCGTTTTGGAGATCCAGAGACACAAGTTGTTCTTCCACGTATGAAGAATGATATTGTGGATCTGTTCGAAGCCTGCATTGATCAGACACTTGACAAAATTGATCTTCAGTTTGAGGATAATGCAGCTGTATGTGTTGTTTTGGCATCTGACGGCTATCCTGTTCACTACGAAAAGGGTCTTCCAATTTCTGGTCTTGAAGCTTTTGATGGCAAAGATGATTACTTTGTATTCCATGCTGGAACAAAGAAGCAGGGCGATACATTTGTGACAAACGGAGGACGAGTTCTTGGTGTAACAGCAACAGGAAAAGATCTAAAGGAAGCGCGTTCAAAAGCTTATCAGGCAACCGAGTGGATCTCATTTGACAATAAGTATATGAGACATGACATCGGAAAGGCCATTGATGAGGCATAATACAAAAAAGAACTCCTCTTTGAGGGGTTCTTTTTAATTCTGGTTTCTTGCAATTATCTTAACAATTCAAGCAAATCTATTGACAGAACACATTTTGTGCTTTAGTATAGACAAGTACGGTAAATGTTGATAAAACAAAGCAACACAAAAAAGAACAGATAATTTGGAGGATGAAAACATGAGACGTTTTGCAGGGCTGTTTATGGCAGCATGCATGACCGTAGCTGTTCCTGCAGCAACGGTTTTCGCAGACGAAGTCGCAACCGAGTCAGTTGAAGCATCAGCTGAGACTGATGGTGAGACAAACGCTGAAGAACAGGATTCAAACGCTGAGAGTCAGGAAGAATCTCAGGAAACA
>ENA-OQCN01001693-OQCN01001693.1-human-gut-metagenome-genome-assembly--contig:-NODE-1693-length-10450-cov-3.187930_pt1 | contig 10450 bp, 15 predicted proteins | sample MGYA00242497_ERZ504576 | MGnify/ENA primary metagenome ERZ504576 (study PRJEB26092, sample SAMD00036296) | human gut metagenome | host: Homo sapiens | study: EMG produced TPA metagenomics assembly of...
ACAGATGCGACCACAAGATAGATTATTAAAAATTCATCGTTGAACTTACAGATATTATTCAAAAATATAAACCTGATGTAATGGCGTAGAACAATTATTTTTCAATCGCAATGTAACTACTGCCATTCCTGTCGGTCAAGCTCGTGGTATCGTCTTATTGACCGCAGCCGAAAATCAAATTGAATTAGTTGAACGCACACCGCTACAAATCAAGCAATCCGTAGTGGGCTTTGGCAGAGCGAGCAAAGAACAAGTCATCTATATGGTAACAAAATTGCTCCATCTTCCTGAACCGCCAAAACCTGATGATGTCGCCGACGCTCTAGCTGTAGCTATCTGTACTACTCATTGTATGAATAGCCTCACATGGCGAAATAAATTATAATTAAATTAATAATGATTAATAAATAAATTAACAAGGAAAGATTTTATGATAGGATATTTACAGGGAAAAGTCACTTTTATTGCCAGTGATTTTTGCTTTATTGACGTTCATGGTGTCGGCTATCGCGTATTTATCAGCACTAGCACACGTGCACAATTAAAAATGAATGAAGAAATCAAACTCTTTACTTATTTAAGCGTGCGTGAAGATGCCATGTTATTATATGGTTTCATCAATCAATTAGAATATGATGTCTTTTGCAAATTAATTTCCGTATCTAAGATTGGCCCTAAAGCTGGGCTTGGTCTGCTCTCTAGTCTTTCTAGTGAAAAACTCATCTGGGCTATCCAAAATAAACAAGTCAGCTTACTCACCAATGCCCCTGGGATTGGCAAGAAAACAGCTGAACGCATTGTCTTAGAATTAAAAGATAAATTAACTGAACTCAACTTAAGTATTTCTGATGAAGTTTTAGACCAACCAATCTTGATTGATACACCTAGTGAAGATGAAAAAATAGATATGTATGAAGAAGCAACTCAAGCCCTTCTTTCTCTTGGCTATACAAAACCAGAAATCAATTCTGTACTCAAAAAAGCTGGCAATATGACTAATACAGAAGATATTATTAAATTTGCACTCAAAGAATTATCCTTAAGTTAAAACAAAAATATAACATAATAGATTAAATAAAGGAGCTTTTATTATGAAATTTTCTCCGCAAAATGAACGTCAATTTGCCGTAGTCGGTCTTGGTAGATTTGGTAGAAATATCGCTAAATCTCTTCATGAAATGGGCTATGATGTTCTTGCTATTGATAAAGATATGGAAAAAGTCCAAGACTTTAGCCATGAAGTAACTCATGTAGTTCAAGCAGATACTACAGATGAAGAAGCACTTCGCTCTTTAGGTATTTTAAATTTTGATGTTGTAATCGTGCTATCGGTGATGATACTGAAGCTAATATCATGACTACACTTCAATTAAAAGAAATCGGTGTTCCTTATATCGTTGCTATCGCTAAAAGTCCATTGCAAATCAAAGTATTAGAAAAAATCGGAGCTAACCGCATTGTTGCTCCAGAGCGAGATATGGCTCGTCGTGTTGCTTATAACCTTGCTTCTACAAATATCATGGATTATATTGAATTATCACCAAAATTCAGTATCGTGGAAATCGCTGTGCCAAAAGCTATCCGCAATAAAACACTCAGCGAATCAAATATCCGTGCTAAATATGGCTTAAACGTTGTTGCTATCAAACGTCATGATAATTTAATTATTTCTCCACTTCCTACAGAAGTATTACTCGAAAATGATATCGCTATCGTTGTTGGTAGCAATGAAAGTATCAATGGCTTGGAGGCTCTAGAAAAATAATGGAGCTAATCACAAGTTTAACTAATGCTAAAGTCAAAATGGCTTTAAGCTCCAACAAAAAAAATATCGCGACAAATACCAATTATTTATATTAGAAGGTATTCGCAATGCTGAAATGGTTATTGCCAAAAATATTTCCGTGCAAATGTGTTTTTTCACACAAAAAGCATTTACAAATGAACGCGGAAAATCCATTTTAGAACAATTAAATTGTCCTTGTTTTGAAGTTCCTGAACATATTTATCAAAAAATCAGTGATACTCAATCTCCACAGGGATTAATGTTGATTTTACCTATACAAAATCACAATTTAGATGATTTAGCTACAATAAATAAATCAGGACTTTATCTGATTTTAGATAGATTACAAGACCCTGGAAATATCGGCACCATCATTCGCACAGCTGATGCTATGGGTGTAAAAGCCATCATCGGCCTAAATGGAACAGCCGATATCTATTCTCCAAAAGTAGTGCGTTCTGCGATGGGTTCTTTATTCAATCTCCCTATAATCACTAAAATTTCTGAACAAGATTTATTATCTTTTTGTCAAAGTCATAATTTAACACTTTATGCTACAGCTTTAGATAATAGTGCCAAAGCTTCATGGGATATTTCCTATCCCCAAGATTGTGCTATTATTTTAGGCAATGAAGCCAATGGTGTTTCTGATAATTTATTAGACAAATGTAATGCTAAAATATACATTCCGATGAAAGGCGATGCTGAATCATTGAACGTGGCAAATGCTGGTTCAATGATTATGTATGAATATTGTCGCCAAAATATTTGACCACAGTAAAAATCAATGCTATAATCTAATAGCTAAAGACATGAGTATGAAAGATAATCGCGTATACTTTTTGTATATGAGGAAAGTCCGGGCTCCACAGGGCAATGTGCTGGATAACGTCCAGCGAGGGTGACCTCAGGGAAAGTGCTATAGAAACTTAAACCGCCTGTGAATACAGGTAAGGGTGGAAAGGTGCGGTAAGAGCGCACCAGCATGCAGGTGACTGTATGGCTAGGTAAACCCCACATGGAGCAAGACCGAATAGGGAAGGGATGAAGTGGCCCGCTGAGCCTTCCGGGTTGTGTCGCTAGAGCTTATAGGTAACTATAAGTCCAGATAAATGATTATCACCACGCAAGTGGAACAAAACTCGGCTTATTGATTACTCATATCTTTAGTGAAAACTGCCTTACTGGCAGTTTTTTTATTTTAACTATTTGATTTTTAAGCTAAATATATTAAAATATATTTAGAAATAAATATTTACATTAATAAAATTTATTTTAATCTAGGATAAAGAAGGAGTTTCTTGTGGATATTAATCAAATGCAAACTATTTTACAATCAAATTTGAAACCTAATCGTTATGCTCATTGTCTTGGGGTAATGGATACTGCCATCATCTTGGCAAAACGATTTGGCGTAGATGAAGAACAAGCTGCTATTACTGGCTTATTGCACGATTGTGCACGTGAGTTTGCAACCGAAGATTTAATTGCTGAATGTGAAAAACGTCATCTCTATATTACAGATATTGACCGTCAATTACCTATTTTAATGCATGCCCCACTCGGCACTGCTATTGCTAAAGAAAAATATGATGTTCATGATACTGCTATTTTAAAAGCTATCGCTTCTCATACTGTTGGCGGAGCTAATATGTCTAAACTCGACAAAATAGTTTATCTTGCCGATATGATAGAACCTCATCGTAAATTTGAAGGCTTAGATAAACTTCGCAAACAAGCCATGACACAAGACCTTGATACTGTTATGATAAGTGCTTTTAACCAATCCATATTATTTATTATGCGTAAAGGACATACTATTCACCCATATACAGTAGCTGCGCGTAATGAAATTCTCCTCCAACGAGAATTATAATATGCCCCCAAAAAAGATTAAAACTTCAACAAAAACTACGAATAGAAAAACGAAAAAGCCACTTATTAAACGTATACGCCTTGGTCGTTTATTGCTTGTACTTATACTTTTATCTAGTATTGTATATGGCTCATATATTGTAATTTCTGAAATTTATTCTTGGGGTAGTTTTAAATATGCTCAATACCAAGAAGCACATCCTAGCAAACCACAAAAACCACCTATTCCACCGCAATTCACTGATAAACGTTTTGAAAATTACACTAATATTTTATTCATTGGTATAGATGATAAACCTGTTGAAGGTATTGCTGAATCTGGTCGTTATGCAGATGCTCTCATGCTTGTAAGCATGGATCATACTAATGGGGAAATACGTTTCTTATCTCTACCTAGAACAATCAAGACCTCTATAGATGGTCGCAAAGACCCAGAATATCTCAGCTTCACTTATTATTATGGTGGTGCACCTTTGACAGTTAATACTGTTTCCCAATTATTAAATATACCAATAACTCAATATGTAGCTTTAGACCGTAAAAGTATAGCTAAATTTGTAGATACTATTGGTGGAATTAATTTATATGTAGAAAATAATATGGATTATGAAGACCCTGTAAGTGCACTTCCGTCCATCTCACTCAAGGATATCAACATTTAACTGGCGATATGTCTCAACAATATCTCATCTTCCGCAATGATGATTTAGGTGATATTGGTCGTATTCAACGTCAGCAAAAATTTGCCAAAGCTTTATTTGAAAAAATGATGTCCTTGGAAACAATTCCTACATTGCCAACAATTCTTGATATTTGGGAAAATAATATTGATACTAATATTAACATTTTAGATATTTCTAATCTGATAAATTTATTAGATACTCTTAGCACTACAGAAATAAAAATTAAAATGCTTCCAGGTAATCTCATTCCAACTGGCGATTGGGTACCAGATAATGCCCGCGTGGAACAAGAAATAAATGATATGTTCCCACCAGTTCCAGAAGATACCGCCAAGGACGCTGAAGAATAACCATAAATAAATTATTATAGAAAGGCAAGTGTTTATATGACCTTAACTTCTCAAGAAAAAAGCCAATTAATAGCAAAAGCTGCTAGCGATAAAAAAGCATTAGATATTATGATTATGAATATGCATGATTTGACTACTACTACTGATTATTTCATCGTATGTAGTGCTACTACAGCAACTCAAGTTCGTGCTATAGCTGACAATATTGAAGATGAAATGACTCAAGCTGGTGAAGAATTCTTGCATAAAGAAGGATATCAAAATGCTGAATGGATATTATTAGACTTTGGAAATTGCGTTGCTCATATCTTCACTGAAGAAGCTCGTCGTTTCTATGGTCTAGAAAGCTTATGGGGCGAAGCTCTACTGTTGAATACGAAGATTAAACAACGAGGTTAAATAAATATATTGATAGAAAAACACCAAAAAAAATATCAACCAAGTACTGTAGTAACTATGAAAGTCGCACGTGTTGGTGAAATGGGCGCATTTTTAGATTCCCAAACAGGCAATACTAGTGATGATATTTTGTTGCATAAATTACAACAAACCTCTCCTGTAAAGCCTGGCGATAAAGTATCTGTGTTTTTATATAAAGACCCGCATGGACGACTTACTGCCAGTATGAGAACTCCTAGAATGCGTGAAGGACAGATTGCTCGTTTAAAAGTAATCAATACTAGCCGTGATGGTGCATTTTTAGATGTCGGTGCTGAACGTGGTATCTTTATGCCATATGCTGGTATGCGAGGAAAATTACAAGTAGGCGAAGTCGTTTGGGCAAAATTATACACAGATAAATCTGGTCGATTAGCTATGACTATGAAAGTTGAAGATGAAATTCGTCGTGCTTCTCGCCCTGCTGACAATGTAAAAGTCGGCGATATGGTTTCTGGCTCTGTTTATAATTTTACAGAACAAGGTGCTTTTATCTTCACAGACGAACGTTTTATCGCTTTTTTAGATAAGCGTGAAATGACTACTAAACCACGTGTTGGACAGACTTTAACTACACGTATTACTTTTATTCGTGATGATGGCCGTATCAATGTTTCTATGCGACCAATCAAAGAAAAAGCTATTAATCTTGATGCTCAAATGCTTTATGATACACTTATGGCTCGAGGTGGCAAAATGCCTTATTGTGATGAAACCGCTTCTGAAGTTATTCGTGAACGCTTTGGTATCAGTAAATCTGCCTTTAAACGTGCATTAGGCCATTTAATGAAGGAAGGCAAAGTAGAACAAAAAGATGGTTGGACTTGTTTAATATCACAAGAATAACCTACAAGCTATCTGACATATTTTGCCGGATAGCTTTTTTTGAGCAAGGAAAGGAGAGCATTTTGTGCTTACAATCAAAGAATTTCGCAAAGTATCCTCTATAGAAGAAGCTTATGAATTAAATCAAAAAAAGACTAATCGCATCATTGGCGGTATGTTATGGTTGAAAATGCAAACTGGTAATGTAAATATCGCTATCGATTTATCTGGTTTAAATTTAGATACTATCGAAGAAACTGATACAGAATTTAAAATCGGTGCTATGACAACATTACGCGATTTAGAACTTCATGCTGGTTTAAATCAATATACTAATAACAGCATGAAAGAAGCTATGCGTCATATTGTCGGTGTACAATTTAGAAATCTTGCTACTGTTGGTGGTAGTATATATGGTCGTTATGGATTTCTGATGTATTGACTGTATTTATGGCTCTTGATGCTTATGTAGAACTTCATCATGCAGGTATCATTCCTATCAGTGAATTTGCTAAAATGCCTTATGATAATGATGTTTTAGTCAATATCATTGTGAAAAAAACTGCTTTAAATTGTGCATATTTATCACATAGACAGACAAAAACAGATTTTCCTGTATTGGCTGTTGCTGTATCTAAACTTCATGACAAATGGCAAGCTGTAATAGGTGCTACTCCTCATCGTGCAGTAATCATTGCTGATGAAGAAAATATCTTAGGTGAAAAAGTATCACCTGAAACTATTGAAGCATTTGCAAATTATGTAAAAGATAATGTAAAAACAAACTCCAATATTCGTGGTTCTGCACAATATCGCAAACATTTAGCATATGTTTTAGTCAAACGTGCTTTAGTATCTATAGGAGGAAATGCTTAATGATTTTAAATGTATGGCTCAATGGAAAAAAAATCAGTGAAGAAATTTCAGCTGATACATTATTGATAGATTTTGTCCGCAAACATGGCTGTAGTAGCGTAAAACGTGGTTGCGACACTTCAAACTGTGGGCTTTGTACTTTATTTGTTGAAGATAAACCTGTATTATCTTGCTCTATGCTCGCCGCTCGTGTTGATGGCAAGCATATAACTACACTTGAAGGACTCCAAGAAGAAGCTCGTGAATTTGGTGCTTTCATTGCCAATCAAGGTGCAGAACAATGCGGTTTTTGCAATCCAGGTTTCATCATGAATGCCATTGCTTTATTTAGAGAAAATCCTAATCCTTCCGATGAAGAAATTCTTGAATATTTAGCTGGTAATCTCTGCCGTTGTTCTGGTTATGAAGGTCAACTTCGTGGTATTCGTGCCTTTTTAGATTATAAAAATGGTAAAACGGAGGAACAAGCATGACTAATTTAGATAATTTAAAATATGTCAATCAACCTATCATGAAATCTGATGCTATGTCACTTGTTACAGGTAAACCTGTATATCTTGATGACGTTGCACCAAAAGATTGCTTGATTGTAAAAGTTTTACGCAGTCCTCATGCCAATGCTATCATTGAAAATATCAATACAACTATAGCTAGTAAAGTTCCTGGTATCGAAGCTATTTTCACTTATCAAGATGTATCTCAAAAACGCTTCACTATGCAGGTCAGACTTATCCTGAACCTAGCCCTTATGACCGTTTGATTTTAGATAAACATGTTCGCTATGTTGGTGACCCTGTAGCTATCGTTGCTGGGGAAAATGAACAAGCTGTAGATAGAGCTTTAAAATTAATCAAAGTTCAATATCAAGTTTTAGAACCATTATTAGATTTCCGTAAATCTAAAGATAATAAAATTCTCGTTCATCCTGAAGATACATGGCGTTCTCTTGCTCCTGTCGGTGCAGATAATAAACGCAATCTCTGTGCTTGTGGCTCTGAAGGTGAAGGCGATGTTGATGAAGTATTAAACAATTGCGATGTTGTAGTTGAAGGAACTTATCATACAAAAGCTTGTCAGCAAGCTATGATGGAACCATTCTGCACATACTGCTACATGGATACTTATAATCGCTTAAATATCATAAGCTCCACACAGATTGTATTCCATGTTCGCCGTATCGTAGCTCACGCTCTTGATATTTCTCAATCAAAAATTCGTGTAACAAAACCTCGTATTGGTGGCGGTTTTGGTGCAAAACAAACTGTAGTAGCTGAAGTTTTCCCTGCTTTTGTAACTTATACAACAGGAAAACCTTCCAAAATGATTTTCACTCGTACAGAATGTCAAATAGCTTCTACACCTCGCCATGAAATGGAAGTTTCCGTGCGAATTGGTGCTACAAAAGAAGGTAAAATCCAAGCTATAGATGTATATACACTCTCTAATACTGGTGCTTATGGTGAACATGGTCCAACGACTGTTGCTTATCTGGTCATAAATCCATTCCACTTTATCGTGGTTTAAAAGCATTTAAATTTGCTTATGATGTAGTATATACAAATGTAATGAGTGCTGGTGCTTATCGTGGCTATGGTGCAACTCAAGGTATTTTCGCTGTAGAAAGTGCTGTTAATGAACTTGCTAGCAAATTAAATATTGACCCTGTAAAACTTCGTGAAATGAACCTTGTCAAAGAAGGCGACGTTATGCCAGCTTATTATGGTGAAACTGCTACAAGCTGTACACTTGACCGCTGTGTAGCTCGCTGTAAAGAAATGATTGGCTGGGACGAAAAATATCCTGCTCGCGATATGGGCAATGGCAAAATCCGCAGTGTTGGTATGGCTATGGCAATGCAAGCTCTGGTATCACATGTGTTGACGTTGGTTCTGCTACATTAAAATTAAATGATGAAGGAATTTACACTTTATCCATCAGTTCTGCTGATATGGGTACAGGCTGTGATACTATCTTAGCTCAAATAGCAGCAGAAGTATTGATGTGTCCATTAGAAAATATCTCTGTAATCGCAGCTGATACAGATGCAACACCTTATGATTCTGGTTCTTATGCTTCTAGTACAACTTATGTAACTGGTAAAGCTGTAGAAAAAACTGCTCTTGGCTTAATCACTAAAATCAAAGCATTTGGTGCTAATATGCTCAAATGTTCTATTGATGATGTTGATTTTGATGGTAAATCTGTAATCAATATGCATACAAATGAAAGCGTTTCTTTAAATGATATAGCTGTAAGTTCTATGTGCGGTGCAACTCAATCACTTCAACATACTGAATCAAATTCTATGCCATCATCTCCACCACCATTTATGGCTGGCATGGTAGAAATAGAACTTGATAAGGAAACAGGTCATGTAGAAATTCTTGATTATTGTGCTGTAGTTGACTGCGGTACTCCAATCAATCCAAATCTTGCACGTGTACAAACAGAAGGTGGTATCGTTCAAGGTATCGGCATGGCATTATATGAAGATGTAACTTATAACAAAAAAGGTGTTCTCGCTGAAAATTCCTTTATGCAATATAAAGTGCCATCTCGTCTTGATATGGGTAAACTTCGCGTGGAATTTGCTAACAGCTATGAACAATCTGGTCCATTTGGTGCAAAATCCATCGGTGAAATCGTTATCAATACACCTTCACCAGCATTAGCTCATGCGATTTACAATGCTACTGGTGTTTGGTTCAAAGAACTTCCTATCACTAGCGAAAAATTGCTATGGCTTTATTAAATAAACAAAAATAAGTCATCTATATATATTTTTTGAGATTTAAATAGGTTAGATATAATCTAACCTATTTTTCTTATATATCCATTAGAAAAATCTTGCAACAATCGCAAATAGGTAAAATATAGTTTATATATTTATAGACGGAAAATTTTTAGGAGGAAAAGTCGCATGCGATTACTCGAAGAGAGAATACAAACAGATGGTATCGTTAGAGAAGGAAATGTTTTAAAAGTCGATAGCTTTTTAAATCACCAAATGGATATCAAATTATTCCGTGAAATAGGTAAAGAATTTAAACGATTATTCGCTAATGAAGAAATTACAAAAATACTCACTATTGAAGCTTCTGGTATAGGTATTGCTTGCATTGTTGCTGAATTTTTTGATGTACCTGTAGTTTTCGCTAAAAAAAGTAAATCTAAAAATATTGCAGGTGCCGTATATACAAGTAAGGTAGAATCTTTCACTCATAATAAAGTTTATGATGTAATTGTTTCTAAAAAATTCTTAACTAAAGAAGATAAAGTATTATTAATTGATGACTTTTTAGCTAATGGAAATGCTTTAAAAGGTCTTATCGAAATCGTAAAATCCGCTGGTGCTGAACTTATTGGTGCTGGTATCGTCATTGAAAAAGGTTTCCAAAAAGGTGGCGCTGATTTACGCGCTCAAGGTGTTCATTTGGAATCTCTTGCTATTGTTGATTCTATGGACGATGTTACAGGTAAATTAATTTAGAGAACAATAATATATGTATTATTATTAAAATAAAAGCAATTTAATAATTAGATTTTTGCTCTAACTATTGAATGCTTTTATTTATTATTAACGAAAATATTTAAATACCTTTATAGAGAATTTTAGG
>ENA-OQCN01001694-OQCN01001694.1-human-gut-metagenome-genome-assembly--contig:-NODE-1694-length-10437-cov-2.367119_pt1 | contig 10437 bp, 12 predicted proteins | sample MGYA00242497_ERZ504576 | MGnify/ENA primary metagenome ERZ504576 (study PRJEB26092, sample SAMD00036296) | human gut metagenome | host: Homo sapiens | study: EMG produced TPA metagenomics assembly of...
GCAAAAATTATTATTTTTTTATTTTATAAAATATGACGGTATGATACCACTCATAAATTATCAATAGTTACATTGTCTCATTCAACCACCGCATTTCTCCTGGTTCTAGTGTCAACCTTACGATAAAATCGCCATTGATATACAGATCTGTCTGACATTCTTTTCCTGAATTATTTATGACAGCTATTTTTTGCGTTTTCTGAAAAACAGTGACCTCAGTATCTACATTTGTTACGTAATATCGTTTCATCTCCTGTTCCATTCCCGCTGCATAATAAATTGCACGAAGCAGAATACGGCAGTTCTGAGGGGAATACGGCAATCCTGCAAAGTAAACACCGTGACCTTTTCCGTATTGATTAACAACCAGCTGGCTGTATTCTCCATCCATTGCAAGAATCTGATAATGATCTCCCTGCGCATAAATGCGGGTCGTACCTTCTCCGAAATCAATATCCCCTTCAATATCTTCCAAGATAAAATGCTGCGGATTTTTCTCGTTATATTTATCTGTACTTAGTGAAAAACCCATCTCACGATCTACACCAAGCACATCCGCCAGCTGGAAAAATCTTCCCTGATGCTGATATGCTGTCGGTTCTCCTACTCCGATAAATCCACCACCTTCATCCACAAACTGTCTTAACGTTGTTACAACTGCTTCATCAATCCAATTTTCAGCTCCACTGAATGACGTATATGCATCTCCAACATTGATGATCACCCTGATATCTTTTGGGATTCCTTTTTTCACATCATCAAAAGAGATAAATTCCACATCAAACGGCATTCCACTCAGACATTCCAGCACTCCCTCTGCAGAATAAGTTTCTCTGTGCCATATTGCATGATGCACCTGGTTTGACATCCATTTCCGCAAACCTCCCCAACAGTTTAAAACTGCTACTTTAAATGGTGCAACATAAGATTTCGTCCCGTTCATATTTTCATGTATCTGTCTGAATTCCCCGACAACACTTTGAATCTCTTCTATAAATCCCGGCCATTCACTGGCCAATTTTAAATATCCGCCATATCCGATGCGGTCAAGCGGAGAACGTAAAATTGCCCTTCTCGCTTTCATCCAGTTGTCCTTTGCCTCCCCTATGGGATCTCCGCCTTCTCCAAACACGTCGGGGAAAAAATATGGCAAAAGCCTTCCTTCTGTATATTTAACCCCTTTTATATCTGAAATCATACGGAGTGTCACACCACTGCCAACAGAACCAACTACTGCATCCAGACCAATTTCTGCAAAATATTTTCCGTATGGTTCCGTCCCTATCCAATGATCTCCCAAAAACATCATCGCTTCTTTTCCATAGGAATGAACAATATCTACAAGTTCCTTGGCAAGCGCACAAACTTCCTGCTGCTGGAATTCAATAAAATCCTTAAACTCACGACTTGGCACACGGAACATGCTGTTGTGATATCCCTGATCCACAATAAATTCCGGTCTGAATTTATACCCTGCCCACTTTTCAAATTTCTCTAATATGTATGGACTTACACTTGCACTATATCCAAACCATTCTACAAATTTTTCACGTTTTTTATCATCAAAGGTAAGTGTAAACTGGTGAAAAAAAGTCGTAAATCTTACCACGTCGATCTGCGGGTTTTCTTCACACCAGCGTTTTAATTTTTCTTTTACGTACTTCTGGGTTTTCGGCTGCCGCACATCATATGTCAGTTGATGTGGTGTATCTTTCCAATCATTTGTAATAAAGTTATACATATGTACAGGATCCCATATTAAAAACGCCAGAAAACTTACCGTATATTCATGATAAGGAATGGTTTTTATTTCAACTTCTTCCCGTTCTTTTTTAAATTCCCAGTCATCGACAGAAACCACTTCACCCGTTGTGCGATCAATTACTTCCCACCATCTTTTGGGATCATCCAACGTATTGACTTTTAACTGCTGTGTATGAAATCCTTCCATCAATCTTATACATAGTTTTTCACTTCTTGCAGTTACACGATTGCTGATCAGGTATTCCTGTTGAATCTCTTCCGGATTTTGCTCGGCCCAGGCATTATCCTTTCTGGTCGTATAATACGTTGCATATTTCTTTACCGGCTCATTCAATAACGCATCCGGCATCTCCGTTCCGTCACAGTCACGCAATGCATCTGCTCCAAGAAGATTTTTCAATCGTATGGTTTCCTCGACAATGTCTGCATCGGTCGGCAATGTCAGTCTGCCTGTTTTGTTTTTGTCATTCCTGTCTTCTCCTTTCTTGTCTCATCACCTGATGTTTTTTAAGTATATCTGTCTGCATCAACTGCTTCAATTTTTATGTTGCTCTAATTTTTATATATCTTGCTTTATACTCAATAAAATATTTGCATTTATCATAAATTACTGTATACTTGCAATAAGAAACCCTATTTAATTTCTATTTTATTCATCAGTTTCACAACATTATTTTAGTAATATTGCGGTTTAATCTATAAGATATAAAATTTGATACAACAGGAAGATAATACAAATGAGTAATGAATTAATTAATTTTGAGTACAAAGGAGTACCCGATCCGGATTTTTAAACTTCGTTATATTTCTATTTCTAAATACGAAGGGGATTGGCAAAGCCACCCTCACACCCATCAGTTTTCTGAACTTTTCTATGTTATCAGTGGAAAAGGTGTATTTTACATTGAAAATGATACGGTTTCTGTATGTGCAGACGATCTGATAATCATAAATCCACATATTGAACATACGGAAAAAACGATGTCAAACGATCCTATGACCTATATTGTATTTGGTGTAGAAGGGCTCGCTTTCTATTTTAATTCCCAAAACGCTGCTAACCCAAAAGGATACAGCTACTATAATTATGGTTCCGCCAAAACACACTTTATTAATTTTTCCCAGATTATGATAAAAGAGTTTAATGCAAGAAAGCCAGGTTTTGAAGCATCTGTCATGGTCTCCTACAGGTTTTGCTTGTTTATATTACACGCGAACAGCATCTTTCTGTCATATCTGATACCACTTTGCAAATATCAAAGGAATGTTTTGTTGCGAAAAAATATATTGATGCTAATTATGCAAAAAATATTACTTTAGATCTGCTCGCTGAAATCACCCATATCAACAAATTTTATTTATCACATTCTTTTACGGAGTATGTTGGAACATCCCCCATCAATTACCTGATGGAAACCAGACTCGCTGCAAGCAAAGAACTATTGCTCAGCTCCAGTCGCTCGATTGCAGAAGTTGCATCCAGCACAGGTTTTCATCACAGTCGTATTTTTCGCAGATTTTCCGAAAGAATACAGGTATGTCACCCCTGCAATACCGTAAACTGAAACAAACAGATTCGAAAACCATGCAGGATGATTCCTATTATATTTGAAAATTTTATAGAAACATATAGACTTAATTGATCATTTCATGCACAAAATGATACACATTTTCTTTATTACGACAAAACAAAAAAATCCGCCAAAGCCCCACTGCATAGAAATGCAGTCCCAGTCTTTGACGGATTTTCTTATTCATTGATTTTCATTTTATTTCTGGTTAATATAGTTGACCAGTCCCTCACAGTCAATAATTTTCTGCATGAACGGCGGGAACGCCTGGCCCTGATATGAGGTACCCTTTGTCACATCCGTGATCACTCCTGTGTCAAAGTTGACTTCCACTTCGTCCCCGGCTTCGATCTCTTTTGCCGCCTGCGGACATTCAATGATCGGAAGTCCGATATTGATCGCATTACGGTAAAAAATACGTGCAAATGTCTCTGCAATAACACAGCTTACTCCGGCTGCTTTATAGAAATCGGAGCATGCTCTCTGGATGAACCGCATCCAAAGTTTTTATTTGCCACCATGATATCTCCAGCTTTGACATTTTTCACGAAATCTTTATCGATATCTTCCATGCAATGCAATGCCAGTTCCTTCGGATCAGAAGAATTTAAGTATCTTGCCGGAATGATGACATCGGTATCTACGTTGTCTCCGTATTTGAATACATGACCTTTTGCTGCTTTCATGTTTACTCTCCTTTTTCTTAAACCTATGCTACTTCATCCGGTCCGGAAAGTTTTCCGGTAATCGCACTTGCTGCCGCTACTGCCGGGCTGGCAAGATAAATCTCAGACTCCACATGTCCCATTCTTCCTACGAAGTTACGGTTTGTGGTGGAAACGCAGCGCTCATGCTCTGCAAGAATTCCCATATAACCGCCAAGGCAAGGTCCACAGGTCGGTGTGCTCACGACTGCACCAGCCTCGATAAAGGTCTTAAGCAGTCCTTCTTCCATTGCATCAAGGTAAATCTTCTGTGTTGCCGGGATCACGATCACACGCAATCCTTTTGCTACTTTTTTGCCTTTTAAAATAGATGCTGCCACACGCAGGTCATCCATTCTTCCATTTGTACAGGAGCCGATCACTACCTGGTCGATCTTGATGTCACCGACCTCGTCGATCGTCTTTGTGTTCTCCGGAAGGTGTGGGAATGCAACGGTTGGCTTTAAAGTACTAAGGTCGATCGTATAAGTCTCCTCGTACTCTGCATCCTCATCTGCCTCGTAGACAACATATGGACGTTTGGAATGTGCTTCCATATATTCCTTTGCAAGATTATCTACCGGAAAAATACCATTTTTTCCGCCTGCTTCGATTGCCATGTTTGCGATTGTAAAACGGTCATCCATAGAAAGGCAGGAAATGCCGTCCCCAACAAATTCCATTGATTTGTAGAGCGCACCGTCCACACCAATCATTCCGATGATATGTAAAATGATGTCTTTTCCGCTGATCCATTTTGCCGGTTTGCCGGTCAGGACAAATTTGATCGCTGCCGGGACTTTAAACCATGCTTTTCCGGTTGCCATACCAGCCGCCATATCCGTACTGCCGACTCCGGTGGAAAATGCACCCAGCGCACCGTAGGTACAGGTGTGGGAATCCGCACCGATAATGACATCGCCTGCCACGGTAAGACCTTTCTCCGGCAGCAGTGCATGCTCTATTCCCATCTCTCCTACATCAAAATAATTTGTAATATCATGCCGGCATGCAAACTCTCTGACGCATTTACAATGCTGTGCAGATTTGATATCCTTATTCGGCACGAAGTGATCTAATACAAGTGCGATCTTATCCTTATCAAAGACACCGTCCACCTTCATTTTATCCATTTCATGAATCGCTACCGGTGAAGTAATGTCGTTGCCTAAAACCAGATCCAAATCTGCCTCAATAAGCTGTCCGGCACTGACTGATGGAAGTCCTGCATGAGCTGCAAGGATTTTCTGTGTCATCGTCATCCCCATGGGTATATCCTCCTAAAAAATTAAAATCTGTGTCAGGAATGGTGTGTGCCCGTTCCCGTTTTTTGTGTGATGTGTGTGTAGAACAACATTCGCTGTCCTATCTGTATGTTATTCTAACACAGGTGTTACTATAATAAAAATACATATTAAATATATTTACCATAACTAAACTTCATGGTATAATGAGAAAAATTATCGATGTATCCAGTATCAGAAAGGAATTTTATCATGAACCAGATTTATCATCTTATCGGATTTTTTATACCGTTGCAAATACCGGCAACATTTCAAAGGCTGCCAAAGAACTCTACATCAGCCAGCCTGCCATCAGTAAATCCATCCAGAAATTAGAGGAAGGTGTCGGCTGCAAGCTGTTTTCCCGAAGTTCGCGCGGCGTTGTCTTAACCGATGAGGGAAAACTGCTCTACGACCATGTGAGCAGTGCCTTTGAGACTTTAACCCTCGGTGAGGAAAAATTAAAACGTTCCATTGAGCTCGGTGTCGGACACTTAAAGATCGGTGTCAGCGCAACCCTCTGTAAATATCTGCTGCTTCCTTATTTGCAGGAATTTATAAGACAGAACCCGCATGTCTCTATCTCCATCACCTGCCAGTCGACCAACGAGACACTTGAACTGCTCGAGGACAATAAGATCGATATCGGTCTGGTAGGAAAACCGGATAATTTAAAAAATATCCATTTTGATTTTCTCGAAGAGATCGAAGATATCTTTGTCTGCACCAAAGACTATCTGCGGAATTTGCGCGCGCGCGGCGTCCACAAGGATCAGATCCTTACAAACTCAACACTGATGCTGCTCGATAAAAACAATATGACACGCCAATATATCGACGACTATCTTTCTGACAACCAGATTCAGGTCAAGGAATCCATCGACATCTCCAGCATGGATCTTCTGATCGACTTTGCCCGTATCGGTGTCGGCGTTGCCTGCGTCATCAAAAGTTTTGTAAAAGAGGATCTTGCCTCCGGCGCCTTAGTGGAGATTCCGCTTGGATCCCAATCCATAAGCGTGAGGTCGGTTTTGCCTATAAAACAACGACAAAACCTTCCAAAACACTTGGGGAATTTATCCGGTTTTATAAAAACTTTTAACAGATACAATATAATAGAATGCACGCTCCGCGAACATTCTATTATCATGAACTATACAGCCAGGTTGGCAAAGCGAATTGGCTCAATAAACTTTATTTCTTTTCAAAACTATATAGCCATATTCGCAAAGCCAACTGGCTCAATAAACTTTACTTTTTCTCAAAACTATACAGCCAGTTGGCTTTTAAGAAGTAAATTAAAAAGATGACTGAACTGATTGACCAGGTCAGCGGGTACGCCCAGAAGATGACCTGGATCTTCGGGATAAAATGCACGGTAACCGTGATGTATGTAATTCTTATGATGCACCAGGATGCAAGCATGACAAACATTGGCACGGTAGATTTTCCCGCACCGCGCATGATACCGGCGATACAGTGCGAAAATGCCAGAAAGCAATAAAAAAATGCTTCTATATGTGCCTGTCTGGTCGCAAATTCAACAACCTGCGCTTCATTGTTAAATGCCGCTGCAAGCTGCGGGATCGTAAAAAATACGATCACACCGACAACTTCTGCAAGCAGTGTCGAACAGGTAATGCCAAAATACGCACCTTTGCCCTGTCATACTGTTTTGCTCCGAGATTCTGCCCGATGAACGTTGTGAGCGACATTGCAAAACAGGTGATCGGCAAAAATGCAAATCCTTCTATTTTCGAATAAACACCACATCCCGCAACTGCCATCACACCAAATTTGTTGATATTCGTCTGCACGATGATATTGGCAAATGAAATGATGGAGTTCTGCATACCGGACGCAGTCCGATTCCGATGATCTGTCCCAACATTCCCCTATGAAAACGGATCTGTGAGATCTGTACCTGATAGACATCTTTGGTGCGCATCAGACGGAGCATACATAAAAATGCGCTGGAAAACTGCGAGATGATCGTCGCAAGTGCCGCAGCACCAACGCCAAATCCCAGTAAACCTACAAACAATAAATCCAGTACAATATTTACAATCGATGAGAAGATCAGATAATAAAGCGGATGTCTGCTGTCCCCGACCGCCTGCAAGATTCCCATCACGATATTATACATGACAAATGCGACCGATCCCGCAAAATATACCCTGAAATATACAATGGAGTTTGGCAGCACCGACTCCGGCGTTCCCATCAATACAAGAATCTGGGGTGCCAATATCATTCCGACCGCTGTCAGGATACAGCCGGACACCAGACCAAATGCAATATTGGTATGTACTGCTTTTTTCAATCCTTCATAATCTGCTGCTCCAAAATATTTCGAAATGACAACGCCGGCACCAACTGCAATTCCATTAAAAAAGCCGACCATCAGAAATATCAGACTGCCGGAAGAACTGACAGCTGCAAGAGCATCACTGCCAAGAAAATTACCGACGATCAGAGAATCGGCGGTATTATATAACTGCTGAAACAGGTTCCCTAAAAAGAGGGGGATTGCAAATGACACAATCCCCTTCCAGATGGAACCCTCTAATAAGTTTGTTCCTTTTTCATCTTATTTCATTACAATATTGACAATTCTTCCCGGAACGTAAATCTCTTTTACAATGTTTCCAGTCAGCTTATCTGCAATTGATTCTTTTGCTTTTGCAATAACATCATCTTTTGCGTCATTTCTGCCGATTGCCAATGTTCCTTTCGTTTTTCCATTGATCTGTACTGCGATCTCAACCGTATTTTCAACTGTTTTTGCCTCGTCAAATTCCGGCCATTTCTGCTGGTATACATAACCTGTTCCGCCAATGATCTGCCAGAGTTCCTCTGTGATATGCGGAGCAACAGGGTTTAACAGAATTAAGAGTGTCTCATACTCGCCCTTAGTCACAGCATTTTTCTTATAGAACTCGTTAATCAAAGCCATCATTGCAGCGATCGCGGTATTGTATTTCAGATTTTCATAATCGCTGCTGACTTTCTTGATGGTCTGATGCATCTTTGTCTCAAGTTCTTTGGAATATCCGGTTTCTTCTGTCATGATGTCCTGTAACTTCCATACACGCTCTAAGAAACGACGGCAGCCCTTGACGCCATCCTCAGACCAGGATGCACTTAAATCAAATGCTCCAATGAACATCTCATAAGTTCTTAAGGTATCTGCACCATACTCTCTTACGATATCATCCGGATTTACGACATTTCCTCTGGATTTTGACATCTTCTCTCCGTTCTCACCAAGGATCATTCCGTGGGAAGTACGTTTCTGGTAAGGCTCCGGACATGGAACTACTTTCTCGTCATAGAGGAATTTATGCCAGAATCTGGAATATAACAGATGGAGTGTTGTATGCTCCATACCGCCGTTGTACCAGTCTACCGGCATCCAGTATTTTAATGCCTCCGGACTTGCAAGTGCCTCATCATTGTGCGGATCGTATATCTTAAGAAATACCAGGAAGATCCAGCCACTGCGGCATTGTATCTGTCTCTCTCTTTGCAGGACCTCCACAACAAGGACAGGTCGTATTTACCAGTCTGTCATGGCAGCAAGCGGTGACTCTCCATTGTCAGTCGGCATGTAGCTCTCTACCTCAGGAAGCATCAGTGGCAGCTCGCTCTCATCAATCGGCACATAGCCGCATTTATCGCAGTGAACGATCGGGATCGGCTCACCCCAGTAACGCTGACGGGAGAATACCCAGTCTCTTAATTTATAGTTAGTCTTTGCTGTACCAATGCCTTTTTCCTCTAAAAATGCAATCATTTTTGCCTTTGCATCTTTTACTTCCAGTCCGTTTAAGAACTCAGAATTGATCAGAACACCGGTTGCAACATCTGTAAATGCCGCTTCGTTGATGTCAACTTCCTCACCATTTTTTGCAACAACCTGTACCATTGGAATATTGAACTTTTTGGCAAATTCCCAGTCCCTCTCATCATGTGCCGGTACTGCCATGATCGCGCCTGTTCCGTAAGACATTAATACATAATCGGAAATCCAGATCGGGATTTCTTTTCCGGTTACCGGATTGACTGCCATAAGACCGTCAATCTCCACACCCGTCTTATCTTTTGCAAGTTCTGAACGTTCAAAATCGGATTTCTTTGCAGCTTCCTCACGGTATGCAGCAATCGCATCCCAGTTCTTTAACTCGTCTTTATATTTATCAATGATCGGATGCTCCGGAGATACAACCATGTAAGTAGCACCAAATAATGTATCACAACGTGTCGTATAAACACGGAGTTTGTCCTCTTTTCCGGCGATCGCAAAATCTACCTCTGCACCCTGTGATTTACCGATCCAGTTTTTCTGGGAAACCTTGACACGCTCGATATAATCTACATCATTTAATCCCTCTAACAGCTTCTCAGCATAATCGGTGATCTTTAACATCCACTCGCTCTTTACCTTGCGGACAACCGGAGCACCACAGCGCTCGCAGACACCGTTTACAACTTCCTCGTTTGCCAGGCCTACTTTACAGGAAGTACACCAGTTGATCGGCATCTCTTTTTTGTAAGCAAGTCCTGCTTTAAACAGTTTTAAGAAAATCCACTGTGTCCATTTGTAATAACTCGGATCTGTAGTGTTGATCTCTCTGTCCCAGTCGAAAGAATAGCCCAAAGAATGAAGCTGCTCTTTGAAACGCTTTACGTTATTCTCGGTTACAATCTTCGGATGGATCTTATTTTTGATCGCATAGTTCTCAGTCGGAAGTCCGAATGCATCCCATCCCATCGGATACAGTACGTTATAGCCCTGCATTCTGCGCTTTCTTGCTACGATATCAAGTGCTGTATAAGGTCTCGGATGACCTACATGAAGTCCCTGTCCTGACGGATATGGGAATTCTACCAGTGCATAATATTTTGGTTTGCTGTAGTCGTCTGTCGCAGCAAAAGCCTTATTGTCATCCCAGACTTTCTGCCATTTTTTCTCAACGACTTTGTGATTGTAAGTTCTGACATATAATCCTCCTTGTTTTGCGAAGAAAAAATGCGACTGCCCTTGCAGGAGCAGAGGATTTTCCTCCTTGTTTTGCGGAGCAAATCCGAGCCCTATGGCGAGGAGAGGATTTT
>ENA-OQCN01001695-OQCN01001695.1-human-gut-metagenome-genome-assembly--contig:-NODE-1695-length-10428-cov-4.158528_pt1 | contig 10428 bp, 13 predicted proteins | sample MGYA00242497_ERZ504576 | MGnify/ENA primary metagenome ERZ504576 (study PRJEB26092, sample SAMD00036296) | human gut metagenome | host: Homo sapiens | study: EMG produced TPA metagenomics assembly of...
GATTTGGTATGATAAAAGGTAAACATTAGTGATATTAATTAGCATCAGCTAATGTTTTACCTTTTTATTATACAAAAAAATTCTGGAATTTAACATGTAGCATCAAATTTCAGAATTTTGAATAATCAATTCTTGCAAACAACAACCATTAATATATTGTATCTTATCTATATTGATTCATGATTTCAAACAATGATTTATCAATTCGTTCTGCTTCATTATATTCATTTGTAGGTGAATAATTTGTATGAATGCCAAGGCTTTGATAATTTCCATTAGTTACTTTGTATATTGGTGAGCCACTTTGTCCGCCTGTACTATCTATATAATATCCTAATTTAAAAGTACCACTGGTTGCAATTTTTCCACTCATTGTCCATAAACAAGCAGATTTTTCCGCTGGATATCCTCTTAATACAACCCATGTTCCTACTAAACTGTCAGTTGTCCATGAAGCACCAAAGTATCCTGTTTGAGAGCCTATGTTTGAAGTGAATTCTAAAAGCCCCCAATCATAGTTGGAATTTTCTGACTTTACATACTTAGTATCAGTATGTAACACAGATGCATAATAGACTCCATATGGAGATTCACTTCCATTGCTTCCAGGGTATATTCTAACCCATTCAGCCATCCGCCTAATGATGAGTCATATACACAATGCCCTGCTGTTACTGCAACACGATTGCCATACATCCAAGCAGTTCCAACGTAAATGCTATCTGAATTAGGAAATTTCATTTCTGCATAGCAAATTGCTGAGTTAGGAAAAGTAGTAGTATCTGTTATTTTATATCTGTTATCTTTTCCAATGATTTCTCTTGTTAAAGGCTTATCTTCTTTTATTCCACTTGGTATAAAAGAATCTGTAGTTCCACTACTGGGATTATTTAAAGTTGTAGGTATCTCATTTAAAAGAATTTCTCCGGTTTCCATATTTTTGCTTATATCCTGACAATTTTTTTGTTCGATTTCGGTTTCTACCACATTGCTATTTGCAAATACACTTATAGATGTCATAATACTAAGTATCACTCCAAGAAAAAGTAATCGAATTTGTTTCATACAACCTCCTCTCTTGTTTGCAAGAATTTTTAATTATTTTTTGATTTTGGTTGTTTTTTTATTTGTGCGGGATAAGTCTCTAAGATTTTACCATTGAAATAAACCGTAATTTTATCATTGATTTCTAGTTGTGAAATATCATAATTTTTCGGACAATTACAAAGTATTTTATCGGAGGTATCTGTTTCTAACAGAAATGCTTTCTCATATTTTTCTATAACTTTACCTTCTATACTGAAATCTGTTGGTTTACACAAGTTTCCTACTACTATAAATATTCCAAATATAAAAATGATGATGACTGCAAGTTTTTTTTTCATAATGACCTCATTTATAATCTTTTTAATATTTCAGCTACTAATATTTGTATTTGTGCTTATTTAATAATAAGATGTGAGTGACAAATTTAATTTTGTCACTAGTATTTTTATAATAAAAAATTTACGTAGTTATACTAGACTAACATTGGTTGCATACAACAAAACCTCTGATTAAAATATACCATATTTTGTTATTTAAGGTCAAGCTTTTTAAATATATTACTATATAATGATTTAAGCGTCAAAAGCTCGTACCTATCAGTTAGATTTGTACCTTGAAAATTTAACACATGATACCATACCCATATCATCCATTATCTGTTAAAATATAACCAGAACTTATCTGGGAGGTCTTACGATGTCTTTTGTTACAAATGATACCACTATTTATCTACCACAGCCGCAGTGAGGATACCTTAAGTAGGATTGAAAAGTCCTGGAAGAGGCAAAAGCAATAAAAGACCTCTGCAATGGTATTTTTGATGATGTCAGTGAATACCAGCTGCTGATTCGTGTATTAAGGGAACAGGCAGAAACTTGTGATAAGCTAATGAAAAAGTGAAGTAGGTGGTATGGTTCATATTGATTTTGGAACTGACTGCTACTTGACACCCAGCCAAATTCAATCAAAAAAACTGCTGTCAAGTTATCGTTCAACTTAACAGCAGTTTTTTAGTTTAAAATACTAAGCTTTCCCAAGTGGTGCAATCTTCTCTTTATAAATTTTCCGGAAGAAAAATGTACTTAAAAGAACAGATGCAATTTCTGCAATCGGAATTGCCCACCAGACAGCGGAGAGACCACCAAGTTTTGCAAGCAGTGCGGCAACTGGAAGAATAATTAAAAGCTGTCGTGTGGCAGAGATAATTAAACTGTATATGCCGTTTCCAAGTGCCTGAAAGACAGAACCGACAACGATACAAAATCCTGCAAAGGTGAAACTTAAGCAGATAATTCTGAGCGCCGGAACACCAATTTCAAGCATAGAGCCTGAAGCATTAAATAATCCTAAAAGCTGAGCCGGGAATATCATAAATAATGCAAGCCCCAAAAGCATAATGCAGATTGCACTGACAATACTTAAGCGAATTGTGTGAGTAATTCGTTTTTTGTTTTTTGCTCCGTAGTTATAAGCAACGATTGGAACCATACCGTTATTGAGACCGAAAATTGGCATAAAAATAAAGCTGTTGAGTTTAAAGTAAACACCAAAGACTGCAGTGGCAGTGGAAGTAAACTGAATTAAGATTTTGTTCATTCCAAATGTCATAACCGAACCGATTGCCTGCATGACAATGGATGGAACACCAACCGAATAAATCGTACCGATAATTTTTTTGTTTGGGCGGAAGCCTTTCATATTCAGGTTGATGTCTGTATTTACTTTGATGTTAAAGGCAAAGGCTAAAAGTGCTCCGCAAATCTGTCCACAGACAGTTGCAATGGCAGCACCGGAAACGCCGAGGCGTGGCATACCGAATAATCCGAAAATTAAAATCGGGTCTAAGATGATGTTGATGATAGCGCCTGTGCCCTGAGAAATCATGGTATAAAAGGTACGACCGGTAGACTGTAAGAGTCGTTCCATCATAACCTGCATATAAACTGCAATACACATCGTAGAGATGATGGTCATATAGGAAATTCCGTATTGGCGGATTTGAGCATCATCGGTTTGGATGTGAAAGAAAAAGGTTGCGGCAAGATTTCCGAGAATTGCAAAGATAATACTGCTTATGAGTGCCAGAAAGATTCCATTTTTGGCTGATTCATTGGCAGTATGAAAATCTTTTTCACCAAGACTTCGTGACAGTACCGCATTGACACCGACTCCGGTGCCGACTGCGATTGCAATCATCAGATTTTGAACCGGAAAAACCAGAGAAACAGCGGTCAGGGCATTTTCATTAATGCGGGCAACAAAGATACTGTCAACTACATTATAAAGTGCCTGAACAAGCATAGAGAGCATCATAGGCAGAGACATCTGAAGCAGAAGCTTTGGAATCGGAAGTACGCCCATTTTGTTTTCATTTGTGTTCGATTGAGACATAATAAAAAATCCTTTCTTCTTTTTTATATAAAATAAACACTAAGTATAGTGTATAGTAGGATAATAAGACTGTCAATAAAAGGGAAAAGAAAGCATAAAAAAAGCACGAAGACTAATTCTTCATGCTTTCAACTCAGCAGTTCGTAGGGGAATCGAACCCCTGTTTTCGCCGTGAGAGGGCGACGTCTTAACCGCTTGACCAACGAACCGTACTCACTTATAATACACATAAAATAATAAAAAAGCAAGCATTTTTTTGAAAAATATTGTATTTTAATCCATACAATTTTTGAAATTGAAAAACAAGACGAAATAGGATATGATAGAAAAATAGCGCATAAAAATCTGAACATAGAATCAGCGGCATTTTTAAGAGAAAGGAAATGAGAAAAATGAGCTGGGAATTTACATTGCTTGATGCATTACAATGCATACATACACCTGTTTTAGATAAACTTATGGTAAGTGTGACATTTTTGGGAGATGCAGGATGGTTCTGGATTGCTTTGGGAGTTTTATTACTCTTTACAAAAAAATACAGAAAGACAGGAATCCTGATTTTGACGGCATTATGTTTTTCTGCACTTTTTGCAAATCTGATGTTAAAGCCATTGGTTGCAAGAGAGCGTCCATGCTGGATAAATGAATCGGTGCACCTTTTAGTTGCAATGCCAAAAGATTATTCGTTCCCGTCTGGTCATACACAGGCATCGTTTGCTTCTGCAACGGCAATCTTTCATGTGAATAAAAAAGCAGGAGTCTGTGCATTTATTCTGGCAGTTTTGATTGCATTTTCAAGACTGTATTTATATGTACATTTTCCGACAGATGTGTTAGCAGGGATTGGAATTGGGGTAATCTGTGGACTGCTTGCAGGCGTGGTATATCAAGAGGTGTTGAAGAGAAAAAATTAAAATAAAGACAGAAAAAAGAAAGGAAAATGAAATAGAAATGGCAAAAAAAAGAATACTTACGATGCCAGTAGTATTACAGTTCTTGAAGGATTAGAAGCGGTGCGTAAGCGTCCGGGTATGTATATTGGAAGTGTTTCAAGAAAAGGGTTAAATCATCTGATTTACGAAATTGTAGATAATGCGGTGGATGAACATCTTGCCGGATATTGTAGTAATATTTTTGTAACGCTTGAAAAAGATGGTTCTGCTACAATTAGAGATAATGGTCGAGGCATACCTGTTGGAATGCATGAAAAAGGAATTTCAGCAGAACGACTGGTATTTACGACACTTCATGCAGGAGGTAAATTTGATAATTCCGCTTATAAGACAAGTGGAGGTCTGCACGGAGTTGGTTCTTCTGTTGTTAACGCCTTATCCACGTATTTGGATATCAAAGTCAGCAGAGAAGGCTATGTGCATCATGACCATTATGAGAGAGGTATCCCGACAATTGAGTTGGAAGATGGGCTGCTTCCAACTCTTGGAAAAACAAGGGAAACCGGAACAGAGGTAAATTTTTTACCGGATCCTGAAATCTTTGAAAAAACCAAATTTTCAGCGACGGAAGTAAAGAGCCGTCTGCATGAGACTGCATACTTAAACCCGAATCTTACGATTCATTTTAGTGATAAAAGAGGTGAAGAAGTCGAAGAAATTACTTATCATGAACCGGATGGAATCGTTGGATTTATTAAAGATATGAATAAGAAATGTGAAGTCATTCATGAGCCGGTTTATTTTAAAGGTGAATCGGATGGAATTACGGTAGAAGTAGCATTTCAGTATATCAATGAATTTCGTGAAAATGTCTTAGGCTTTTGTAACAATATTTACAATGCAGAAGGCGGAACACATTTGACCGGATTTAAGACAACCTTTACTTCTGTAATGAATAGTTATGCAAGAGAACTTGGAATTTTAAAGGAAAAAGATGCAAACTTTACCGGCGCGGATATTCGAAATGGGATGACTGCAGTCATTTCTATTAAGCATCCGGCTCCAAGATTTGAAGGACAGACGAAGACAAAACTGGATAATCAGGACGCTTCAAAGGCAACCGGAAAAGTAACCGGAGAAGAACTGGTTTTATATATGGATCGTAATCTTGAAACCTTGAAAAACATTCTTGCCTGTGCGGAAAAATCTGCAAAAATCAGAAAAACAGAAGAAAAAGCAAAGACGAATCTGTTGACAAAACAGAAATATTCTTTTGATTCCAATGGAAAACTTGCAAACTGTGAAAAGAGAGATCCATCTATCTGTGAGATTTTCATCGTAGAGGGTGATTCTGCAGGTGGAAGTGCAAAAACTGCAAGGGACAGAAGTTTTCAGGCGATTCTTCCGATTCGCGGAAAGATTTTAAATGTAGAAAAAGCAAGCATTGATAAGGTGCTGGCAAATGCAGAAATCAAGACTATGATTAACGCATTTGGCTGTGGATTTTCCGAAGGATATGGAAATGATTTTGATATCAAGAAGTTAAGATATGACAAGATTATTATTATGGCGGATGCGATGTGGACGGAGCGCATATTTCTACGCTGCTTCTGACCTTATTTTACCGCTTTATGCCGGAATTAATTTACGAGGGACATGTCTATATTGCCATGCCACCTTTATACAAGGCGATGCCGGCAAGAGGAAAAGAAGAGTATTTATACGATGATAAGGCATTGGAGCGTTATCGAAAGACACATAAAGGTGCTTTTACCTTACAGCGATATAAAGGTCTTGGAGAGATGGATGCACAGCAACTGTGGAGACAACCTTGAATCCGGAAACCAGATTGTTAAAATTAGTAGAAATTGAAGATGCAAGAATGGCATCTGATATTACAGAAATCCTGATGGGAACAGAAGTGCCGCCGAGAAAGGCATTTATCTATGAACATGCACAAGATGCAGAACTCGATGTATAGGGGGAAAGAAAATGGCAAACGCAGATAATATTATCAGACTGAATATTCGGAAATTATGCAGAAATCATATATTGATTATGCGATGAGTGTCATTGTATCAAGAGCGCTTCCGGATGTCAGAGATGGATTAAAACCCGTACAAAGAAGAACACTTTATGATATGTATGAATTAGGAATCCGTTATGACAGACCGTATCGTAAATGTGCCCGTATTGTCGGAGATACGATGGGTAAATACCATCACATGGGGACAGTTCCATCTATGATGCCCTTGTTGTCATGGCACAGGAATTTAAAAAGGGACAGGCTTTGGTAGATGGTCACGGAAATTTTGGTTCAATTGAGGGAGATGGCGCAGCAGCCATGCGTTATACGGAAGCGCGTCTTGAGAAGATTACACAGGAAGTATATTTAAATGACTTAGATAAAGACGTGGTTGACTTTGTTTCAAATTTTGATGAGACAGAAAAAGAGCCGGAAGTGCTCCCGGTGCGTGTTCCGAATCTGCTTTTAAACGGAGCAGACGGAATTGCGGTTGGTATGGCGACAAGTATTCCGCCTCACAATTTAAATGAAGTGGTAGATGGCGTCATTGCTATATGAAAAACAACGAAATTACAAATGAAGACTGATGCAGTATATTCAGGGACCGGATTTTCCGACTGGAGGAATTGTAGTCAATAAAGACGAACTGCTTTCGATTTATGAAAAGGGAACCGGAAAGATTAAGCTGCGTGGAAAAGTGGAAATCGAAAAAGGCAAAGCGGGAAGAAATTTGCTTGTTATCACAGAGATTCCATATACGATGATTGGTGCAAACATCGGAAAATTTTTAAATGATGTAGCAGGGCTTGTGGAATCCAAAAAGACGACAGATATTGTAGATATCTCAAACCAGTCCTCAAAAGAGGGAATCCGTATTGTATTGGAACTCAAAAAAGGTACAGATATTGAAAATCTTACCAATATGCTATATAAGAAAACACGTCTGGAAGATACGTTTGGGGTCAACATGCTTGCAGTTGCAAATGGTAAACCGGAGACTTTAAGTTTAAAGCAGATTATTGAGCATCATGTGGATTTTCAGTTTGAAGTGACAACACGAAAATATAACACCCTGCTTTCCAAAGAAAAAGAAAAACAGGAAATTCAGGAAGGATTAATCAAAGCCTGCGATGTAATTGATTTGATTATTGAAATTTTAAGAGGCAGTAAAAATCGGGAACAGGTGAAAAACTGTCTGGTAAACGGAGCAACAGAAGGAATCCGTTTCCGCACGAAAACCAGTGAAAAACAGGCGAAAAAACTTGGATTTACCGAAAAGCAGGCAACTGCAATTTTAGACATGCGTCTGTATAAATTAATCGGGCTTGAAATTGAAGCACTGACGAAAGAACACGAAGAGACTTTAAAGAAAATTGCACAGTATGAGGATATCTTAAATCATTATCATTCCATGGCGGCAGTGATTATAAAAGAATTAAAGGCAGTAAAAAAAGCCTATGGAAAACCAAGAAAAACGCAGATAGAAAATGCCAAAGAAGCGGTGTACGAAGAAAAGAAAATAGAAGAAGCAGAAGTTGTCTTTTTGATGGATCGTTTTGGCTATGCAAAAACGGTAGATCAGTCGGTTTATGAAAGAAATAAAGAAACCATTCATCAGGAAAACCGCTATATTTTCCATTGTATGAATACCGATAAAATCTGTGTATTTACGGATACCGGATGTCTGCATACTATAAAAGTGTTAGATTTACCTTATGGAAAAATGAGAGATAAAGGAGTTCCGATTGATAATGTCAGCAATTTTGACAGCAAGAAAGAGCAGCTGGTTTATGTGGAAAGTTTAAATCAGATTAAGCAGAGTCGGATGCTTTTTGCAACTGCTTTTGGAATGGTAAAATTAGTAGAAGGTTCTGAATTTGAGGTTTCCAAGAGGACAACAACAGCAACAAAGCTGGCAGAGGGCGATAAAGTCGTTTTCGTTCAACCGGCAGATGAAATGGAATATGTAGTGCTTCAGACAAAAGAGGGATATTTCTTACGTTTTATGAAAACAGAAGTACCGTTAAAGAAAAAAGCAGCACTTGGAGTAAGAGGAATTACATTGGGCGCAAAAGATGAAGTAGAGCATGCGTATTTGTTAGAAAACCGGACAGATTATACGGCGGATTATAAGGGCAAGAGCGTTTCATTAAATCGGCTGAAACTGGCAAAGAGAGATGGAAAAGGAACAAAGACAAGAGTGTAAAAAATTGAGAGGAATCAATCTATGAAAAAACGAAATAGTTTTGGGATTTTTACACTTGTTCTGATACTTAGCTTATGCGGATGTACCCAAGACAAGATACCGATGTCCTCAAGCAGTGATATACAAAAAGAACAGGATACACTTCCGGAAGCAGAGATTACACCGGAAGAAGAGCCGTTTCTTTATGGGTATCAGAATCTAAATGAAGAAGAAAAAACAAGATACCGTCAGATTCTTGCGGGGATTGAAAATTATGAAGATTCTGTGACTGTCGAGGCTTGCTCGGAAGAAGAGATTAACAGAGTCAGTAATCTGGTTTTTGTGGATCATCCGGAAATTTTCTGGCTGGAACAGCAGAAATATTCGTTTAATCAAAAAGAAAATTCTGATGTGGATTTACTGGAATTGAATCTGGTCTATAACATGGGAAAAGATGAGATTGAAGACACAAAACGGCAGATAGAAGCAAAAGCGGAGGAATGGTCACAGGAACTTTCAAACTGTGAAAACGAATATGATAAAATCAAGTATGTTTATGAGTTTCTTGGGAAGAATGTGCTTTATGACAGTGAGAGTGAAAACAATCAGAATATCCAGAGTGTATTTTTAAATCAAAGTACGGTTTGTATGGGATTTGCCAAAGCGACACAGTATCTGCTTGTAAGAAATGGAATCTTTTGTACTTTGGTAACAGGAAAAGTTATTCCGGAAAACATGGAGCATGCATGGAATCTGGTGCGGATAGGAGAAAATTATTATTATGTAGATACGACCTGGAGCAGTTCCGGATTTGTGCCGGAAGAGGATAGTATTCAGGATTTCTCTTACACATATCTGTGCTGTACGGCACAGACACTGGAGAGAAGCCATGTACCGGATGATAATCTCACGCTTCCTGACTGTAAAGATGACAGCTATAATTACTATAAACAGAATCAGAACTGGTATGAGTCTTATGATGAATCACAGATTTATCAGGTACTAAAAGCTTCTATCTTAGAAAAACGGGAAAAAGAGGATTTTAAGTTTGCAAATGAAGAGGCTTATCAGCAGGCAGTCAGTGCGCTTGCAGAAGGAAATCTGATTGAACAGGCAGTTCAGGAGTTTTACTCTTTTGATGGAGAAAACAGCTACAGGTGGAACATCGGATGCAGTGATGCAGAGCTTTTGATTACGGTGTATTGGTAAAAAAGACTTGCAAGTTGGGAATAATAGTGTTATGCTGATAAAGAACTTGATAACTACGATAGCATAAGAGTGGACCGAAAAGGTCCACTCTTGTTGTATAACGGAAAATGGGAGAGAAGGTGAAAAGATGAGCAAGAAAGAAGTCTATGAACAAAAAGCAGAGGCATTACTGCTTCCGATTATTGAAGCAAACAATTTTGACTGGTAGATGTAGAGTATGTAAAAGAGGGAAGTAACTGGTATCTCAGAGTTTATATTGATAAAGAAGGTGGAATTTCAGTGGATGACTGTGAAGTCGTAAGCCGTGCATTTTCCGATAAACTGGATGAAGAGGATTTCATTGATGATGCTTATATTATGGAGGTCAGTTCCCCGGGACTTGGCAGACCATTAAAGAAAGAAAAAGACTACAAACGGAGCATGGGAAAAGAACTGGAAATCAGAACGTATCGTGCAATCAACCGTGAAAAAGAGTTTTATGGTATTTTAAAATCTTATGATGAAACAGTGTTACCATTGAAAATGAAGATGGCGAACAGACTTTTCAGAAATCAGATATTGCACTGATTCGTCTGGCGTTTGATTTTTAAAGAAAAAGAGAAGATTTAGGAGGATATAAAAATGAATACTGAGTTACTAGAGGCGCTGAAACGTTCTTGAAAAAGAAAAATCTAATC
>ENA-OQCN01001696-OQCN01001696.1-human-gut-metagenome-genome-assembly--contig:-NODE-1696-length-10423-cov-1.578963_pt1 | contig 10423 bp, 15 predicted proteins | sample MGYA00242497_ERZ504576 | MGnify/ENA primary metagenome ERZ504576 (study PRJEB26092, sample SAMD00036296) | human gut metagenome | host: Homo sapiens | study: EMG produced TPA metagenomics assembly of...
ACGTTTCATGGAACCACCGCCAACTAACAATGGACTGCCTTCTTTCCTTTTAAATTTTTCAGTTCTGCCAGACATCCTTTTCCATGATAAATGTCTCTTGGTAATGTAAATCTTGCCATTGCTGCTCTCTCCTTTTGAAATTATGCCAGTTTACATGCTGCTGCAGAAGGCACTCACCTCTTCTGTCAGTTCGCATTATATCATTGTTAATTTTATAACGCAATAGTATTTTGAATTATTTTAATATTTGATATTATTTGTCATTTACTCTATATTATTATCATATATCCGCTATTTTTCTATCATATGTCTGCTATTGTGCCAATATTTTCCATGTATTATTTGTTTATTTTTTAACATTTTTTTCAAATTATAAACATCTCAATCCTGTTCTTATAAATCAAGAAATCGTATACTGTATAACATATAAACAAAAAAAGCCAGAAACACAACCTACCGTTGCATCTCTGAAGTCCTTTTTTTACTTTATATGCATCTTTTTCCTCGTTTCGGAAATCATACATGCTTCGGTCTATTTCTTCTACATATGTCTTTTCTTTCAATGTCTGTCCACCTCTTTTCAGGGTTCTGCTACAAAGCTTTCATAACCTTCTTTATTGATTCTGTCAACCATAGAACCATCTCCTGTTGCTACAATGTGACCGTTTACCATTACATGTGCATAATATTGCCGTATAAAAATTCAAAAAGAGACAAACTCTGATAACTGAATTTGCCTCTTTTTCTATGGGATTTTTTTACAGATTCCACTCCGTCGCGAGCATCTGTGTATTCACCATTCCTTTATATATGCCATTTTGTTTCTCAAGTTCTGCCGGGCTGCCGCTCTCTGCCACAACTCCATCTTTTAACACTACGATCTTATCTGCATTCGCAACTGTTCTCATCCGGTGAGCAATGATCATAACTGTCTTATCTTTAATCAGGCGTGAAAGTGATTCCTGGATGAACGTTTCATTATCCACATCCAGAGATGCAGTTGCCTCATCCAGCAGAATAATCGGTGCATCCTTTAAAAATGCCCTGGCGATTGAGATTCTCTGACGTTCCCCACCGGAAAGCTCTGAGCCATTTTCTCCGATCACAGTATCATAGCCTTTGGAAAGCTTCTTTATAAATTCATCACAATGCGCAAGCTTTGCCGCCTGAATAACTTCCTCATCTGTTGCATCCTTTTTACCGATACGGATATTCTCCATTACCGTATTGTTAAACAAAGTTACATCCTGAAATACAATGGAATACAGTGACATCAATGTTTCCGGATCAATTCTGGAGATATCCATACCTCCGACTGTGATCGTTCCACAGTCTGCATCCCAGAATCGTGACGCAAGGCGTGAAACAGTTGTTTTTCCACCACCGGACGGACCGATCAGTGCGGTAACCTCTCCCTGCTTTGCCACAAATGAGACGTTTTTTAATACGGTTTCTTTTGTATCGTAAGAAAATCCGACATTCTTAAATTCGATATCATAACCTTTATTATCAAGTACTGTCGTTCCTTCCTGCACATCATGTGAAAGAATCTCGTCAAGCCTGTCACTCTGTACTCCTGCTGCATTGATCGCCGCTACATTCTGCAGAGACACCTGCATTGGATCATAGATTCTCGACACAACCATAAGGAACATGAAAAATGTGATAATGTCAATTTTTCCACTGGCAAGAAGATATCCTCCCGTAAGCGCAACTGTCGCTATTCCAAGCTTCAATATCATCTGTGCACTTCCTACAAAAAGTGCCATTCCAAGTTCTGTTACGATCGCATGTTTTTCTACCGCATGTATTTTTGTATCAAGGCCATTAATATAGTCATCCTGATAGTTATATGCCTGCAGATCTCTTACACTCTCAAGACCTTCCTGGATTCCATCTGCACATGCCATCTTATAATCCATCTGCTTTTTGTTCAGTTTATCCTGAACCTTTTCAGAACATATTACGATTGCAAAAGATACTGGTAACACCCACAAGGCCGCGATCGCCATTCTCCAGTCAAAGAAAAACAGACCGATTGCAACCAGCGTTGTTGATATGCACGCACCGACAAGTTCCGGTATGAAATGAGAAGAAGCCGTTTCCATCATTGCACAGTCTGCCATAATCGTACTTGTAAGGTCCGACAGATCCTTTTTTCCGAAGAAGGAAAGAGGTATCTTTCTGAGTTTCTCAGCCAGTGTGATACGTCTTACTCCGCTTTCCACATAAGTGGAAAGGAATGTCGCATTGTATTGAATATATGTCGTGACCGCGATCAGTACCATCGATATCAGACATCCCGCAAGATAGAACATCCCTTTTCCGGCGAGTGTTCCATTCATATAATCTTCCACCAGAAAATACAGCATGGAAATTGGTACCATCAGTACAAGATCCGATATCGTAACTGACACGAATGCTTTAATCATATCAGATGCGCCCTTTTCTGAGAGGGCATATTTATGCATTAATTTTTCTCTTAACTTCATACTATGCACCTACCTTCCAGCTGACTGATTTGTTAAATTCTTTCCACATATGCGCATACAGACCATCCTGCGACAGAAGATTTTCATGCGTTCCACTCTGACAGATCTGACCATTTTTCAGCACATAGATTCTGTCAACTTCTGTGACGGAAGAAAGTCTGTGCGCAATCATGATCACCGTTTTTCCTTCTGACAATTTACTGAACGCAGCCTGAACTTTTGCCTCGTTGTCGGGATCTGCAAAGCAGTAGCTTCATCCAATATCAGGATCGGCGCATTTTTAAGCATGGCTCTGGCGATTGCGATACGCTGTGTCTCGCCACCGGAAAGATATGTTCCCTTTGAACCGATCACAGTATCAATTCCGCCCGGAAGTTTCTCTATGATATCATCACACTGAGCATTGTGAAGCGCTTCGATCACTTCTTCCCGCATCGCATTTTTATTTCCCATACGTACATTATCAAATATCGACATCTTAAGCAGTTTACTGTCCTGAAATACAAAAGATACCGTATTCATAAGATCAGAAGCTTTTATATTTTTTACATTTACTCCGCCAATTTCAATAAAGCCACTGTTTACATCTGCAAATCTGGCTATAAGTTTTGCAAGTGTACTCTTTCCTCCACCTGACGGACCTACAAATGCAATATGCTCACCGGATTTTATATCCAGGCTGATATTATGTATCGCATCATCAGATGCACCATCATATCGGTAAGATACATTCTTAAAAGATATGGAAGCATCCTGTGGCTTTTCCGGATTTACAGACTGTGGAAGCGGTTTTTTCTCAAGTAATCCGTCAATTCTGTTCAGCGCATCCTCCACGATCATGACATTCTCACCGGCATACATCATTTTCGTCATGGTAACTGTGATGATTGGCGTGATAATGATATAGAACATAAGATTCAGCAAAAACGTACCATCTGCACTTCCACTTTTCACTCCGCCCAGCCAGAAGGTTGCTGCGATCAGGATCGCAAACACGGAATTGATTGCTGTCGTAAGTCCCATCATCGGGATTCTCAGATTCTTTGTATAGGCAATCGTCCATTTTTCATACTTTTTGATGGAATCCCTGAAGCGTTTGAATGAAAATACAGACTGTCCGAATGTCTTACTACCGGAATTCCTCTGACGTACTCAACTGCCTCACTGGACATCTCTTCAAGTGCATTCTGATATTCTTCCATTTTCTTTTTCATATTTGCACCCATCATTGTACTCATGATTGCGAACCCGAGCACTACAGGGATCAGGCTTAAAAGTCCGAGTCTCCAGTCAAATACCAGAAGCAGAACCACAAGTCCTATCGGTGTCGCAGTTGCCACGCATTTGTCCGGAAGCTGATGTGCCAGATAAGTTTCTGTCGCCGCACTTGATTCATTGATTATTTTTCGCACCTTACCACTTCCATCTTCATCCATAGATCCAAGCGGAAGTGACATGATATGTCTCATCAGACGTGAACGCATGGTAGCCTGCACATGAAATGCTGCAAGATGTGAACATATCAGTCCACCCATATAGATCAGCATGGCAAGTACCGCAGATTCTACCGCGCACCATCCATATGCAGACAGATTCTGCGCCCTGTCAAAATCCGGTGATACACGGATCACCTCTTTGATAAGCCTCCAAATATAATAAAATGGTACAAGTGCTATAAAAGCGCTTACGGTTGCCAGTACCCAGGAGGCTATTGTGAGATATTTGTAATTATCCGCATACTCAAACAACCGTTTTGTCGGCTTAGATGTTTTTTGTTCAGCCATAGTCTGTTCCTCCTTCAGTTTGATTCATATTTATTTACTTCTGCTTTTCCCTGCGCAATATGAATTTCAAAAGTACAGCACTTCCTGATCAGTTCTCTGTCATGTGTGATGATCAGAACGCTTTTCCCGGACTCCTTTAGTCTGATAAACAATTCCGCAGTCTGGATCATATGCCTGTAATCAAGTCCACTGGTGGGTTCATCAAATATCAATATCTCTTTTCCGGCAAGCATCGACGAAGCATGGCAACTCTTTGTTTCTGCCCGCCCGAAAGCGACATCGGGTGTCTGTTCTTAAACTCCCATAACCCAAGTTTTTCCATCAGTTCCTGCACTTTTAATTCATCCGTATCACCGCTGCCAGAACAATTTCATCCTCAACTGTTTCACAAAACAATTGATGATTCACGTCCTGCATTACCAGGTAACACAGTTTCAACATTTCTTTTGGCTTATATTCCTTACTATTTATTACGGTTCTGCCTTTAAATTTTTTCTGTAATCCACAAAGACATCTGATAAATGTTGATTTTCCGGCTCCATTCTGACCGGTGATCGCAATAACCTCATTTCTGGGAATCTGCAGATTTCTGATATCCAATATTGTTTTTACATCATAGGCAAATACATAGTCTTTCAATGTGATCGTATCTGGCTCATTCTGTGACGGTGGACTCCAGTCCGACTTATTTATCTGACTTTGAAAATCCGCATTTATTGACCGAAGTCCCAGTTTCTCCATCTTTTGTTCTGAATAGTCTGTAAGTTCTCTCATCGGAATATCCATCTGGATTTTACCGTCGGAAAGATATACTGCCCTGTCACATATATCTTTCAGCCAGTAAGTCTGTGCTCTGCAATGATAATCGTCTTATTTTGTTTCTTCCATAGCGCAAGTATACGTTTCAGAAGTTCAATTGACTCTGCATCCAGATTCGAAGTCGGTTCGTCAAGTACTATGATATCCGGGAGCATCGCTGACACAGAGCCACATGCGATTCTTTGCTTTTCACCACCGGACAGTTTAAATATATCTCTGTCCAAAAGATTTTCCAGTTCCAGCTTTTCTGCCGCATACTTTACCCGCTCATTGATCTGTTCCACCGGCATTCCAAGGTTTTCACACCCAAATGCCAGTTCGCTTGAAGTATCAAGGCAGAAAAACTGACTTCGTGGATTCTGAAATACACTGCCTACTTTCTGGACACTGTGTAAATTTCTTCTTCCGGCACATTCATGCCACATACCCGCACGCTGCCTGTAAGTTCACCCTCATAGAAGTGTGGAATAAGACCATTGATCAGTCTTGTAACAGTAGTTTTACCGCAGCCGGAATCACCACAAAGCAATACACACTCCCCTTTATGAATATCAAGAGAAATATCATACAGTGCACCGCGACTGGAATTATTATATTTGAAATTAACATTTGATAACTGAATCATTTTTTCTTCATCCTATATATCCATATATTATGATGCCGGTGTGCCTGAAAAATCATTCCTGTACCCTGAACACCATACAAACCTTCCTGCTTATTTCAGTATGGACAGGATTCATATCAGATACGGCACAGCGCACACCAGGATAAGTACATAATCCTGTATATGAAACCCAATCTGGCAGACATTTGTACGTTTTACATCCCCGCCAAGGCCTCTTGTAATCGCCGCCGCATTGAGTTCTTCTCCGATTCTCGCAGAGCATACCAGAAGAGGAATCAGCCGGTACTCAATCATTTTGCCTGCATTCTTTCCGCCAAAACGTATGTCTCTCATTCGCATTGCGTCATTATCGATGAAACATTCAGCAATATTCACCATATATGATATTCCACCCTGCATTGTGATATTTCTCAAGCATTACCACATATTCCAGTGCTTCTTCCTTTGACATATCATGTCGGATCACTTCAAAAAAACTCTCAAAAAGCGCCTTGTTCATGATATGCATAAAGTCTTTCGTGATATGCTTACGCTTAGTTGGATCCAGACCAACGGATTCCATAAATTTATATGTATAGTCTGTCTCGATTTCCACCAGATGTTCTACAAAATTCTGAAACTTTGTGCCATGGGCAGCATTTACAAGTAATCGGAATTCTTCTAAATGCTCATACATATATTCAACCATCCGCTGCATTCCATCCATGGTGAAATCCTCCAGCGATTCTGCCTGTCTGTCAGATTCCATAGAATGAAATTCCTCCTGTATGCTTCTGAATTTTTCAATAAATTCATTTGCCGCTGGCTCAACGATTGCAGAAAAAAGTCCCTCTTTATCACCGTATCTGGAATATATGGAACCCGTAGTAGTGCCGGCCTCTGACGCGATTGTTCTAAGCGATGCATCTGTATAACCGTTTTTCAGAAATTCCTCCCTTGCACATTTTTCTATTTTTTCAGAAACACCTTCTATCTGCTTCGCCACGTATATCTCCTTTCCGTAACACCGTTATATAACGTTGTTATAATTATAACCTTATATTGTTCCCTGTCAATAATGTGAAGCAAATATTTTCCTTGTTGGGATTTATTCTCATCTATGTCATTTTTAAACAAAAATACTCATCCGCCTCCATCAGAGCAGACAACTTATACTACTGTTCACTCCACGTTCAGTAATACACTACGTGATGCAAAAAATATGAACCTCCTTGTGCAATGCCCAAGGAGTATCGTTTGCTTCGCGAACTTAATGCAGGAGACTTACTTGTTTCAGTTAAAAATCGGTGGGATGCAGAACTCCTTTCCCGTTCATTCCCACCGATTTAAAATCACTATTTATTCCGCTTCAGATAAATTCTGTACAGAAAAGCTGGATGCAGTTTTCAATATCTTCCTGTGTATAATCAGTAGAAATACCAGCTGCCAGCCAATAAGCATAGTCACCTGCATCATACTGTCCCAGTGCATCCAGGTCGCTTCCATATCTGAATTCAATATGCCATGTAGTGTCCATTGTATCCGGAGCGATACAGAAATAAGTAAATTCACCAGAATCAGCATCATCACTCTCGTAAATATAAAGTCCACGGGTTTTCTCCATACCTTCATAGTGATAAGTATGTTTAAACAATTCTTTACCGTCTTTATCCGAGCCAGAGATGGTTGTTCCATCAAACGTAAACTGATCTACATCCTGTAAAAAATCGCAGTCATATGCCATATTTCCATCTTTATAGGTCTCCACTGCCTCTTCGCCGGTAACGGTTCCGGTTACCATAGAAGACATTTTTTCAACAGCTGCTTCGGCGTTGTCGTCACCCACGATTGCTGCACTGTCATCCAGCCACAGCTGGTTATATTCATCTGCAAGAATCACTGGCCAAAGTTCCTGATAAGTACCTTTTAAATCAGTCAGAAGCTGTTCAGCAGCCTCCTGATCGTCCTGCGCTGTGCTCTCTGAGCTTCGCTATCATCCTGATTATCTTCTTCAGTACTTGTATTCTGCTGTGTTTCTGCTGCACTGCTGGTGCTTCCATAGCCAAATAACACACAAAAACCTAATGCACATGATAAAAACATACTTGTAACTTTTTGTTTTTCATTATTTCAAATCCTCCTGATAAGTAAAAAATATACATTGATTAGTCTTTGCTAACCAATGCATATTTTATCTGACCTGTATTTGAAACTCAATGACCAGACAGACTAATTTCTATCCGATCAGACATTCTTTTTATATTCTGTAGGTGTCATTTTGTATTCTGTACGAAATGCAGATGTAAATTTGTTCGGATTGATATATCCGATCTTTGCCGCAATCTCTGCTACAGACAATTGCCCTTCCCGCAATAATTTCTCAGCGATCTGCAGACGATAAGTACGGCAGTAAGTATAAATCGGAACACCGTAAATACCTCTGAAACAGTTCTTCATTGCTGTAGGTGATATTTTAAACTGTTCTGCCAGTTCCTCTATAGTATAATGTTCTGTAATGTGTTCCACTACAAAATCATGAATTCAAAACACAGTCTCTTTGTTCTTTTGAAAATAAACACATTTTTTCTTATCTGCATCAAAATCCGTTTCTGACAGTATTAATAACAGTTCCAGAATTTTTATTCTGATATAGCTGGACTTTATATGATTCTGAACGGTATACAATTCCGAAAAGATATGCCTGACATTTTCACTTGCACGAACCATGTAGAAATCCTGCTTTTCTGTAAATTTTGAAATTCGGGTAAGATCAATGGAAAGAAGCTCTAAAATTCTTTTCATTTCATCTGTAATCTGGGCAAGATTGATTATAACTGTTATTCCATGATAATGAGAAGTAGGAAATGACGAGGTATGTGATTTTCCCTGTAGGGAACAAATGGATAAATTACCGGAAGCCATATAACAATAGCTATATTCTCCAAATGCACATTCACAGCGTCCCTCCCGGCAATAATTAATTTCAATAAGTCCAAAGCGCGGACTCAGTGCCTTGTTGCAATATTCCATATGCATGTCATTATAGACTAGTTCCATACCTGGAAATATCTGGTACATGGCGATATCCCCTGTGCCGCTTTCATTTTCCAAATGAAATTCCGAGCATAGCGAATCTTCTTTTCCACGTACCGAAGAGCCATACAGATCAACACTTCTGAAATTATAATCAGATTCTAATGACGCCGAAAGTATATTTCCGGCAATCTTATATGGATTATCCACCATTTTTTTTCTTTCCTTCTATAATATTTTCTGTTGCGGATGCTTATCTATTACTCTTTTTGGCTACAATTAGATTATGCCCACAATACTTTTAACCAGTCTCGCCCACTTGTCAGGATAACACGCCAGAAGTTCTTCATGCTGCAGATCCTGTTCGTGCAATATCGGATGTACAAAATGCTGTTTATAGCGGTCCCGATATTTTTTGCCCATTTTTAATGCATAGAAAATATGGATTTCGGTTCCTTTTACATCAATTCCATCGGGCATAGGCGTAATAAGGTCAGAGTAAAACTGATTTCTACAGCTTCGCTTCGTAATATATGGCCGTGCGCCGCCGAACATTTCAGAATTCCGTAATCAATATGTATTTTCTTCCTTGCAGTCAGCAATCCTACAAAAGAGCCTCCAAGAGAACATCCATAAGCTGCCCGGATATGTCCGCTGAAATGTTCCCTGATATAATTCTCGATTTTTTCCGTTTCTTCAAGCATTGTTGTAAACTCTGTTTCTTCCGTCTTATCGAAACCATCATAACTAACACAGAGCACATGATATGTATCTGCCAGTAACGGAATCACTTTTGCAAAATTGCTCTTCCAGTGGCAGCAGGTACCTGGCAGTAACATGATAACTGGAGCGGTTGCCTTTCCAAATGAATAAAACTTCATTCTGTATCTCTCCCTCTGTCTGCTTATTGAACATCCATTATAATCATTGTTCAAAAGCCTATATTGGTTAGTGTTTTCTAACTTTGATTTATCATATCATAGTTCATATAAAAAGGAAGCAGATTTACCTGCCATAAATCTGCTTCCTGATAACCATATCTGGTATATCACCAAAATATTATTTTCTATTAATACACTACTTTGAAACACATCCGGTATTTCGACTTCTGACCTGTTTTGCTGCTTCCACCATATTTCGAAGACTCGCATCTGTCTCTGCAACGCCTCGTGTTTTTAAACCACAATCCGGATTTCCCCACAGCTTGTCTCTATCCACTTTTGTCAACATGATCTCCAAAGCTTTTTACGATTTCTTCCACAGAAGGGACTCTCGGAGAATGAATATCATATACACCAGGTCCGACTTCTGTCTCAAAATGATTTTCCTTTTCCTTGGCTTCTATAACAAAATTTCTACTTTTTCTCTTTTCCAAGAAACTCTTCCATCGTATGCCATCCCAGCACCACACACTTTACTCTTGCAGGCATTTTTGAAATATCTGTAAGAGACATGAAGTCCCTCTTTATCACCAATGTCATTAACTTAAGCAATTTACCAATACTGTATTGATAAAAATATCAGCAGAAGGATTTGAGTATGATAAAAAAGGGAAAATCCCCACAATGTTCCCATTATATACGGAATGGTGGGGATTTCAAGGGAGAGTCGGATAGTTTGCAGTTTTTATCTGGCAGTTATCAGGTTGCAAAGCGTGAGTAATGTTTCGTACACATATGTATTTTCTCTTA
>ENA-OQCN01001697-OQCN01001697.1-human-gut-metagenome-genome-assembly--contig:-NODE-1697-length-10413-cov-4.404919_pt1 | contig 10413 bp, 12 predicted proteins | sample MGYA00242497_ERZ504576 | MGnify/ENA primary metagenome ERZ504576 (study PRJEB26092, sample SAMD00036296) | human gut metagenome | host: Homo sapiens | study: EMG produced TPA metagenomics assembly of...
TTTTTAATTCTCTTATGGGTTTTTATTTCCTCTGACTGCTTGCTCTTCCGGCAAATCTTCTTCTGGTACAACAAAGGAAAATTCTTCTTCCTCAAAAACTGTCCGTCCAAATAAACCGGATTTACATATTCCAAAAGCCTCCGGTACCTCTGTAATCGGACAAGAGCCTTTGTTAATTGACATATCCCATTTGGACCAGGGCTATGTGATGGCTTACTATTCGGGAACATCCGAAAAAGCAAATATCCAGTTAATTGGACCGGATGAAATTGAATATAAATATTTCATAAAACCGGAAGATGGATATGTAACCCTGCCGATTACAAGCGGTAACGGCACCTATACCGTCAAGACTTATGAAAATATTTCCGGAACACAGTATGCTTCTCTTTATACTGAAAACATTGAAGTCACTCTGGAAAATGATTATGTTCCTTATCTTTATCCAAACCAGTATGTGAATTTTTCCAAAGAAAGCAAGATTGTATCCAAAGCTTCTGATATCGTAAAAAATGCCACTTCAGATCTCGATGCGGTTTCTTCTATCTATCATTATGTGATCAACAACATCACTTATGATACAAAAAAAAGCAGAAACGGTCCAAAACGGATATCTGCCGGATGTCGATAAAACTCTGGAAACCCAAAAAGGAATTTGTTTTGATTACGCCGCATTAATGACCTCAATGCTTCGCTCTCAGGGAATCCCAACAAAGCTTCAAATTGGCTATGCAGGCAAAGTTTATCATGCCTGGATTAGTGTCTATCTTGAGGAAACAGGATGGATTGACGATATCATCCAATTTGACGGCAAACACTGGGAACGAATGGATCCAACCTTTGCCTCTGCAAATGCTAACAGTAAAAAAATTTTAAACTATATTGGCGATGGAGACAATTATGTGACACGATATACTCGTTAATCTTACTCTGCTATCCTTATCCTATTTTACTTTACGAAAGGAGCCATATTAATTATGAAGCCTTTATCCAACAATGAACTTTCTATGTTCTGTGGGCAGATGTCAATGATTCTTCATTCCGGCATTTCTTCTACCGAAGGACTTTCCCTGATGGCAGAGGACAGCCCCGAACAGGGAAAAGAATTATTAGAATCACTGATTTCCAATATGGAAGAAACCGGTATTTTTCATCAGTCAATTCGAGATACCAAAGTGTTTCCGGAATATATGTGCAATATGATACAAATCGGAGAAGAGAGCGGACGACTCGATGAAGTTATGTCTGCACTCTCTGAACATTATGAACAGCAGGAAACCATCTCCCGCAGTATCAAAAATGCCATTACTTATCCATTTATTATGATTACCATGATGCTTGCAGTTATTCTTGTTTTGATTGTCAAAGTTATGCCTGTCTTCAACCAGGTTTATGAACAGCTTGGAACAGGCTTAACCGGTGTTTCCAAAAATATTTTAAACCTGGGAATCCTGATGAACCGTTATGCCTTTGTTCTTGTCCTTCTTGCAGGCGTACTTGCGGGATGTTTCCTGTATTTTACATTTACAGAAAAAGGCCGGAACCAATTTCAGATTTAGCTCCAAACTGCCGTTTACTCAAAAATTCTCTGAAAAAATTGCTGTTTCCCGATTTGCAAGTGGAATGTATCTGGCACTTGAAAGCGGTCTGGATACCGATGAAAGTCTTGAAATGGCTGCCCGTCTTGCCGACCATCCGGTATTAGAAGAAAAAATAGCCAAAACACGTGCCCTGCTTGAAGAGGGACAAGGTTTTTCCGAAGCAGTTTCCGAAAGTCAGATTTTCGATTCGCTTTCAACCCGCATGATTTCTATCGGTTGTAAAACAGGTGCAGTAGACATGGTCATGAAACAGATTTCCCTCCAATATTCGGAAGATATAAATGAACGCATCTTTCAATTAATCAGCAAATTAGAACCAACTCTCGTTGCCGTCCTTTCGATTATTGTAGGATTGATTCTTTTATCTGTTATGCTTCCTCTTATGGGAATTATGTCCGGAATGGGCTGATTCATGTACGCTCGGAATTTTTATTATCCTTGCTTTTGTGGCTGAAAGCACCTATTATCCAAAAGGAGTTTTTATTATGAATCGTTTTACACAGCAAAAACCAATTTCAAAAAGTGTCCTTTCGATTCTTGTTCCAGTTGTTGTCTTTTTTGCCGTTTTTTTTCTGTTTCTTCTTCCTGTCTCTTCTATCTCAGCTACTACAAAACAAGAAGAAATAGAGAACTTAAAACAGGCTGTTATCCGCAGTACCATTTACTGTTATGCCGTGGAAGGAGCTTATCCGGAAAGTCTTTCTTATCTGGAGAACCATTATGGAATCACTTATGATCATTCAAAATATCTTATAAGCTATGAGGTTCATGCTTCTAACCTGATGCCGGATATTGATGTCATTATTCTGACAAACAAGGGGGAACTGCCATGCGTAAAATAAGTAAAAAAAGGCGCTTCCATGAACAAGTGCATATTACAGACCTGCTTTTCTCCCTTGGGCTTCTATGTCTGTTTACCATCTCTTCTTTGACCGTTCTCTTAATCGGAGCACATGTTTATAAACAGACAGCACTTGATATGAAAACAAACTATACGACTCGTACGGCTCTTACCTATGTTGCTGAAAAAGTCCGCCAACATGATTCGACATCTTCAATCTCCCTTGGAACTCTTGAAGATGCTCCTGCCCTTGAACTTTCTGAATCCATTGGCGGCGTTTCTTACATTACTTATATTTATGAAGATGAAAATGCCTTAAAAGAGCTGTTTGTACAAGCCTCACAACCTGTAAAAAAATCACAAGGAGAAAAGATTTTAGCCATACAAAATTTTTCCATTGAACAAGCGGGCGAAAATTTACTGCGCTTTACCGTAACGGACGAAGAAAATACTTCCGCCTCTCTTCTTATTCATATCCGCAGTCATTCGACCGACACAAAAGGAGGAGCATCATGAATAAAAGAAACGCTTCACAGTCCAGCCTTTTTTTACTCGAGCTGATTTTTGTTATTTTCTTTTTTTCTCTTACCAGTATGCTCTGCGTTCAGGTATTTGTAAAAGCACACTTAACCAGCAAAGAAGCAAAAGAAGAGTCTCTTGGTTCTACTCTTGTCTCTTCTGTCGCAGAAGCACTCTCCTATATGGATACTTCTAATACAAATACTCCTTTTGAAGAATTATTTCCGAAAGCGAAAGAAACCAAAGACGGATGGCAGATTGCTTATGATGAAAATGGAACTGCTGTTTCTTCTAATAATGCCACTTACTATCTGACTATTATAAAAGAGACAAACGGTCATTTGAACCATTATTCTATTGTATTAAAAGATGCAGACGGAGCTTCTATCGATACACTTGATTTAAAAACTGCCATTCCCCGCACCGCAGATGAAAAAAAGGAGAACTCTTAATGAAAGACAAACATCAGCTTCCTATTGGAATTGGAATTTCTTCTATCTTATTGATCTTCGTTATTTTATGTCTGCTGACTTTCGCAGTGCTTTCCCTTGTCAGTGCAAATGCAGACTATAAGCTGGTGAAAAAAAACAGCGCTCATACTCATGAAGTCTATGAAGCTGAAAATTCAGCGAACGAATTAATGGATAAAATTGATTCTATTCTTAAATCCACCTATCAATCCTCCGATTCTTCCGACTATCTTAAACAGGTACAGCAGAATTTAACCAGCCTTGATGGAATCTCCTTTCCATCCAAAGACCAGATTGCTTATGAAATCAAAGTAAATGAACATCAAATTCTGCAGGTGGTGCTTCTTTTAAATTCTGAAATCAAAAAAGGGGACTCTTTCTATCAGATAGAGACCTGGAAACTGATCAACGCACAGACATGGGAAGCCGATGATACCCTGCCTGTCTACACCGGAGATAACTAATCCAAGAAAGGAATATAAACATGGATGCACTTACTTTTTTAAAAAAGACAACAGAACTTGGAGCTTCTGACCTTTTCATTGTAGCAGGACTTCCTCTTTCTTATAAAAAAAGCGGTCAGTTAATGGAATTGACTTCTGAACGTATCATGCCGGAAAATACTGAAATATTGATTCGTGAGATTTATAGCCTTGCCGGAAACCGTGATATTTCCCATTTTTTAAAAACCGGAGATGATGATTTTTCCTTTGCAGTCTCCGGTCTTTCCCGCTTTCGTGTCAACACCTATATGCAGAGAAGTTCCATGGCAGCCGTCATCCGGGTTATCACCTTCCACCTTCCAAATCCGTCTGACCTTGGAATCCCACCGGAAATCATTGATCTTGGAACTCATAACAAAGGGCTGGTTCTTGTCACAGGTCCTGCAGGAAGTGGAAAATCCACCACGCTTGCCTGTATCATTGATGCAATTAACAGCACAATGGAAAAGCATATTATTACTCTTGAAGACCCTCTTGAATTTCTTCACAGCCATAAGAAAAGCATCGTAAGTCAGCGTGAAATTTGTACGGATACAGAAAATTATATCACTGCCCTGCGTGCTTCTCTCAGACAGAGCCCAGACGTTATTCTGCTTGGAGAAATGCGAGATTACGAGACAATGGCTGTTGCCATGACGGCTGCCGAAACCGGACATCTGGTCTTTTCTACCCTTCATACGTTAGGTGCTGCAAATACTATTGACCGAATCATTGATGTATTTCCGCCAAGCCAGCAAAGACAGATTGCCGTTCAGCTTTCTTCTGTGCTTCAGGCAGTTGTCTCCCAGCAGCTTGTTCCAGATCTGACCGGAGGCTTGACACCAGCTTTTGAGATTATGAATACCACTCCGGCAATTAAAAATATGATACGAGATAATAAAGTTCATCAGATTGACGGCTTAATCTATTCTTCTTCTGCGAACGGAATGTTATCGATGGATAACAGTTTATTACGACTTTACCAACAAGGAGTCATCGACCGTCAGGAAGCACTCAATCATGCGTCCAATCCTGAAATGCTTACAAAAAAACTGCGGAACTAAAAAAGCTCCGCAGTTTTTTATCCTATTTTATTTTTTCATATTTACAAACTTTGTATAGTTCGGCAGCCATACCAGATTAATCGTTCCAATCGGACCATTTCTCTGTTTTGCGATAATGATTTCTGCTATGTTTTTATTCTCTGAATCTTTATTGTAATAATCATCACGATAAATAAACATAACAACATCGGCATCCTGCTCAATCGCTCCGGATTCTCGCAAATCCGAGAGCATTGGTCGATGGTCTGGACGCTGTTCCACGGCACGGCTAAGCTGAGACAGTGCAACTACCGGCACATTCAGCTCCCTCGCTAATGCTTTTAACGAACGGGAAATATCGGAAATTTCCTGTTGTCTTGATTCACTTCTCTTTCCACTGCCCGTCATTAACTGTAAATAGTCAATAAAGATAATTCCAAGATTATGTTCCAGCTTATATTTTCTGCACTTTGAACGCAGTCTGATATTGAGATACCGGGAGTATCATCTATAATCATATTGGAAGAACCAATAATATTTGCACCTTCAATCAGTTTTGCCCATTCTTCATCCTCAAGATTACCTGTACGGATATTCTGAGAATCTACTTTTGACTCAAGAGACAGCAGACGGTTAACCAACTGTTCCTTTGACATTTCCAAACTGAAAATTGCAACCGTGACATCCTTCCGAAATGCCATATACTGGGCAATATTTAATACAAACGCAGTTTTACCCATAGATGGACGTGCCGCCACTAAAATCAAATCGGACGGCTGAAAACCGGACATCTGGTAATCCAAATCAACAAATCCTGTCGGAATTCCCGTTACACTGCCTTTTGTTCTCGAAGACTTTTCTATTTTTTCAATCGCATTTAAGACAACCTGTCGAATCGGAACAAATTCCTCATTGCTCTTTCTTTGAACCAAATCAAAAATCTTCTTTTCGGTATCCTCCATAATATCCTGCACCCGTTCTTTTCCCAGATAACAGGTATTTGTGATTTCCTCCATCGTCTTTATCATCTTACGGAGCATCGATTTTTCTTTTACAATCTCCGCATAGGTTTTTGCATTGACAGATGTAGGCAAAGAACTCATTAATTCTGCGACAAATTCCATACTTGATACTTCCGGCGGCAGGTCTTTTTCCATCAAACGATCCTGAAGAGTAATCAAATCAACCGGTTTCCCCTCATTGAAAAGTTCCACCATCGTATCAAATACAATTCCATACTGCTGTTGATAAAAATCTTCGCCTGTAATAATTTCAGATGCTGTCACAATCGCATCTTTATTCATAATCATGGAGCCGATTACCGACTGTTCTGCCTCTGTATTATGAGGAAGTATTCTCTTTATGAGTGCTTCGTCCATGCCAGTCATGGCTCCTTTCTAAGCGTATCTTATTTCATTTCTTTGATGTTAACTTTTAATTCTGCTGTTACTTTTGGATGCAGACGAATCGGTACTCTTACTACACCTAACTCTTTAATCTGAGAAGAAAGCTGCATTTTTTTCTTATCAATGTCGTATCCCAGCTGTGCTTTCACTGCTTCTGCAAGCTCTTTTGTGGAAACAGATCCAAAGGTACGTCCGTTTTCTCCTACTTTTAATCCAACTGTGATTTCTTTTGTCTCTAATTCTGCTTTAAACGCCTTTGCTTCTTCGAATACTTCTTTTGCCACTTTTTCTTCGTGTGCTTTCTGAAGTTTTAAATCATTAATATTCTTTGGGGTTGCCTCTAATCCAAGTTTTTTTGGAAACAGCATATTTCTTGCATATCCATCACTTACATTTACAATTGTTCCTTTTTTTCCAAGAGATTTTACATCTTCAATTAAAATTACTTTCATCTTAAATTGCTCCTTCCTTAATCATCTGGTCAATTGTATCTTTCAATTGAATAATTGCTCCATTTACCGTTGCATCTTTCAACTGTGCACCAGCACGTTAATATGACCGCCACCTCCCAGCCGTTCCATAATCAGCTGAACATTTACCTCATCAATTGCCCTTGCACTAATATAAATCAAATTGTTATAATCCGTCAATACAAATGATGCTTTTATACTATCAATATCTAACAGTTCGTTTGCAGCCTGTGCTGCCACGATAGTCGGACTGTCCAGTCCACTGCTTGGGCAGATTCCAATTGCAAACGAATCCCTGTAAGTTTCCACTGTCCGAACTGTCTCTGCCTTTGCCCGATAAGAACTGACATCATCACGGAACATTTTTCTCACACGGGTTACATCTGCGCCACAGCGCCGTAAAAATGCAGCTGCTTCAAAAGTGCGGACTCCCGTTTTTGAAGTGAAGTTATCCGTATCAATTACAATTCCTGCATAAAGGGCATCCGCTTCAATATTATAAATTCGAATTCCATCTGAAAAATATTGCAGAATCTCTGCAACCATCTCGCAGGCAGACGAAGCAAACGGCTCAATATAAGACAGTACAGCATTGGAAATAACTTCTGCACCCTGACGGTGATGGTCTAATACCACTATCGTTTTTGTCTTTGACAATAAATCTTCACATTCTGTATAACTCGGTTTATTCGTATCTACGACTACGACTACCGTATTATTATCTACGATTTCTTTTGCCTCTGCACTGTTTACAAACATGTGCTCATCGTATTCCGGATTATTAATAAAGTTTTCAATAATCGGACGCACCGACATGGTTGGATTATTGACTACGATATGAGCCCGTTTATTCAAAGATTTTGCTGCACGGTAAATTCCAATTCCCGCACCGATTGAATCCACATCAGAAATCTTATGCCCCATAACCACAACTTTATCTTTTGCTACCATAAACTCTTTTAAGGCATGTGCTTTGACTCTCGCTTTAACTCGTGTTGTCTTGCCCATCTGCTGTGACTTTCCACCAAAGTAAATCATAGTATCACGGTCTTTTATGACAACCTGGTCTCCACCTCGTCCAAGCGCCAAATCAATTGCAATTCTCGAATACTCATAATTCTGGACATAATTTGCCCCATTAATTCCAATTCCAATACTGATTGTGACATCCATATCATTACCGATATTAATGCTTTTTACCTCTTCCAGAATGCTAAACCGTTTTTCTTTTAACTCTTCTAACGAACGCTGGCATAAAATCAGAATAAACTTATCTTTTTCTAACTTTTTCACCAGACCGTCCATCTCGGAGAAATATTTATTTAATTTTCTCTCTATCAACGCAACTAAGAGCGAACGCCGGACTTCTTCCACACTATTTAACGCCTCTTCATAATTGTCCAGATATAAAAGTCCTGTTACCAGTTTCTCTTCATCGCGTTCTTTTTTATAACGATTTACATCTGTCTCATCAAAAATATAAATTGCCGTCAGAAAATTATCTGCATCCGATTCAATCAAACCTGAATCTTCTAACATTGCCTCAATTGAAATCTTGCGCATCGAAGCTCTGTAATCTCTGTTTTCAAACTGAAACAGAACCTCTGAAGATTCATCCTTTGGCAGACGTTCAATTGTAATTTCCTGAAAAATGCTTGTAATCGACCTGTGGTATTTGACCGGTTTCTGGCTCAACTGTGAAAATGCCTCATTCATCCACAGGATTCTTCCTCTGCCATCCACTAAAGCATAGTACAATAAAATCACGTAACAGACTTTTCTGTACCTGCCCATACTGTGTGGCAAAAGAAATCAGCTCATTGAGTATATCAGCCCGACTATTATGATACTGAAAAACTGCTATCGCAAGATACACCGCTATAAAACAGGTTGCAATCACTCCGCCCTTTATACTGATGCGGAAAATACACAAATCCATAAGCAGGAGTAAAAGTACCATGATAACCGGCCACTGCATATACAGCTTAAGCTGTCCCTTTATCTTGATATTGCCATTCATATCCTCTTACCTTCCGATTTCTTAACATTTTCCGGTATTTTCGATTCATCCGGATAAGCATGTACTGGCTTATTATATCATTTTTTTTATTTTTGTACAATACCGCTTCTTATTCCTTATCCGTATGCATCCAGATTCGAAATTCTGTTGAAAGCCCTTCTTTGGGAAATTTTACAAGTTCAATCACTCCGTCATGCGCCTCCACTATTTTCTTTGCTATCGCAAGCCCAAGACCTGTTCCCTGCCGGCTATTTCTTGATTCATCTCCCACCACAAACGGTTCAAATACCATTTGAGCCAGCTCTTTTGGAATTCCTGTACCGTTATCTCCGATACTGATACAAATCGTATCTGCTTCTTTTTTCATCGAAAAGAAAAGCATTGTCCCTCTTTTATTATGTTTGACAGAGTTATTAATCAGATTTTCAAATACCCGCTTCATCTGTTGTACATCAATCTGACACCAGATTATCATCTCCAGTATCTCTACTTCTATCAAAAATCCGCCCAACACCAATTCATTATATTTTGTCGCTAAATATTCTCTTGCATATTCACAGATATCCACCTTTGTTTTCACCGGTCTGAAATCCGGATGCTCCAAATTACTGTATTCTGAAAATGCATTAATCAATTCATTTAAAACAATTGACTTATGATAAATTGTCTGTAGATACTGCTGTTTATTTTCTTCTTTTATGACACCATCACAGATTGCCTTTGCATAGCCTTGGATAATCGTAATCGGAGTCTTTAAGTCATGAGAAATGTCTGCAAGCATCTGCTGTTTTTCTTCATCAGAAATTTTTCTTCGTTCTTCACTCTCAGCCAGCCTTTGTGCCAATTTTACAAAATCGTCCCCGATTTCTACAAATTCATCCGGTCCATTGTTGTCATTACTTAATTTCTGCCCTTTCTGATAGCATACAATTGATTCTTTCAGTGCCATCAGCGGACGTTCACCTTATGATTCAAACGCACGGCAAAAACTGCTACAATCAGAGCATAAAGTGGAAGAATCAACCACTGAACCACTCGCATGGATTTTGTAAATTCAAGATATTTCTTTGCATCTTTTTTTTCATAGCGAAAAACTGCTGTATAGCTCTTTCCCCGCTTGTTTTTAAATTCCCACTTTGCATACTGAACTGGATTTTTCCCCTTTTTTATAATATAATCCAACTCTTTTTGATTCACATTCTTTCCTGTAAACCCCATCTGATTGACCAATACTGTTCCAGAATTATCCAAAAGCAGATATTCTTTTTTGTTCTTTTCAGTACCCTCTTTTGTTTTTTCCCTTTGGATTAAAATCCGTTCGTTTTCATTTTCATCTTGATAAAAATTGCTTTTATCTTTTCTTTCATACCCAACTCATTGACAAAAAACAGTTCTTCCTCTGTAAATCTTTTTGGCATGTCACTTTTACTTTGATAAATCATTTGAAAATTTTCATCCAAAATAACAAATGCTCCTTTTTGTCCCAGCAAAATATCAGATGGAAATTTTTCATAATTCCCCTCTTCCAGATAATTCCCGTAAATTTTTTAACTTTTTTTTG
>ENA-OQCN01001698-OQCN01001698.1-human-gut-metagenome-genome-assembly--contig:-NODE-1698-length-10413-cov-2.375462_pt1 | contig 10413 bp, 11 predicted proteins | sample MGYA00242497_ERZ504576 | MGnify/ENA primary metagenome ERZ504576 (study PRJEB26092, sample SAMD00036296) | human gut metagenome | host: Homo sapiens | study: EMG produced TPA metagenomics assembly of...
ATCTGCCTCTTCTTCAAACCCATCAAGTGCACTTTAGATCTATCCATGAAAAATCCTTGACCAGATGAATTTGTTCTGCATGCGTTTTCTTAAATGGCTTTCCCTGCAGTGACGGTGCCAGTGGTTTTATACGTGATTCCTGTGTGTTATACCAAAGTGACGTTCCACAGTCGAATATTGCGCTGCCCCAATCCATTCTAGCGTAACTGCGTTTCTTACTAATCCAAAATTATTGAAATGCCGGTCTTCATTTGCAATAATAAAGTCCAATACAATCATTTTTTCTACTTCTTTTCGTATATTCGACACGCCTAGCTTCTCTGCACACTGAATATAATATTCGTACTCTGACAAATTATTGGGCTTTTTAAATGCATTCATAATATGGCTTGCAGAAATTAATTCAGTATCCCTCGTAATAAAATCCTCACAAAGGCTAAAAGGTTCCTCATTTTCCCAAACCACTGAATATTCTACATGATTAATTCCAAGACGACTTGCGATACGAGATGCAATAACTTCACAAAGAGCCTCCTGATAATATGGCTTACTTGAACCTTTCATTAGAATACGCTTTCCATCTGCAATCTTCCATTTTTTCATCAATTGTCCATCTGAGGTATTATCAGGAGATACAAGACTCATACTCTCAGATGCACTGCCATGACCAAACAGAAGATTTCCAACATCCTCTGAAAAAGAATGATCAAAAAAGTTAATTGCTTCCCATGCGATTCGTTCACCTTTAGGTAAAATCCAATACTGATCAGAAAGACTAAGTCCATAGCATTTATCAAGAAGCTCCTGAGATACTGTCATTCCAAGCTTCTGCAATGCTTCTTTTAAACCCTGCCTGCTTGCCGGAATTGATCTTCCTGACCACCATTTCGCCAATGCCCTCTTGTTTACTACTTCTTTTTGTACAGTTCCCACTGGAAGATGCTTGCTATCATACACCTCATAAATCGAAGCGATATTTGAAAACTCATCAAGCTCAATTCGCGCTATCTCTTTTGTGCGGTGCATTAAAATATATTCCATAGCACTGCTGCTCCTTTTTCTAATTATTTTCTTCATAGTACTGCACAAACCAATTTATACAAGCACAATATTATATCACTTAATCGCTGGAACGAGTATATCCACAACTGGCTGTTCCTGCTCTGCGCTTTTATCACTAACATCAGAGAACATTGATGCCATTGAAAATGTCACTTTCCAATATGGTGAAAATGTTCCTTCCCTCTCATCTCCATATTCATATGCGGTGTTAGTTCCACTGTCAGAATCTAAACTATATACCACCTCGCTGGAAAGAACTTGCATCGTCTCTACATCTTCAAAATCTTTCTTAAATTTAATTTTTGCCTTTTTTAAGGCCTCCTCCTCAGAAATAATAGTGCACTGCGTTTCTCCAATATATTCTGGCGGATATTGGATTAACATATCAATAAGTCCATATCTCGGACTATAAATGGCATAATTGCAACTAGCATACTCCGATACTTGAACCGGTTGGTTATTCCAAGACAAATCTCTGTATACAATCAGGTAGCATCATCTCCTTCTCTCCATTCGCCGCCTGTTTGATTAACTGGATCATATCCTGGTGCAAGACACCATTCCTTATATCGCGTGTCATTTACAATTTCCTGAATGTGCTCATATGTTATTGTATATACGTCAACAGATGCAAACTCATATCCATACTGCTCCATAATTGCATTACAGTAATCTGCAGCTTCAGCCATACTGCAGCCTTCCAGATCAATCTTTTCCAAATTTTTGCTTAATGAATAATCGCCATATTGGTAGCTTGCATAGCGATCTATATTTTTAAGTTCCTGCGGTAACTCCTCTTTTGAATAAATTGCAGGACCTGAATATGAAAATTCCATATTATTCTGTATGATCACAATTTTATCCCCATAATAAGATAAATATGCCACTTTTCCTGGATAACAATAAAGTTCACCTTGATTATATGCCGGATACATTGCCTGATAGTCCTCATAATACTGTTGTACCTTTTGATATGGCTCCAAACAGCCATATTCTTCTAGCCAGTTCCAAAGCTCATCTGTTACCTCTTCATGTGCTGAATAACGCACCTGATACTGTGGCATCAAAGTATCATCCTGTCCTTTTTCAAATTTTATAGAATAGACAGAATCTGGTGTTATACCATATTCAGAAAGGTTAACATTTTCTGTTTGCAACGTTTTATAATTCTCCGCCTCTACAATAAATGTATTCATTTGCATTTACTCCTTTCTCATTGACCACTTTCCTTAAACCTTAAAAATCGCTTCTAAAATTTACGAGATCAACAAAGGGTACCGTTCCGAATGGATTTCTCGCGAATATTAACTCTTCTGCTTATATCCAATAATTCCCGCCATAACAAATGCCAATATTATAATCACATCACCTGTTACAATAGGCATAAGATTCTCATATTGCTCTCTCTTAAAAACATGAATCACTAGTAAAACAATCGCCAGTCCACTCACTATTAAATAGATTCCGTAATGTTCACCGAATTTATGATTCTTCCACCCATACCACAAAAATGCTAATAGTGCAATTATTAAAATCGCCAAAATAAATACTGATAACATATTTTTAGCCTCCTCTTATTTTTACACAACACTTGTTACTTTTAATATATCAGACTTTTTTAATTTGCAAGGATATTAACTTACATTTTTCTTACATAAATGATGGATTTTTCGCTTGTTTTGTTGTACTATTAAGGAAAAGATAAATGAAAAGGATTTTAATTATTATGTTTCGATCTGTTTCTATGGATGAAATTTCGGACGGTAAACTTTACTCGTCCTCTGATATGGTGCGTGCTGACAGTCTTGGCTGCGATGGCTGCCATGAATGCTGCTGTCATATGGGCAATTCGATCTTATTAGACCCATTTGATGTTTACCAGATGTCTCAGGGACTGCATGTTCCTGCGGCTGCTCTTTTTAATGGTCAGCTGCAATTGACTCCTGTTGATGGAATTGTTTTACCTGCAATTGCCATGACTTCTGATAAGGATCAGTGTTCTTTTTTAAATGAAGCAGGACGCTGCTCTATTCATATGTTTCGCCCTGGCTTTTGCCGCCTGTTTCCTCTGGGACGCGTCTATGACGGCACTGGATTTTCCTACTTTTTACAGACAGGACAATGTAAAAAAGAACACTTAGCTAAGGTAAAGGTACGCCAGTGGATTAATATTCCAGAGTTAAAGCGCTATGAGCAGTTTGTCTGTGACTGGCACTACTTTTTAAAAGACCTTGCCAAGACATCACAGGGATTATCGCCCGAACTAATAAAAACGCTTCATTCCTATATTTTAAAAGTCTTTTACCTGACACCATATCAGGATGGATCTGATTTTTATGATCAATTCTATATGCGCCTAAATGATGCAAAAAAAATTATTTTTATAAGGAAAAAAGTCTCCTGTCACAATCGACAGAAGACTTTTTTCTTATGCTGTATACTGTTTTTCTCCCTCTTCTAGTACCTTAATCCGACCGTCTTTTACTTCCACCTTTGTTACGGAACAGTTTTTCTTAAGACCACTCTTCCAAAAATCACAAATTGGCTGTTTGTTCACCCACAGCATCATTGACTGCAAAGCTGCACCATGTGTTGCAATTAAAATAGATTTGTCCTGAAGCTCTTCTCTTGTTGTGATATCCTCAAGGAAGTTCCATGTACGCGCGCAGAGCATTTTCGCATCCTCACCGTTTTTCTGGTGCCTTATACTGCTCTGGATGTGCAAAGAACTCAGCAAAGCATCCAACCGGCTGCCCATTTTCATCTCTTCCTCTCATGCCTTCACAAATACCAAAACAAATTTCTTCGATTCTTTTATCCTCAATAATCGGAATATCTCTTCCTGCCAATACAAGCTCTGCCGTTTCCTTTGCACGCTTTAATGGGCTTGAAAAGGCGAGGTCAATATGGGTATTTGCCAGTGTTTTTCCAGCCTCAATTGCAGATTCGCGTCCATTTTCATTAAGTGGAATATCTGACTGTCCCTGCATTCTCATGTCTTTATTCCAGTCTGTCTGTCCATGTCTGATAAAATATAAAAGCATTGTTTATCCTCTCATTTTCGTAAAATTTCCGTAACTATTCAGAACCCCATTCGCAAAATCGCATCTTCGATGCTTCTATTTTGCTCATGTGGTTACCTCGCCATATAAAATTGCTATTCTGTCTGAATGCAAGCATTCACAGAAAGCAATTTTGCATAGCTCTGAATAGTTACAAATTTCCAATGAATACATTATCACAAAAGGAAGGTTCCTACAAGATAAATACCAAGTTTTGCCACGCCACTTAAAACCATGACAAGCACTGGGTTCATCTTGCGAAACTGAATCAGATACACAGCAGCAATAAATATAATTACCATATCAATCTGTGTCTTCTGAATCAAAATTATACCTTCTGGCCAAAAAGCTGTAACTAGAATAGAAACACCTGCTGAGGCTATAAGTGCAACAACTGCCGGGCGAAGCATTCCTAGTATTCCCTGTAACAAATCCATTTTTCTGTAACGAAGATAAAGCTTTGCAAGAAGCGTAACTAAAATGCATGACGGAAGGATACATCCCGCTGTCGCAATAGCCGCTCCGCCAAGACCTGCAACCTTTAATCCCACAAATGTTGCGCTGTTTACCGCAATCGGACCAGGTGTCATCTGTGAAATCGTGATTAAATTAGTAAATTCTGACATGCTAAGCCATTTGTGACTGTCAACCACCTGACTTTGAATAAGTGGCATCGCAGCATATCCGCCTCCGAATGAAAAGGCGCCGATCTGAAGAAAACTTAAAAATAACTGTAAGTAAATCATTTCTGCACCTTCTTTCTCTGTGCTAGTGTAAGAACTGCACCTAAAGCACCGCATGCTAAAATAATCAGTACCACATTGACATTGCATACATAACCTGCTACAAATGCTGCAATCATAATACACATAGATAATATACTTTTTGAGCGGACAATTCCGCTTCCCATATCAAATACAACACATGCAATTACTGCACCAACGCCTGCCTGCATTCCTGTCAGCACCTGCTGCACATATACATTTGAAGCAAACAGCTCATAGAAAAATGAAATAACAGAGATGATTACAAATGGCGGAATAATTGTTCCTGCAATCGCCGCTATAACTCCAATAATACCTTCCAGCTTATAACCGACTACAATTGCACCATTTACAGCAATCGCACCAGGTGTGGACTGAGCAATTGCAACAAGATCGAGCATCTCTTCCTCGTCAATCCATCCAAGTTCATCAACAAATTTCTTTTTCATTAATGACACGATGACATAGCCACCACCAAATGTAAAGGCACTCAGATATAGAGTAGACCAAAACAGTTTGAGCAGACGCATCTTTTTTGATGCTGTCTGCTCCAGATTTTTTTCCAATTTTTCGCTCATGACTTCTCCCATTGTCCGCCTGCTGCCAAACGATTTTTGACTGCTTCCATACGCTGATCTAATGTATTGATCATCTGTGCACATTCAAACAATTCTTTTTGAAGAGAATCCTTTTCAAATTCCGGAATCTCCTTTTTGTAGCGCAGCTTGTGCTCAAGGCTTGCCCAAAAATCCATTGCTATAGTACGCAGCTGTACCTCAACCTTCATCAAACACTTTTCATTCTGAAGAAAAATTGGAACACGTACAATCAAATGAAGACTGCGGTATCCGCTTGGCTTTGGATTTTTAATATAATCCTTTGTCTCAAGCAGCTCAATGTCATCCTGATCAAGCAAACATTTTGCCAGTGTATATATATCTTCCTGAAATGAGCATATTACTCTCACGCCGGCAATATCATCAAGATTTTCCTCCATTGACTTTGCACTAAAGGATTTTCCTTTTTGAGCCAACTTACGACTGATACTCTCCATTGACTTTAATCTCGTCTTTATCGTTTCAATTGGATTACGATCATACTGAAGTGAATACTGTTCATTCAACACTTTAAACTTTGTCTCAATCTCCATAATCGCACAGCGATATTTCGACATCAGTTCATCAAATGGACGTTTGTTGTCCTGAATCACATCGATTACATTTGAATTCAAATCGCACTTCTAAGTACACGATCCATAATCTCTCCTGAAAATTCGATATGTTCAGTTCTTAGTTCTCTTATATCCATAGAAACCCCATTTCTGCACACCAAATGCGCTGTTACTCTTTTTATTACCCTTCTTAAAGAAAGCTGCCAGCAACTGCCGACAGCTTTCTACTTATTTTTTTAATCAACTTAGATCAGAGACTTGTACAGCTCTGCAATTTCCTCTACACTTGTCTCTCTCGGATTTCCTGGTCTGCATGCATCATCGTATGCGGACTGAGCTAAGAACGGGATATCCTCTTCCTTAACGATAGCCTTTAAGTCAGCTGGAATACCAACATCCTCAGACAACTTACGAACTGCATCTACTGCTGCCTTGCGGTACTCTTCCTGAGTCATATCATCAACACCCTGTACGCCCATTGCTCTTGCGATCTCACGATACTTCTCGCCAGTAGCTGGAGCATTGTACTCCATAACTGTTGGAAGGATGATTGCGTTTGCAACACCATGTGGTGTATCATAAAGAGCTCCTAAAGGATGTGCCATAGAGTGTACAATTCCAAGACCTACATTAGAGAATCCCATACCTGCAACATACTGTCCAAGAGCCATGTCTGCTCTTCCCTCTGGTGTATTTGCTACTGCATTGCGAAGGCTTCTGGAAATAATCTCGATTGCCTTTAAGTGGAACATATCAGACAACTCCCAAGCACCTGCAGTGATGTAACCCTCAATTGCATGAGTAAGTGCATCCATACCAGTTGCAGCTGTCAGTCCCTTTGGCATACTAGACATCATCTCTGGGTCTACAAATGCAACAACTGGAATATCCTTAGGGTCTACACATACCATCTTACGATTCTTCTCAACATCGGTGATAACGTAGTTGATTGTTACCTCTGCTGCAGTACCTGCAGTAGTCGGAACTGCAAAAATCGGAACAGACTTATTCTTTGTCGGTGCAACACCCTCAAGGCTTCTGATATCCTCAAACTCTGGGTTTGCAATTACAATACCGATACCCTTTGCGGTATCCATAGAAGAACCACCACCGATTGCGATCAGGTAATCAGCACCAGACTTCTTGAATGCTTCAACACCAGTCTGTACATTCTCGATTGTTGGATTTGGCTTAATGTTGGAGTAGATCTCATAATCAAGACCAGCTCCCTCAAGTACATCAATTACCTTCTTTGTAACACCAAATTTAATCAAATCCGGGTCAGAGCATACGAATGCTTTCTTAAATCCTCTTCCCTTTGCCTCTGTAGCAATATCCTTAATTGCTCCTGCGCCATGATAAGATGTCTCATTTAACACAAATCTGTTAGCCATTTGTTTCTTTCTCCTTTAATTTTATTTTTCGTAAAGGAACTCTTCTGGAAGAGTTACCTTAAAATCAACGCTAAATCGCGGAAATTCTGTGGTGTGATTGTCTGACGCTTGTTTGGCTGCATGGACAGCATCTTTACAAGAATCTCTGCCGACTTCTCTACAGTATGCATCAGACCAAATGTCAAATCAAAGTCCTCACCTGCTGCAAACATACCATGATGAGCCCAGATTGCAACATCGTACTTCTTCATCAGCTCACTTGTAGCAACTGCAATGTCTCTTCCGCCTGGAACCATCCACGGAACAACACCTACACCATCTGGGAATACAACCGGGCACTCGGTAGCCATCTCCCAAAGCTCTCTTGTAAATACCTTATCCTCTAATGGAAGAACAAAGGTCAACGCAATTACATTAGTGGTATGTGCATGATAAATAACACGATACTTACCATTTGTAGCAAGCTTCTTTACCTCATGGTTCATCAGATGGGACGGCAACTCACTTGTTGGTCTTCCGCCATTTACAAGACCCCATACGATGCGGTAATTTTCACCTTTATCATCTACCTCGATCATGCAGATGGAATCTTCTGGCTTAATGATAACATTGCGGAAATACTTGCCGCTTCCTGTTACAAGGAAATATTCTCCTGCCAGATTCGGAACGCTAGTACCGATTGGCTTCCACTCTTTTGCTTCAAAGTTTTCCTTAACGGACTCTACCTCTTCTGGCTTTACACGATAAGAAAGGTTTCCGCCGTTTCTCTCATGCCAGCCCTGCTCCCAACCGTCGTTTGCCATACGAATGAATCCCTGAACAAATTCTGCATCTAAAATCTCATGATTGTATTCTCCTGTCTGATGTCAATAATCAATTTGTCAAACGCAAATTTCACTCTGCGCACTTGCCTACAGTATAGCCTATTTTTCACTAAAAAAAAAAAGTCTTTTTTTGACAAATATTATTTAATTTCGACTATAATAAAGCTCTGCGGTGCCATTTTGATCTCGCTGCTGCATTCAACAGTTTCCTTCGGTGCAACACACATCGGTTTTTTAGCACAGTTGTAATCAGTAAGTGCTGCGCACATAACAGTCTCTTTAACTGGTGTCAGTGCCTTTCCTTCCTCATTCTCAAGGTCAATGCTTACTTCATTGTCTGTTGTATTTACAAGCTTAACTATTGTAGTTTTATCTTCAGTTTCGCCTGCGCTGCAATAAATTCCCTGTGCGCGAAGCTTTTCAATCTGATCTCCCAGATCAAGTGTGCTCTCTGCACGGAATTTTGAAAACAGTTTCTGTACATAATAGCTTGGTGTTCCCCAACTAGTATTTTCATCCATCCAAATCAGATCTGGTGCCCACTGCGTATAATTTACTCTTGCAAACAGCGGTGCATATGAGGAAAGTGCAACTACATCGGCATTTCGCTCAATTCCTGTCAAAAATGCTGCTTCACTGATACCGGCCTTCCAATTATTCTTGCTGACATGGGCAATATTAATTTCCGGATCATGAGCTGCGTACTCACCGGCAAATACCTTTATATCTCTCGGATAATTATCATAAAAATCATTGTGCTCCAAGAACCACTGCGGCGGCATATAATAATGCTCATCAATTGCATAAACAAAGTTTGGATTGTTCTTCTTTTCCTTTCGGTAGACTCCCATGCATCTGTGTAATGATTTGAGGTGACATCCGGTCCTGCTGAACCAATAAGCTTTATCTCTGGATACTTTGCATGGATACGCTGTTCGAAAATCTTATAGCGTGCAAAGAAATCTGTATTATCCATCTGCCACTGCTCATTTCCAATTCCAAGATATTCAAGTCCAAACGGCGCCTTATGACCAAGCTGTGCTCTAACCTTTCCCCACTTACTTGACTCATCGCCATTTGCAAACTCAATTAAATCAAGCGTATCCTGAACCATCTGTTCAAACTCTGCACTTCCAATTTCCATGTACTCATAAGACTGATACTGACATGCCATTCCTACATTCATAACAGGAAGCGGCTTTGCACCAATCAGATCACACAGTAAGAAAAATTCATAATAACCAATTCCAAGTGTCTGGTTGTAGTGAGAAAATTCACTGTGGAAATCGTTTTCCTTGCGGTTGTTATGTACAGCCCAGCGGTTCCAATTGCACTTTCTATCTTCAATGCGCTTTAATGTATCCTTGAAACGATAGCGGTTGGACATTGTATTTCCTTCTACAATACAGCCGCCTGGGAAACGCATAAATGCCGGCTTTAATGACTGTAAAATCTCAAAAGTATCCTTTCTAAATACACCTGCAACAGCATCTGCCGGAATCATGGAAACAAAGTCAAACTCAGCTGTTCCTTTTTCTGCAAGTGCCAATACAAACAGCGCACCATTTACGTCATCTGATGCAGTTACAGTAAGTGTATACTTGTGCCAGTAGTGCATCTTATCTTCCTCTGCCATATGCACACTGCCCTCTGCATATGTTACGCCATCCTTTACAACCTTTGCAGTGATCTCTCCTAAAAAGCTGACTGCTCTTGCATAAAAGGAAACGTTATATGCAGCACCTTTCTTTAAGGTAATTCCGCTGTATGCCTGATTGGAAAAGCCAGCACCTGCCTCATTTGCTGTAAAGCGAAGATAATGAGGATTTTCATCAGAAACAGGACTTCCACAAACGACCTGCAAGCGAGCGCTGTCCTCTGTCGGGTATGCCTTCCAGCATATCCCCCATCAAAAATTGTATAATAATCACCCTTATCACCATAGCAATCTACAAATTCAAAGTTACGGTTTTCAATAAGCTCTGCATAAATGCCGCCATCTGCACCATAATTAATATCCTCAAAAAATACTCCGATCAGATCCTTTGAAATTGGTGTTGTTTTTTTCTGTGATACTGTTAATTTCATGATTTCGTATCTTCCTTTTCCTTTATGTTGATATTTTCTATTTTTGTT
>ENA-OQCN01001701-OQCN01001701.1-human-gut-metagenome-genome-assembly--contig:-NODE-1701-length-10405-cov-3.462931_pt1 | contig 10405 bp, 12 predicted proteins | sample MGYA00242497_ERZ504576 | MGnify/ENA primary metagenome ERZ504576 (study PRJEB26092, sample SAMD00036296) | human gut metagenome | host: Homo sapiens | study: EMG produced TPA metagenomics assembly of...
ATGATGCCCGCCGCCATGCCGCAGACGCATCCGCCAGGGTGCGGGCCTCGGTCGGCCCGAGCGCACCACGAAAGACCCCCGCCGCTCCCAGCGCCGTACAGAGCGCCGGCAGCAGCAGGATGACCGCTGCAAACAGATAGATGTTCACATTGCATTCCCCCTTCCCACCGATGTATGCGGCGGAAAGGGGGAATGTGAAGAGAAAAAGCTCTCCTCATTCCGGCAGCTCATGCAGGGTAAATTCGTTTTTTGTTGTTTCCAGTATTCCCTCATCCCGCATTTTGCCCAGCTCTTTCGAGAGGGCGCTGCGGTCGAGGTTGAGGTGATCGGCCAGGCCCTGACGGTCGAAGGGGATGCGGAAACTTTTGCTGCCCGCCTTCGCGGCCTGATTGGAGAGATACAGCAGCAGCCGTCCCCGGACGGTCTTCGGGGCCGTGCAGAAGATGCGCTCCGAGAGGGCCAGGTTCTTGTGCAGCGAGATGTTGAGCAGGTTCTGCACGAGGACCGGCTGCCACTCGCTATCCGGGTGAGGTGTGTGGATGAGGACATCCATGTTCAAAAAGAGCACTTCCGTCTCTTCCGCCGCCACCACGTCCACCATCATCGGCTCGCCGCAGAAGGCATAGGTCTCCGCGAACACCTGCCCCGCCGGGACATAGCTCAGGATGCTCCTGTTGCCCCAGAGGTCGATATTCTCGATGTTGACGCCGCCCGCCTGCACGATGCCCACCTCACGGGTGATGCAGCCCGCCCGCAGAAGGACTTCGCCCTTCGCGTAGGTCTTGCAGCGCGCACCGCCGCAGGTGAACATCTCGGCCAGCGCCGTCTCGCCAATGCCCTGAAAAATGGGCGTTTTCTGTGTTTTCACCCTCAGCGCCCCCTTTTATCGCTTGACGTGGTAGACCTCGAGATAAACGCTCTTGCGCGTCTCGTCCAGCGTTTCCTTCAAATCACGGCAGAAATCTTCATCGTCCAACAGCGCCACCACCTCGGGCGCATAGCGGGTGCCTCTCTGGGCGTGGAATTCGCCCAGCAGCGTATCCACCGGCTTTGCCATCGTGTAGCAGCGGCCGATATTATCGGTGGCCGCGTCCAGTGAGTCGGCCACGGTCAGAGCGTCTACGATGGGCTTGATGTCCGCCGGGCAGGGCGGATAATTTTTCGGGTAGCCGCCGTGTCCGTCGTAGAAGGTATGGTGGTAGAGCGCCGCCGGGGCCAGGTCGTCCTTTCCGCCCACATTGCACAGCAGCTCGTAGCCGAACACCGTGTGCCACTGGATGCAGGTAAATTCCTCGTCCAGCAGGCGGCGGTAGTTGTTGCCGATATACATGAACACATAGCTCTTGCCTACATCGTGGTAAAGGCCGCACTCATAGGCCAGCTCACATATTTCAATGCGGCTGCGGCGGACTTCCTCCACCGTCTTGCAGCCCATGACGCCCACGAACAGCTCGGGCGACTTTTTGAGCATCTGCTTGACGAACATGCGGGTCAGTCCGGCCACCATCATGGAGTGGACATAGGTCGCTTGTGGGCCACGAGAATATAATTCAGCAGACTGCGGCGGGCTGTTCCGGCCTCGGCCTGCATCTCCACCAGCTCGCGCACGGCACGGCTGACCACACGGGAGTACTGATTCTGGGGTACATTGTTCAGATACCGCAAACTGCGGTCCATCACTTCTTCGGTGCGGCATGCCATCTCCCTCCGGTCGGCAGGCGGCATCTTGACCTCGTAAGCCACCAGATAAGACACCGCCGTGAGGTTCTTGTTGATGCCAGTATCGCTGTAGTCCTGGATGTCGGTGTGGTGGATGATGTCCAACAGCTCTTCCACCACCTCGCGGGCCGTACACCGTCCAGCATGGAAGCAGGCCGCCTTATAAAGATAGCTGACACGCCAGTTCTGCAGCCGTGCCTCCTCGCCCTTATAGAGCACCCGATCGCGTAGATGGCTTCCGCCGACTCCATCACCTTGGCGGCGACCACCGGGTCGTTGTGGTGGCGCAGATAGCTCAGCAGCGTCTCCCGGTCCATATGCATCGCATACTCGAATTTGCCCCACGGAAGGTCCGGGTCGAGCTGGCGGTAGTAAGGGTCGGTGATGATGCCCATCGCCTTGTCGAACACCTTCATATATTCGGTGCATTCTTCCGGCGTACTGCGTGGCATGGACATCCGGCTGTTGCCCAGACAGCGCATGATGTAGCCTTTTGTTGTCTTATCGAAGGACTCATACTCCGCAATATAGCCTGCACCCTCCTGAAAAAGGCCGCGCACCTGCGTCCCGTAAGGGTTGATGGCATAGTCGCGGCCCCGGACATTGAGGTAGTGGAGAGAAACCGCTTTTCCATACAGATAGCGGACGATGGCAGGCTTGTCGCCCCGGATGCGGGCGTTTTCCAGCAGGAGGCTGTAGACCTTGTAGGCGATGCCGCAGTCCTCGCTGCTGGCGTAGTTGAACATCTTGTCAGCAAACTCCTGCAGGCTGGCAATTTCGGCACTCGTCAGCTCCGCAGGCGCACGCTGGAATACCAGCTCATTGAGGATAGCGTTGTTCTCCTTCATGTAGTCGAAGCACTTGATGGCGTTGGACTGGATGGTTTCCAGCAGCTCCTTCGCTTTCATATCCGGGGAGAATTTAGGCTGGGAGAGGGTGCGGACTGTCCTGAGATTTTCAACATAGCGCTCGAATCGTGCGTCCATCTGCTCTCCCCCTTTTCCGTTTTTTCACGCTCTGCTGTTGGCAGAGTCTTGTTTCCCATGATAGTTTATTATACCGTCTTTTCAAGTTAGAATCAACTGATTTTTCCAACCTGTCCGTTTCTGACGCACAAAAAGACTGCCGTGCATCGTCTTTCTGCACGGCAGTCTTGTCAAATCGGATCTTCAGTTACGGTAGCAGCGGTCCTGGCCTACCAGCCAGTCCTCGCACAGGCGCTCGGCCTCTTCCCGGCTGCAGCTCACACAGCGGAACAGCCGCCCTTTCAGCGAGCAGTAAGAATAGCGAACTTCGGCACCCCATTTGCATCCCGGAATGATTCCCATCGTTCCTGTCCCGGCATCAAATAGCTTTGTTCCATAGCTTTCGCGCTTCCTTTCCGGCTGCTCTGGCAGCACAACGTGTTCATTTTATCACGTTTGGCCGGAAGGGCTATTCGCTCTTTCCACAAAAAGCGCTCTGCATTTTATGGGAGAATGTGCATTGACAAACCGCGATTCAACAGCGTTTCTTTTTCTTCCGGACAAAATACCCGGCGTATAGGACGAATACCGCCAGCGCTGCCAGCGAGACTTTACTGGCCAGGGAATAACCGTCGGCCTGATAGACGAAGTCGATGGTGTTCTCCCCCGCCGGAGCCAGAACGGCCATCAGCCCCTCGTCCACCCGGATGACCTCAGTCTCTTTGCCGTTGACGTAGGCCGTGAATCCATCGTCGTACGGTACGGAGAAGAAGACAAGGTTGTCCTTCTTCAGCGTGATCTCCGCATGGAAGCCGGAGTTGGTCATCTGGAAGGTGCTGCAGGTCGAGGCGCGGCGGTCGGCGCAGTCAGAGACGTAGGTGTCGTACCACAGGTCGTCCAGCTTTGCGTCAGGCAGCTTCTTGAGGTACTTGCCGTAGGTTTCGGCGTCCTCTTCGCTGAGCACCAGCGCCCGCATCAGGAGGTTCGCGCGGGTATTTTTAACGGTCGTCTCGTAGGACTCCTCCGTAATATAGTAGTCGTAGGTAAAGCCCATGGGAACGTAGTTCTCGTTCTCGTAGAGCATGAAGCCGTCTTTGGTGTCGTAATAGCTCCATCCGTCGTCCGCAGCGGCGAGGAAATCTTCCTGCTTTTCGGGCGTGGTGATGAGGTACTTGACGCTCAGCAGACCCCGCAGGGCGTAGTTGGAGATGTCCGGCTCACTGCGGACATCCCGCTTGACGCCCAGTGCCGGGTAGAAGCTGAGGATGCTGGGCGCGGCCGTGCTGCCGAAATATTGCAGGCTGCTCTTGTCGAGCCAGAGGCCGAGGTTGTCGTGGGTCTTGTAGGTATCCACGCGCCAGTCGCCCTCGGGCAGGTCATCCTTGAGCTTGATGGCAGAGGTGTACTGCTCCACAAGGTCGCTGTCGGTGTGCCACTGGCCGAACTTGCCGATGCCGATGTGTACCATGCTGAACACGCAGGCAAAGGCCAGCACCACTGCGTCATCCGACGGGCAAAGGCCCTGCTCCCCCGCCAGCGGCGGCAGAGCAGGTGGTACAGGATAAGACCGCCGATGCCGAAGCTCAGGACGGCGACATACTGGCCGGGATTCTGCAGCACACCCAGCGACCATTCTTTGGTATCACTGTCCTGCACCGGCACCAAGGCAAACGCCAGCGTCGCGATCATCAGCCAGCCGATGCCCCGGACCGGGGCGTCCAGCTCGTCGGCAGAGATGTCGGGGCTTTCCAGCGCACTGGCCGTCATGGCGCAGAGGATGAGCACCGGCATGTAGTACCACCGGGCGTAGTAGCTGGAATTGAGGCGTAGAAGGCGCTGTTGAGCACCGGCACCAGCGCAAAGATGGCGCAGGTGGCGACGATGCGCTTTTTGCTGTCGCCCTTCCGTGCCCGCCAGTAGGCCATCGCGCCGGCCAGACTGCACAGGGCAGATAGCCGACATACTCGTCCACTTGATGATGCCCTCCGACCAGATAGAGGTGATGTAGGGCGAATCGGGCGGTAAGATCCAGCTCAGCAGGATGGCCAGATACTGCTGCACCTTCGAGTAGGTCAGAAAGCCCCAGCCCGACGACAGGTCGATGGTGCGGGGGTTCTGCAAAATGCTGAGTACCGCCGGCCAGAGCAGGACGAAGCCCAGAGCCGCGCCCAGCAGGCTCTCAAACGCCAGCCGGACGAAGAGTCGGACATTCATCGGGAAATCTTTCGTTGTCAGCTTGCAGATGAAGTAGATGACGAGGAAGAGGACCTGGCCGATGAAAAAGAAGTAGTTGTTGAGCAGGTTGACCCCCACCCAGAACGCGAAGAGGCCGTAGTGCTCTTCCTGCTCGTAGAGCGTTTCGTCCAGCGCCCAGAGCATCCACGGAAAGAGGGCCACCACGTCGATAAAGTGGTTGAAGAAGACATTGTAGATGCTGAAACCCGAGAAGGCATACAGGCAGGCACCCAGCACCGCGTGATCAGAGCGGCGGACATAGCGGCAGAGGTAGCGGTAAGCGCCGCCGCCCGCCACGGCAAATTTCAGCACCAGCAGCGGCACCATGAGGTAGGGCAGCCAGTTCTGGGGGAAGATGAGGGACAGCCAGAAGAAGGGCGAACCGTACAGGTAGAACGAGTAGGCGTTCATCGCGCCGCTGCCCAGGTCGGTGGCCCAGGAAAAGGTGTTGCGGGCCGCGCCGGCCATACCGTCCGGGTAGCCTGCCCCCTTGATAAAACCGTTCATGTAGCGGTAGAAGCTGATCTGCTGGCTGTTGAAATCGCCCGCGTAGTGGAAAAATCCACCGTCGATGATATAGAACGGCAGGAAGAATATCGCCGCCGTCAGCGCACAGAGCAGCATGGTGCGGAGCATCTGGTCCCGCCGCCCCGGCATATTGAGCAGCCGGGCATTTCCGGTCTGATTTTTTGAATCGTCCATTGTCTATCCTCTTTCCCCGCCCGGAGGGGCGGCACAGGCCCATCGCCCGCATCGTTCTCGCGTTCCAGTATAGCACGCGGCTGTGTGGAAAAAAAGAATTTTCGTGTTTTGCTTGACATTCGCCCGCCGGGCAGGTATAACCCTCTCAAAGACACTTCAAGGAGGCCGACATGAAGCTATACCCGTTCAGCGCCCTTCTGGCGCGGATGAAGTACATCACCCGGTGGAGTCTGATGCACTCCACCGCCCGGAATCCCTCAGTGAGCACACCTGCGACACTGCCCTGCTGGCCCATACCCTCTGCCTCATCGCGCGGCGGTACACCGGCACGCCCTGCCGCCCCAAGACGGTGGCGGTGGCGGCGCTCTATCACGATGCACCCGAGATCATCACCGGCGATATGCCCACGCCGGTCAAGTACAGCAGCCCCGGCCTGCGGGACGCCTATAAGGCGCTGGAGGCCGAGAGTGTGGATTCCATGACCCGTCTGCTGCCGCCGGAGCTGGCCGAGGAGGTCAGCCCCTTCATCACCGGCAGCCTGCTGACCGCCGAGGAAAAGCGGCTCCTGAAAGCTGCTGACCGACTCTCGGCCCTCATCAAGTGCATGGAGGAGCAGCGCAGCGGCAACCACGAATTTGACGCCGCGCTTCGTCAGCAGCGGGAGGCACTGGAAGGGATGCACTGCCCCGAGGCCGACTGGTTCATGGCGCACTGCCTCCCCTGCTTCACCCAGAACCTCGACGAGCTGACCCGCAGCGAATGATCACGGGAAGGGGACTTCCCGCACGTCGTCCGGGTCCAGCCCGGCCTTGCGCTGCTCTTCGAACACCGCCGCAATAAGCTCGTCCAGGTCTTCCAGACGGGACAGGGTGCAGCAGTAGCGGCGGAGGGCGGCAGCACCCTTGAGGCCCTTCATATAGTGCATAGTCTGGGCGCGGGCCTGAGGCATGGCGGTGTACTCGCCCTTCTGCTCCACCATCTCTTCCACCTGACGGCGGAGAGCGTTCATCCGGGCCTGCAGGTTCGGCTCCTTGGGAGTCGGCAGGCCCTCGATGGCGGCGTTCACCCGCTCGAACAGCCACGGGTCGCCCAGCGCAGCACGGGCGATCATGACGCCGTCGCAGCCGGTATGCTGCATCATCTCCACGGCATCTTCTGCCGTGTGGATGTCGCCGTTGCCCAGCACAGGCACCTTCACCGCCGCCTTGACCTTGGCGATGATGTCCGGGTCGATGCCCGGGGTGTACATCTGCTCCCGGGTGCGAGCGTGGACGCGATGAGTTCAGCCCCCGCCTGCTCGCAGGCTTTGGCGCACTCCACCGCCGTGATGTGGTCGCGTCCCAGCCTTTCCGCATCTTGACCGTCACCGGGCGGGTGGTGTGGGCCTTGACCTGCTCGACGATGCGTCCGCAGAGGTCGGGGTCCAGCATCAGCTTGCTGCCTGCACCGCCCGAGACGATCTTCGGGGCCGGGCAGCCCATGTTGATGTCCAGAAAGTCGAACTGGTATTCTTCAATGGCCGCTGCGGCCTCGCCCATGATCTGGGGCACCTCGCCGAAGATCTGCACGCCGTAGGGTGCGCCGTTGGGTTCGGCTTTGAGCAGGCTGACCGTTTTGTGGTCGTGGTAGACCAGCGCCCGGCTGGACACCATCTCGCTGACCGTAAAGCCTGCGCCGTGCTGGGCCATCAGCGACGGCAGGGCGCGTCCGTAAAGCCCGCCATCGGGCCAAAAACTGCCCGGTGGGGCAGGGTGATATTTCCGATTTTCAGAGAATCCATCTTATCCCTCGTTTTGCTTGACAATGGCTTGCAAAAGCTCCATCCTATAAACAAGAAAGGCACTGCCTGCGAATGGTCAGCGTCCTTCCAGCGTTAGATCAAAAAGAATGACCGCAGCTTGTCAGGGCTTGGGCGGTCATTTCTTTTTGCTGTTAAAAATGGTCCAGGTGATTTGCAACAGCGACGACCGCCGCCTGCGGCGGATGCAGGGAGGAGCTGTTGGGGCAGCGGCCAGCAGGACATGAGCGCCGCTCAAGGCGCGAAATGGCCGCTGGGAGCCGCAACCCGGGTTCCTTTAGAATATCATATTTCCCGCACGAATACAACACCCCGGCTTCCTGCAGGCCGGGGTGTTCGTCTTGTCTATCGCAATTTCTCCTGCTATACTTAGGGCAAAGGAGCGGCGGGCAGGCCCCCGCCGGAGAAATGGCTATGGAGTATCGTGATTGGACGAAAAAAGACGGCATCGGGCGGGACATCTCCACCTCGCTGCTGGGCTACGGTGTATGCGCTTTCCCACCCTGCCGGATGGCTGCATCGACGAAGTGCGGGCCGAAAAGCTGCTGAACACTGCCCGGGCGGCGGGCGTCAACTACTTTGACACCGCTTTCCCCTACCACGGCGGTGAGAGCGAACCTTTCGTGGGCCGGGTCATTGCCAAGTGCCTCGGGAGAGCTTCTACCTCGCCACCAAGCTGCCTCTGTGGAGCTGCAAGACCCTCGACGAAGCCAAAGCCATCTTCGAGAAGCAGTTCGAGCGGCTGGGCGTGGACTACATCGACTTCTATCTGCTGCATTCCCTGCACAAAGCCCGCTACGATGCGGCCAAAGAGATGGGCATTGTGGACTGGCTCTGGGAGCAGAAGGCTGCCGGGCGCATCCGGAATTTTGGCTTCTCCTGCCACGACAACGCGGCGGGCTTCGAGCACATCCTGCGCGACCAGCCGTGGGACTTCTGCCAGCTGCAGTACAACTACCTCGACACCGATGACCGTGCCGAGGAGATCGCAGGCGACCGGGGCTATGCCCTTACCGAAGAACTGAATGTTCCCCTCATCATCATGGAGCCCATCAAGGGCGGTACGCTGGCACAGCTGCCGCCGGACGCTGCCGCGCCGCTGAATGCACTGGACGCCGACGCAGCGCGGCCTCGTGGGCGCTGCGCTGGGCGGCCAGCCACAAAAATGTGAAGGTCGTCCTCTCCGGCATGAGCGCAGAAGACCAGCTGGACGACAACCTCGCCACCTTCGGAGATTTCCGCCCCATGACCGACGCGAGAACGCCGCCATCCGGCAGACTGCCGATGTCCTGCGCAGCCACATCAAAATCGGCTGCACCGGCTGCCGCTACTGTATGCCCTGCCCCATGGGCGTGGACATTCCGGACAATTTCAGCATCTGGAATAAGCTCGGGATGTTCGGCAATAAGGACGCCATCCACCAGCAGTGGACAGCCTGCTTCCCTGATGCCGAAAAGGCCATTCACTGCGTCCGCTGCGGCAAGTGTGAGGCCGTCTGCCCCCAGCATCTGCCGATTCGGGACTCTCTTGCAAAGCTCCAGACGGAACTGGACAATTTATAATGAGTGAAAGCGGGCGCTCCTCTGTCTCTCCGGACAGGTGGAGCGCCCGCTTTTTGTTTAACCTACGTTGATGTGACCCACCGGGAGGACTTTGCGCTTGTTGTCGTCGGGCTTTGCCGTCAGGCTGATCGCCAGCGACACCGGGCCAACGCGGCCCATGAACATACAGGCCATATACAGCAGCTTCGCGCCGGTGTTCAGCTGTCCAGTGACACCCACCGACAGGCCCACCGTACCGAACGCCGAGCAGGACTCGAAGATGCAGTCGATGACCGACACCGTCTCTGCGGTGTTGTAGTACACCACGACGGCAGAGCCGAACGCCGCTACCGCGCCGATGACGATGATGGTCAGAGCGCGGTAGACCGTCTTGGACTCGATGTGGTGGCCACCGATGACGCAGTCGTCGCGCCCCTGTGCCACGCTGCGGATGGTCAGGATGAGCACCGCGAAGGTCGTCACCTTGACGCCGCCGCCCGTCGAACCGGGGGCCGCACCGATGAACTGCAGCACGCTCATCAGCAGCTTGCTGATGGGGCTGCAGGCCGCGAGGTCGATGGTGTTCATACCCGCAGTACGGGTGGATACCGACTGGAACAGCGCCGCCATTATCTTGCCCGGGACGGACAGGCCGCCCATCGTCCTGGGGTTCGACCACTCGAGCAGGGCCAGCAGCACCGCGCCGCCCACCCAGAAGATGACCGAGAACTGCAGCACGACTTCGCGTGGAGAGAGAGCCGCCGCTTTTTGCGGTACTCTGCCAGCTCCACCCAGACCATGAAGCCCAGACCACCGGCCATGATCATGAACATGATGACAGCCTGCACATAGTAGTTGTTGACGTACGGCACCAGCGAGGAGTAGTCTCCAAACCGTCCGAAGAGGTCAAAGCCTGCGTTGCAGAAAGCCGAGATGGCCGTGAACACGCTGACCCACACACCCTCTGCGCCGAACTGTGGCACGAATGCGAAGAGCAGTAGCACGATGCCCACGGCCTCGAAAGCCGCCGCCAGCTTGATGACGATCTTCAGCACCTCAGTAGCCTTGGACAGGCCGTCTGCCGAGACGCTCTCGCCCAGCAGCCGCAGGTCGCGGAAGCCCATCCGCCGCCGGGCCGCCAGCGCGAAGAAGCTGGTGAGGGTGACAAGCCGAGGCCTCCCACTTGAATGAGCATCAGGATGATTACCTGCCCGAACAGCGAAAACTGACTCCATGTATCCCGCACGACGAGGCCCGTCACGCAGGTGGCACTGGTGGCGGTGAACATGGCGTCGATGACGCCCAGCCGCCCCGTCCTGCTGGAAATGGGCAGGGTAAGCAGCAGCGTCCCCACCGCGATGACCAGCAGAAAGCTGCTGCAGATGGTCTGTGTCGCACTGCTGCCCGCCAGCCAGCCCTTGTTGGGCCAGCGTGTCCGCTTTTTG
>ENA-OQCN01001703-OQCN01001703.1-human-gut-metagenome-genome-assembly--contig:-NODE-1703-length-10393-cov-1.229788_pt1 | contig 10393 bp, 18 predicted proteins | sample MGYA00242497_ERZ504576 | MGnify/ENA primary metagenome ERZ504576 (study PRJEB26092, sample SAMD00036296) | human gut metagenome | host: Homo sapiens | study: EMG produced TPA metagenomics assembly of...
CGATAAGGTAGATAGGTCAGGAGTGTAAGCATGGTGACATGTTAAGCGGACTGATACTAATAGGTCGAGGGCTTGACCGAAAAGGCAAGCGAGCTTGAAAGAAGAAAAAACTACTGTCTGGTTTTGAGTGTCCTGAAGACACTTGACAAGAAGAATCTGGTAATGATAGCATGATGGACACACCTGTACCCATTCCGAACACAGAAGTTAAGCATCATGCGGCGAAGATAGTACATTGTGCGAAAATAGCTCGTTGCCAGTTCCTTCTTTTTTTTTATACAAATAAAGGAGATTATTTATATGAATAAGAAAAATAAGTTTTTATTATTTTTTTTCACGATATTATTGTTTTTTAATATTCTTTTATTTTTAACTAATATTTGGATTTTTGATAATTTTGGTAATGTTAAGATACAAGAAATATTATTTACTTTACTTTCTCCAACTAGTGGGACAGATTCTTCAGTTGTTTATTCATACATACTAAGAGTATTATTGATAGCTGTTTCATTTACTGTTCTTTCTTGTTTTATTGTTTTATATACACGTAAAAAAAGTAAACATTTTAAATATATTAAAAATATAAGTGCTATTTTTGTTGTTGTATCTTTGTTTTTATCTTGTTTATATACTAATTCTAGATACGATATTTATGGCTATATAAGCCAAAAATCACAAACAACATCAATTTATAATAAAAGTAAAAAAACAAAGAAAAAAGTAAAAAAAGAGGAATATCAAGGGGATATACTATCGTTTATCAAAATCCTAAAGAAATTAATATATCAGGTAGTGATACTAATAATCTCATTTATATCTATTTAGAATCAATAGAAAATACTTTTTTGGACACAGCACATGGTGGAGTAAAAGCAATTAATTGTATGCCAGAATTAACAGAATTAGCTTTAAATAACACTAGTTTTTCAAATAATGAGCTTTTAGGTGGAGCAATTCCATTTACTGGTACAACATGGACAATAGCATCAATGACTTCTCAATTTACAGGTTTACCTTTAAAAGTTGAAGTTGCTAATGATATGGATCAACAAAATCGATTTATGCCAGGTGCTAAAACAATTGGAGATATTTTAAATGAAACGGATATATACAAGAACTTATGATTGGTTCTCAAAAAGAATTTGTCTGGGACAAGATAAATTATTTTTACAAGCATGGATTTGATAAAATATGTGATATTAATTCGTTAAAACAGGAATATTCATTTAAAAGTAATGAACTTAATCAATGGGGATTAGACGATTACAAATTATTCGAATTAGCTAAGAATGAGATTACACAGCTTGCACAAACAGGTAAATTCAATTTTACGATGGCAACTATAGATTGTCATATGCCTAAGGGGTTTCTATGTAAATATTGCCCTAATACATATGAAAATAGATATGAAAAATATATATGCATGTCAATCAAAACTTATTAATAGTTTTATTGATTGGTGTAAAAGTCAATCTTGGTATGAAAATACAACCATTGTGTTAGTTGGTGATCATCCAACAATGGCACAACAATATGTTAATGATGTTCCGTCAGATTACCAAAGAACGACATACAATTGTTTTATTAATTCTAAAGTGACGACTGATCAAATAAAAAATAGACAATTTACACATATGGATATGTATCCTACAACATTGGCTGCAATGGGATTCAATATAGAAGGGAATAAGTTAGCACTAGGTACGAATCTATTTTCTGAATTACCAACAATTATTGAAAAATATGGCCAAGATTATATTAATGAAGAAGTGCAAAAAAGTAGTGAATATTTAGATAAAAATATATATCAGTTTAATTAAAAATGGATCTCAAGACGAGATCCATTTGTTTTTTTATTCTTCAACTCTTCCTTTATCTACATACATGTTTTGGAAATAGTTTTTATATTCACCAGAAATGATGTTTTCCCACCATTCTTTGTTATTTAAATACCAATCAATTGTTTGAGGAATACCTGTATCAAATGTATATTTTGGTTTCCATCCTAATTCAGTTTCTAATTTAGTTGGATCGATTGCATATCTCATATCATGACCTTTTCTATCAGAAACAAATTTGATTAATGATTCAGGTTTACCTAAAGCTTTTAAGATTGTTTTAACAACTTCTAAGTTAGTTCTTTCGTTATGTCCACCAACATTATAAACTTCTCCAACACGACCTTTTCTAATGATTAAGTCGATTGCAACACAGTGATCATAAACATGTAACCAATCACGTACGTTTTCCCCTGTACCGTATACTGGTAATTCTTCATCATTTAATGCTCTAGAAATAATTAATGGAATTAATTTTTCTGGGAAATGGTAAGGACCATAGTTATTTGAACATCTTGAAATAGTTACTGGTAATCCAAAAGTTCTATGATAAGCTAATACGAATAAATCTGCAGAAGCTTTTGATGAACTATATGGACTAGATGTGTGTAATGGTGTTTCTTCTGTAAAGAATAGATCAGGTCTATCTAATGGTAAATCACCATAAACTTCATCAGTAGATACTTGATGATATCTTTTAATACCAAATTCATTACATGCATCTAATAAAGTAGTTGTTCCCATAACATTTGTTTTAACAAAGATTTCAGGATCTTCAATACTTCTATCTACATGTGATTCAGCTGCAAAGTTAACAACAACATCAAATTTTTCTTTTTTGAATAAGTCAAAGATAAATTCTCTATCAGCGATATCACCTTTAACGAATTTATAATTTGGTTTACCTTCAACTGGTTTACAAGTTTCTAAGTTACCTGCATAAGTTAATTTATCTAAGTTAACGATCATATCTTCTGGATATTTATTAACCATATAATGCACAAAGTTTCCACCAATGAAACCTGCACCACCTGTTACTAAAAATTTTCAATTTATTTATCTCCTTCATATACAAATTGATTATTTGAATTTTCTAAAGTTGGTCCTGTTTGATCTTTTTCACTTAAAACAGGTTCAATACCATTTAATAATGATCCCCAATCAACATTAGCTGTTGGATCATCATAACGCATACCACCTTCAGATTCTTTATTATACACATTATCTACTTTATATCTAAATTCAACATCATCTGTTAAAGTTAAGAATCCATGGGCAAATCCTTGTGGAATAAAGAATTGGCGATGATTTTCAGCACTTAATTCAACAGAAACCCATTCACCAAATGTTGGACTTCCTTTTCTAATATCTACTGCAACATCAATAACTTTTCCTTTAGTACAAGATACTAATTTAGATTGTGCATAAGGTGGGTTTTGCCAATGTAAACCACGTAAAGTTCCTTTTTGTGCACTAAAAGACATATTGTCTTGTACAAAATCAACAGTAATACCTAATTTTTCATATTTAGGTTTTGAATAAGTTTCTGTAAAGTATCCACGGTGATCTCCAAAAACATCTGTTTCTACAATTAAAACACCTGGAATTTTTGTTTCAATAACTTTCATCTTTTTTACTTCCTTTTTATTGATCTATAAATTTTCCATCCATTACATCTTTTAAATACTTACCATATTGATTCTTTTTATAAAGTTCATATGCTGTATTTAATTCATCTTTAGAAATCCATCCGTTGTTATAAGCAATTTCTTCAAGGCAAGCGATTTTTCTGTTTTGATGAGTTTCAACAGTTTTCACAAAGTTAGTTGCATCTACTAAACTTCATGAGTTCCTGTATCTAACCATGTAAATCCTTGACCTAATAATTCAACATCTAAATTACCTTTTTCAAGATAGATTTTATTTAAGTCAGTGATTTCTAATTCACCACGTGCAGATGGTTTGATTTGTTTTGCGTATTCTACAACATGGTTATCATAGAAATATAAACCAGTGACAGCATAATTTGATTTAGGTTGAGCTGGTTTTTCTTCTAATGAAATAGCTTTCCATTTTCATCAAATTCAACAACACCAAATCTTTCAGGATCATCAACATAATATCCAAAGACAGTCGCACCATCTTCTTTATTTGCTGCTCTTCTTAAACGTTTTGATAAACCATGTCCATGGAAGATATTATCTCCTAAAATCATAGCACATGCTTCACCATCAATAAATTCTTCTCCTAAAATAAAGGCTTGAGCCAATCCATCAGGAGATGGTTGAACCTTATATTGAAGTGAGATACCAAATTGATGTCCATCACCTAATAATTCTTTAAAGCGAGGAGTATCATCAGGGGTAGAGATAATTAAAATATCTTTAATGCCTGCATTCATTAAAATACTCAAAGGATAATAAATCATTGGTTTGTCATAAATTGGCAATAATTGTTTACTTGTTACTTGTGTTAGAGGATAAAGTCTTGTTCCAGATCCTCCAGCTAATACGATACCTTTCATAGAAGTACCTCCTTTTGTTTACTTCTAAATAATAAACCATGACGTTACGTAAGTGTCAATACAAAATATAAAATTTCTTCATTTTATCAATAAAAAAAGTGTCACACTTAAAGTATGACTACTTTCTACAAATAAATAAACCACAATCTTTAGTAATTTTAATTCCATTATTTTCATCAATGATTTTTCAAGGTAAGCTTGAAATTCTTTTAAACGATATCCTAAATATTCTTTTTGATTGCCATGACAACTCATTATATAGTTCATTAATGCTTTAGCGTCATCAACTATTAAATAATCATCATACCTCTTTAATTCAATTTGTTTAAAATAAGGTCTTAAAAGAGTTTTTCCATTTTCTAATCCAAAATGTTCTACAAGGTTATTATTAGATAGTTGAATACGTGAATCAAAATTATGAACAATTTCAGTAATTTCCTTCATATGATTTTTACCATAAGTTGTACAATAGAATATTCCATAATCCTTAAGAACACGAGATATTTCCAAAAGACCAAGATTCAAATCTTGCAGATAAAAGAGAACATGATTTGCAATCACCGTATCAAAGAAATGATTTTTAAAAGGAATATTTTGAGCATCTAAAACAATATAGTTATAATCATTACCAAGTTTTTTCCTGGTATCTTCTAACATTCCTTCGCTAATATCTGATAAGAAAATCTCTCTATTTCTTAGATTATAGGTATTATTTTCCCATAGTTTTCCATTTCCACAACCAATTTCTAAAAGTTGATAAACATGAGAAAAGTCTATTTGATGATAGAGCCATTCAAACCAACTTTCCTTATTAATAGAAAAAATGATCATGAAGATAAATACGTGTAGATAAGTTTTGACTATTGAAATATTGTTGAATAATGCTTTCATCATTATTTGTGAGATTAATCAGTTCAATAATCTTTTCCCAAGAAATTTGATCATGTTCTAAAATTTTTCCAGTGCTTTTAATGGTTGCTTTTAAATTATTAAGATGATTCATTTTTGGTTAATCAAAGAAGTTTGTAGTTTTAAAGATTCTTTAAAACTATCTTTATCGTTATCTATAATAAGAGGATAGATTTCTTCTAGTGAAAATCCTAGTTCTTTTAAAGCAAGAATCTTTTGAAGAGTAATTAAATCTTTATTACAATATTGACGATATCCATTGTCTAGAATATGCGATGGTTTTAAAAGCCCTATTTATCATAATACCGAATTGTTCTTAATGTGACACCTGCCATTTTCGCAAATTGTCCTGTTGTATAATATTTTTCCATAGAAATATTATAAAATAGAAAATAAAAAGATGATAGTTTTTATCATCTTTTATTTGTTTTTAATGCTTGGGGTTTCTTTGGTTCATATAAGATCCACCATGAAGGAGGTACATCTAAAACAGCTGCAAAACCAACTAATAAATCAAATAATCCTTTAAACATGATTTTCACTTCATTTTAATAAAATTAAAATAGTGTTAATAAATAAAAGAAATCAAGTAAATAACAAGTAAAGATGAATCAATAAAAGAGCATAAGTATAAAATCAATATTTCTATGCAATGAAGTCTTTTATTTTTTTCAAAAGATAAAGTGTAATTGGCTACTATTAAACTCAAACATATCAATCTTAAAAAAGGGATATTTGTAACATATTTAATAAAATATGAGGCAAAGAGAATGATCATGTTTGAAAAGACAAGACATTGTAGAAATGATGAACAATGAAAACTTTTATAGGATAACCTTAATGGTATAAAAAAGAAAATAAATAAAACGAATTCGTAAGTTGTATGAAAAATGAATGATAAAATAATCGCTACAAAAAGGGTAGAAAGGTTGCATAACAATCCTTCCATTCCATAAACTGCAAGTTCAATTTGATCTAAATCATTTTCATATTCTCTAGGAATTATTTTCATTGTTAGATACTTAGCAAGATGGTTCATATATACTTCCTTTCTTGATTTCAATTTTATTTTATAGAAAAAAAATAAAATTTGATACTATTAGGGAAAATTAAAGAAATAGTGGGAAAATTAACTAGAATGTTATTGATTAAAAAGTATATAATACTATTTGAGATAGTAGAATATCGCAATTATTTATTTATCAAACGAGAATCTTTTTATGGAGGACAAAATAATGTTAGGAGAGAGATTACAATATTTAAGATTAGAAAAAGGAATGACACAAAAGGAATTATCAAAAGTATTTAAGGTATCATTGAAAACAATACAGTTTTATGAACAAAATAGAACCATCCCAGATATATATTTAGTTGCTGAAATGGCTAAATTTTTTAATGTTTCATGTGATTATATTTTAGGAGTTGTCAATACACCTATTCCATTAGACGAAAGAGAAGCAGAAGCTAAAGACCATATTTATATGCCAAAAGAGTTTATGAAAAACAAAGAAACAAGAAGAACATATAAAACAATTGTGGAGTATGTAAAAATGGTTCATGAGATGAAATAATGTATAAAGTAGCAATTTTAGATGATGAAAAAAACTTTTTAGAAGAAATACATAATTGCTTACAAGAGTATGAAATGTTTGAAGTTTCATATTTTCAAGAAGCAAAGTTGTTGATTGATGAAATTGATTATTTTGATGTTGTTTATATAGACTATGAGATGGAAAATATGACAGCATTTGAGTTTTTTAAAGAAACTCAAATGAGTAAATACATTAGAATCATCATTACTAAATATGATCATATTGTTTATAAAAGCATAGATTATGATATTTTTGATTTTATTAGAAAAAAGAAATTAAAAGAAGATATTCACAATAAGATGAATAGATTACTTAAAAAATTAGAATCAGATCACGATCGAATTATTGTAGAAAGTGGTAATCGAATTGTTGCGATATATTATGATGATATACAATATATACATACAGATAAAAATTATATTGTAATTCATGGAAGAGAGGAGTACAAAATACGCTCTACTTTCAAAGATTTTATTAAGAAGATAAAGAAAAATGATTTTATTACAATTTCTTATGGAATCCTTGTAAATATGAGATATGTTCAATACATTAATCTAAAAGAAATGATGGTGGTTTTAGAAAATGAAATACAATTACCTTTAAGTTATAAATATAAAAATTCTGTAAAAGAAGCTTATCAGGAATATAAAATACGATGAAATTATTTATAGATATTATTTGTGTTTTGATAGAAAATTTAATTTATGTGATGTATCTTGATTTATTCTTTAAAAATAGAAAAGAGGTAAAGCATAATAAAATATTCTTTATAGTATTTATGAGTTTTTTATCTTTAATGATGAATAAATATTTTGCTATAAGTTATGGAGGCATTATCTTATTGATTATAAGCTTAATATATATTCATCTATTTTATGATGGTGACATTTATAATAAGATAATTAAACTTATTTTTGTGAATGTTAATATGTTGCTTATTAATGGATTGTGTATGTTTTTATTAAATCAACAATCACTATATTATATTGTTTATACTTATGATGGATATTTAGGATATTTGATTACTTTATTTCTAAGGGAATATGGGTTGATAGAATATTTTTATTTAAAAAAGTATTTGAAAAGAAGAGTTTCAATTAAATAAACATATTTGGTTTTTTGTTATGATAACACTTGTAGCTATTATTTTTTAGATCTTTATACTTTTAATGAATATCTGATGAATCAAATGCGTTTATCATCGATTATTTGTTTGTATGTAGTTTCATTAATGATGATTGTATTGATTTATATATTATGTTTAGAAATGACACAGTACTATCAACGTTTAATGAATCGAAAAATTCATGAACAAGCATTACAGTATGAAGAAACACTTGTGGAAATTGCTAATCAAAAAAGTAAAAAATATAACAAAATTATTCATGATTATAAAAAGCTTGTTAAAGATTTAAAAGAAAATCAGGAAAATTGAACTTAAAGATATATCATTAGAAATACCGACAGAGGTATTCACACAAACAACATTGTGTTAAATTATGTTTTTAATCGGTATACAGAAATCATGAAGGAACATCAGATTGATTTTTATGGAACTTATTCTGATCAAATTTATCAAGGTGTTTCTTCTTATGACTTAGCCACTATTTTAAAATTTTTATTGGATCACGCGATTGTTCTTAGTCAAAAAACAACACATAAAGCAATTCATTATACGATAGAAAGTCAAAGATATTATACAATTATTAAGATAAGATGCTTGATTGAAAATGAAATTGTCGTTGATTATCATTTAAGAAGAATGAATATTTGATAGAAGAAATATGTAGAAAATATAATGGGAAAAAATTGTCAAAAATAGAAGATAATCAGTATATGTTTGGATGTTATTTAGAAAATAGTGGCGATTTGCTATAAAATGTCGATTGTGCTATGATAAACGAGAATTAACCAACATATGGAGGATGATTATGAAACAAAACAAATTTATGCGATTTATGACATCCAGAGCACTTATTTTGACATTACAAGTTGTCGCATCTGGTGTCCTTTTATATTTTGTGTATTTAACAAAATTATTACCTGTTAAATACTTTGCTATTTTAGCTGCTGTTTTGGCAGTATTGGTTTTATTGTTTTGGATTATTATTCAAACAGGAAAGAAAAAAATTGTTGAAGGGAAAACAAGTAAAAGAACTATTATTTCTAAAGTGTTGATGTTTAATTGTTTCAATTTGTTTTAGTAATTGGAAGTACTTTTGCTGCAAGAGGAAATACTTTCTTAAATAATGTACAAACAACAACTCAAAAATACGCTATCAATGTCATTGTTTTAAAAGATGGTGATTATGGAACAGCATCACTTGATGGTTTAAAAGGTGTTAATTTTGGTAGATCATATGAAAAAGAAAAAGCTACATTAAATAAAGCTTTAGCACAAATGGAAGAAACGATTGATACACAAAAGTATACGACATATGATACATATTCTCAATTAGCAGATGCTCTTTATAATAAAGAAGTAGATGCAATTGTTGTTGGAACACAATATAAATCAATGTTAGAGTTAAATCATGAAGGTTTTGATGAAGAAACAAGAATTGTAAAAACATATGAATTTGATAAAAAAGCAAAATCAGTAACAACAGCAGTAACAGATGTAACTGAAAAGCCATTTAATGTATATAGTAACTGGAATCGATACATATGGTTCTGTATCAACAGTATCAAGAAGTGATGTTAACTTAATTGTTACTGTTAATCCAAAAACTAAACAAATCTTAATGACAAGTATTCCACGTGATTGTGAAATTGAACTTCATAAAAATGGTAAAATGGATAAATTGACACATACTGGTATCTATGGTGTTGAAGAGACTATTTCTACGATTGAAGACTTTTTAGATTTAGATGTTAACTATTATGCAAGAACAAACTTTAGTGGTATTACAAATATTATTGACGCATTAGGCGGAGTAACTGTTGATTCTGATTATGAATTTACAACAAGACATGGTAACTATCATATTGTAAAAGGTGAAAATGAATTAGATGGTGATAAAGGGCTATGTTTTGTAAGAGAAAGATACAATTTACCAAGTGGAGATTATGATCGAGGACGTAACCAACAAAAATTATTAAAAGCAATGTTGAATAAGGCAATGTCACCAAAGATTATTACTAATTTCCAAAGAATCTTAACAGCAATCGAAGGATGCTTTGAAACAAACATGTCTTCTGACGAAATTAAATCATTAATTAATATGCAACTAGATGATAATGCTGAATGGGATGTTTTCAATGTACAACTTGATGGAAAAGGGTATATGACAGATCAAACTTATTCAATGCATGGTACATCAATCTATGTTATGAAACCTTACGCATCATATGTTAAAAAGAATTACTAAACTTATTGATCGTGTTGAAGACGGTGATAAGATAACTGAAAATGATGTAAAAGGTTTAGGTGGAGAATAGTAGAAAATTTAGAATGGATCCATAAGATCCATTCTTTTTTTGAAAAAATTAAAAAAATTATAAATAGTTATTGACTTTATTAAAAATTA
>ENA-OQCN01001704-OQCN01001704.1-human-gut-metagenome-genome-assembly--contig:-NODE-1704-length-10381-cov-2.209284_pt1 | contig 10381 bp, 5 predicted proteins | sample MGYA00242497_ERZ504576 | MGnify/ENA primary metagenome ERZ504576 (study PRJEB26092, sample SAMD00036296) | human gut metagenome | host: Homo sapiens | study: EMG produced TPA metagenomics assembly of...
GGACAATACGGTCAGCTCGGAAATGGCTATACAACAAATAGTTATGATACTGACCAATATATTGGTGAAAAAATCTATTCAGCTCCGGTACAGGTTCTAAACGGAGCGCAAACAAGCGAAACGGGATATTTAAAAGAAGTTGTGCAAATAGATGCAATGGGAGGAACCGGACACAACGAGAAAAATAGATTCGGAACTAGCCTTGCGGTAACGGAAAGTAAAGAAGTATATGGTTGGGGAAACAGCTGGTACGGAGCATTGGGAGTAAAATCATCAATAGTTTCAACACCGGTGAGAGTAGCAACGGGTATTTCGACAGCAGTACAAGTAGCCGGAGGAGGTAAAAGCGGAAGCGATGATTGGCATGTAAACAGCATAGGTAATACCGGATATACATATATCCTAAAAGAAGACGGAACAGTTTCAAGCTTGGGATTTGGCGGATATGGTGTGCTTGGTAATGGTAAAACAACTACAACAAATGAAGTTCAGGACGTACAAAACTTGAAGGATGTTGTACAAATTGTCGGCGCGCAAAATGGTCACTTCGGTGCAGCCGTGCGAACAGACGGAACCGTGTGGGCATGGGGTCTGAATACAGATGGACAACTTGGTAACTCAAAGAATGAAAATTCATCAATTCCGGTAAGTGTCGGATACCCTCCGACAACAAACTTTGATGTTCAATATGCAGAAGTACAGAAGAGTGAAACAGGTACTACTGTACGCAAATATGAAGATTCTTCAATGCCGAGAAGCTTGTCGGGCGGTGAAGCAATCGCTGAAGATGAACAGCTTGTTATAGACACATCAAAGCTAATCGGTGAACAAATCTTCGGATTTAACCTTATCACTGACAAGAGTTCTTCATATTCAAATGCTAAGGATATTGAAATTTCTTCATTTGACGAGACTTTGTTTACAATCAAGAACGGCAATACAATTGTTCCAAACCAAAACGGTAAGTACGGAACAGGTGTTGTAATAATTCGTGATACAGATCCTACAAGAAACTTTGTAGGTATTATTCGTGTGCAAGTTAAGCCGAAAGACGCAGTAGCAACTCCTATGGTTTCAGCTAAGCAATCGTCAACAGTAGCTCTAAAGGCAGACGGAACAGTTTGGACATGGGGTTACAATGTTTCAGGACAGCTTGGTAACAACAGTACAGCGGATTCACTTATTCCTGTACAGGTATTGGGTGGTGCTACAGGTAACCAATACCTTACAAATGTAGTACAGGTTGCAGCAGGAGGTACATTTGACGGTGGTAATCGTTACTATGCTCTTGCACTTCGTGAAAACGGAACAGTTTGGGCATGGGGTGATAACAGCTACGGTCAATTAGGTATCGGTGTAAAAGGTAACCCAACTGATTCAAGTAAAACAAGCTGTTTGACACCTATGCAAGTTGTAACAGGTGAGCAGGATAGCTCAAGCACTTATTTGGAGGATATTATCCAAATTTCAGCAGGTCCTACATTCGCAATGGCTCTTGACAGAAAAGGTAATGTTTATACTTGGGGCCAAAATAATGTAGGTCAGTTAGGTAATAACACAAATACCAATTCAAATGCTCCTGTAAGAGTAAGCGGCGGATTGGCATATACAGTATATTTGGGCGATGTAATACAAATCGCGCAGGCGGTGACTGGGTAAACGGCACTAACGATTTCGCTGTAGTTCTAAGAAAAGACGGCAGTGTTATGACTTGGGGTCAGAATTCTAACGGTCAGCTTGGTAATAAATCATACACATCATCTTTGACACCGGTTCGACCTGTAGGCATCGACGGTGATACAGACAAAGGCTTACAAAATGTGGTACAAATTACAGCCGGCGGTGTATCGGCAGGTGTTGTAACAACTGACAGAAAAGCATATACATGGGGTTATAATGCCCAAAGACAGCTTGGTGTAGATACGAGCGCAAGCACTGTAAATGTACCGACAGTTGTAAAGACAGACGCATCAACAGAGCTTAGTGACGTAGTTGAAATTGCCGCAGGTATGCAGCAAATGTCAGCTCGCGTTATTGAAGATGCATCTGCCGATCCATTCACAAAGGTATATGCGTGGGGTAATAATTCATACGGACAATTAGGTCTTGACAAGTCAGATGCTACATATGTATATGCAACACGTGTAGTTGGAGGCGAAACAAAGAAAGATTACCTTGAGGATACAGTAAGTCTATATGCAGGCGGATACCATATGGGTTCTGTTCAATCAGACTATTCTGTATGGGATTGGGGTTATAACATAAACGGTCAACTTGGTGACGGTACGACTGATAGAAGAAAAGCACCTGTTAAGGTAGTATCTGATATGGGTCAGCCACAACTTACAATTTCAACAGCAACATGGACAAACAATGGAGTTGACAATGATGTTGTAATATATTACGACACATTAAAGATGCAGAATACAAGTAAAATTGTAACTTCAATTCAAGAGGGAGATATTCTTTCGATTGATTTAAGCGGTATCAGCGGTGTATCATCATTTAACTTGTTGAGAGCGTCTGCATATACTCCTGATGATTTGACTTTTAAATCGGTTGATACAGAAGTTGCAACAGTCGATGCAAAGACAGGCGTTGTGACAGCTAAAAAGACTGGTATAACATATATTGTTGTAACGGATAAAAACGGAGCAGAAGGTTTCTTCAAACTAAACGTTGAACCGCAAGGTACAAATTATATTGCATACCTCAAGTTCAGCCTGGTTTCTATCATACAGTAGCTCTAAAAGCAGACGGAACAGTTTGGGCATGGGGTTACAATGCACACGGTGAATTAGGTATAGGTACTGCAGGCGGTGACCATGATCATCCTGAACAGGTACTTAGAAAGGAAAATCAGTCTGATCCTGATTCAAATAATGTACCTCTTACAAATATCGTAAAAATCGCAGTCGGTGCATATCACAACCTTGCTTTAACGGCAGACGGTCAAGTTTATGCATGGGGTTGGGGTATTTATGGCTCACTTGGTGACGGTGATACTTCAGATCATAGTTCGACAGTCGCTATGAGAGTTGTCGGTACAGGTTATAGCAACAATAATACAAACACATATCTTGGCGACGGTAATGGCAGTGACTTTATCGTAGACATCGGTGCAGGCGGATACAGTAACTATGCATCATATTCAATGGCACTTGATATAAAGGGCACTCTATATACATGGGGCAGAAACTATAAGTCAGTAATAGATCCTAAGAATACAAGCGATTCATATGTAACAGGTGTACCGGTTAATATCACAAAGAATAACTCAATGCTAAACGGTGCAGTTAGAATTAATTCTGACGCAATCGGACATACCGGCAGTGTTCTTCGCAGTGACGGACAAATTGTATCTTGGGGATATAACGGATATGGCTCAGCAGGTAACGGAACAACATCTGACAGAATTACAACTACCCAAGCTGACTTAAACGGTAAGAAAGCATTGTATGCAAAACAAGGTTGGCATAATGCAGTTGCAATTACAACTGACGGTTTGGTTATGATGTGGGGTTATGCAGGCTACGGTACAACAGGTCTTGGTAATTCAACTACTAATACAAAACCGACAGTTGTCGCAGATTACAGCAAACATAATTATGAGCAGGCGATTGAAACAATGTCTGCAGACAGTATTGAAATGCAAGCCGATGACAGTGATGATACTTCATTGAAAAAGGTATCTGTAAATCTTGTGATGAAGAACGGTGAAGCGTCAACGGCACTTGGTGTACTAAGTGATGAAGCTCCGGCAGATGCTGACGCGTTGTATGAAGTTGAATTGCCTCTTGGTGCTGTTTCGGCAACTCCGGTTGTATTTGCGACAAGCAAGAATGCAACAGTACAATTCTATAATGTCGAAATGACTGCCCTTGATGGTACTGTCTTTACAGAGGGCGATGACACAAGCTATGCCGGTGCAAGCTTGAATACATATAATGTCGCAACATCAGGTAATGATAAGTTTGAACAACTTGTAAAAGTTCATGTCGAATCAGCAAGCGGAATAGGCGCTGATTACTTGATTAAACTTATAAATTATCCGTCAACGACAATTACAGCATCTCCTGTATTTGCAGATGCGTCATTGAGTTCGGTTGTTTTAATGACAGACGGAAGACTTTATACATCAGGTCAAGCGGGTATATATGCAACAGGACAAGGACCGAATTCTAAGTTCGGTGTAGTAGGCAATGTACTTGCAGGTGACTCAGGTGAAGAGGGTACATATCTTGAAGATATAATTAATGCGGCAGTAACAGCTGATGAAAGACCGGGTCAATCAATGTATGCAATCAAGTCAAACGGTAGTGTTTGGGCTTGGGGAAATAATTCATACTATAAACTTGGCAACGGTTCAAATAAAGATGAGTCGACTCCTGTAAGAGTTGGTGCATCTTACCCTGACAATGAGTCAATATCTATATTCATTAAAGGTAAATGGCGGAAGTGTAACAATTCCGGCACCGTCAGTTGATTCGTTTAATGTATTCAACTCAAATAACGGCGGTAAGACAGATGCTAAGCTTCTATGGCAGACATATGACGGAAACAATAATATTATAACTGTAAATCCTGATACCGGTGAAATTACGCCGGTGGGTGTAGGTACAACATATGTTATAGTATCTATTGCAAACGACCCTCTAACAACAGGTCTTGTTAAGGTAGAAGTACGTCCGTCAGATTTGACGGTCGGAAAAACAAGTGTAGCATATCCGCAGGTAGCTGCAGGTACAGACTTTACTGTTGCTCTAAAGGCAGACGGAACAGTTTGGACATGGGGTCAAAATACATACGGTCAGCTTGGTAACGGTGTATCAAACGGAACAGTTGTATATCCGGAAAAGATAGACTCTTTAAGCGATATTATAAAGATTGCGGCAGCAGGCCAGACAGCGGTAGCTCTAAAGACAGACGGAACAGTTTGGACGTGGGGTAGAAATGACAACGGTCAGCTTGGCAACGGAACAACTGTAAGCTCAAATGTACCGGTACAGGTATTGAAGGGTGAACAGAACCAAGGCAATGCAGATAAGACATATCTTGAAAATATCGTTGCGATTGCCGCAGGCGGATTGAATGACGAGAAGATATTTGTTGTTGCACTTGATTCAAACGGTAACGTATATGGTTTCGGTTCAAATGAATACAGACAATTAAAGATTGCAAATGACGCAAGCTACAATACTCCTGTTGTATCTCCGGCAGTTAATGCGGTAGATGTTGTAGCCGGCAGAGGTGCAACGGTTTATACGCTTACTTCAAACGGTCTTGTATATGCATTAGGTAAGAACTATGCATATGAATACGGAACAGGCGGAACGTCAGGTTCAGTATATACATTAGTACCGCTTGATAACAGAGCAATGGCAATCGGTGCAGGTACCAAAACGGTATAGCTGTTACATATTCTCTTGATGCTTCAAGCAAGCCTTCAACAAAGACATATGCATGGGGTAATAACGCATACTATGCAATTTCGCCGAATAATACATCAACGCTCAGAACTCCGACAGAAATGCTTGGACGTGATAATACAGCGATAATCGGCGGTGGTGACAGCATATATACAATAGATAAAGACAGCCAGCTTAAAATATCAGGTTTAGGCGACCACGGTCAACTTGCAAACGGTTCTGAAGACAACTCAACTTCAATGGTTCCGTATTCGGAATTTGCGAAGAATGACGGTACAACAGCAACTGATGCAATAGGTGCATCATCATCAAGAAACGGTGCACACTCACTATATATTGATTCAAACGGTAGCGTTTGGTCAGTTGGTGATAATACTTCTTCACAGCTTGCATTGCAAAATGCAGGCGACAAAATCAATGTTGCACAAATGATAGGTGCAGAGCCTACAATTTTAGTCAAGGAAAGAGAAATACTTGCTAAGATTGACAAGCAGCAAAACATTGGTAATATAATTGATATTAAGGGTTCATTTAACCTATTCTCATCAGCTGATGCGGCAGCTACATACAGTCAGGAATTTGACGTGTGGGACAGCAATGTTGCAACGGTTGATTCAAACGGTACAGTAACAGGTAAAACTGTCGGACAGACATATGTTCAAATTAAGATTAAAGACAGTGCAGATAATGTAATTAATACTCTTTATGTCTTAGTTTCAGTAGTGCCTGATAAAGACGAATACGTAACATATCCAATGGTAGAGGCAGGTCAAACATTTACTGTTAGCTCTAAAGGCAAATTGGAACAGTTTGGTCATGGGGTAATAATGCTTCAGGACAACTTGGCCTTGGATACACAGGCGGTATGGAAACAGAACCTCGAAAGGTTATGTCAAATATTAAAAAGATTGCTGTAGGCGATAATTTCGTAATGGCGCTTGATTTTGACGGACATCTTTGGACATGGGGTGTAAATAATTATGGACAGCTTGGTCAAGGCTTGGTAACAAGCGTTCAGCTTAATACTCCTCAAATGATTCAGTCATTTGTAAATAACGGTTTGCTTGTAACTGATATTTCAGTCGGCGGTTCAGGTGTAGATGAATTTGCACTTGCAATTACAGATACAATGGACGTATATGGCTGGGGTAAGAATTACAACGGACAAATCAAGAGCGGTAGTGCAGGTTATATCCTTTCACCTATATATACAGGTGTATCAAGAGCAATAGCAATAGCAGGCGGCAGAAATGCTACAAGCTATTCTCTTGCAGAATCAGGCAGAGTATATGCTTGGGGATATAACGGCAGTATTGAACACGGTACAAGTAAGCTTTCTACAAGTGTAGTAGCAAAATCTCAAGTTTCTATTGATGATAAAGTTGTAGCAATCGCTGCGGGTTACGGCAGTGGATTTGCAATTACCGAAAACAAGGAAACATATGTTTGGGGTAAAGGTGTAGACAGTCAGCTTGGTGTTGTTAATTCAGATGGTTTGCCTAGAAAGAATAACAATATAGATAATGTAATCCGTATCAGCGGAGCAAGATCTACATTTGCAATTAAGGAAAACGGTAAGGAACTTCTTGCAACAGGTAAGAATGATTACGGAATGCTTGGCGTAGGTTCTACAAATCTGTCAGAAAGCAAGTTTACAAACGTTAAAGACGAAAACGGTACTAATAATCTTGACAGAGTAATCTGGGCAGATGCAAGTAACAACGGCAATCATTCTGCAGTTATAAAAACAGACGGTGACGTATATGCTTGGGGTCTTGGTACTCAAGGTCAAATCGGTAACGGCGGTTTTGATAACAGCAATTATCCTACAGCTGTCGGTACTAAAAAGATTAAGCTTACCGGTATAACAAATAATGAAATTACAACATATGAAGGTGCTCCTTCAAGAAGCTTTGTACCGAGTATTGTTTCGGGCTTTAACGTATTTGAAGACCATATCACAGATATAGGTACATTTAGAATCGCATCTACAGATACAAACGTTGTTACAGTCGGACTTAATAACCAGCTTTCGTTTGTTGGCGTAGGTAAGGCAAACATTGTTGTTGCAGATAAGGATACAAGCTTATATGCATTGATAGAGGTTAATGTCCTTCCTGCAGACTATCAGTCGGCAGTTGACAACGGAACAGCTGTATTCCCTAAGATTGATGCGGGTGATTACTTCTCAATCGCCCTAAAGGCAGACGGAACAGTTTGGACATGGGGTGAAAATACATACGGCGAGCTTGGTATTAACGACAAGACAGTTACTCAATCAGGAGCTCCTGTACAGGTAGTCCTTGATAACGGTTCACCTCTTGAAGATGTAATTGATATTTCAGCTAACATTTATGCAGCATATGCATTGACAAGAGATGGCAGTGTCTATGCATGGGGACGTAACTACTATGCTGCACTTGGACAGGGTACAGGCAGCGATTACTATCAATACTATCCGATAAAGGTTAAGAGTACAGATGGTAACGGTTTCTTCGGTGCAGGTCTTTCAAACAAAGCTGTTAAGATAAGAGCCGGTGTTCATAGCGCTATAGTAATCATGGATGACGGTACTGCTTATGCTTGGGGTTATAACAATTATGGTAACTTAGGTACAAACGGTGCAAATAATACATTACCGAATAAGATTATCGGTGTTAATAATGCATTTGATGCAGAAGTTGGTACTTATTCAACAGCAATTGAACAGAGATTCAACAGTATTCACAGTGGGTTATAACGGATACGGTGAACGCGGTGTAGGTAATACAAGTAATTCGAGTCTTGTTCAAAAGATACAGAAGAGTGCCGACGGCGGTGAATTCAAGGGTGTTGTAAGTCTTGGCCGCGGTGACCATCATGGTGCATATGTAACATTTGAACTAAAAGACAATATAACAGATTCTACTGATGCTTTTGATAACTATGTATATTCTACAGGTATTAATACAGAAGGCATTACAGGTACAAATACAACAAACTGGACTAATGTATATCCTGTAAGAGTAACAACAGACGGAACAAATCCTTTGACGGATATTTCGCAAATTACAGCAGGTTACAGATTCCATGTTGCACTTACCAATACTGCAGATGCAAATGTATATGCATGGGGTTATAACCATGTAGGTCAATTAGGTCACGGAGTTACCGGAGGAATTTCAACACTTCCAACTTTTGTTGATAAGAATAACAGCGGAACAGAAAAACTGTCAAATATCATGATGGTTGAATCGGGCGATAATGCATCTCATGTACTTGCCGTTTCTAAGACGGGCGGAGTATATGTATGGGGTCTTAACAATCAAGGTCAGCTTGGCGACCAAACGACGGATAACAGTCTTATCCGGTAGTTGTCGGCAGCAGTCCGGTTTCACTTGATTCAAAGGTTCTAAGACTTCATCCGACAGATGAAGCGGATGTAACCGCAACTTCATCGGCTACAGTATTCTCATTGTTTAATACATCAACAACAACCACAAGCGAAGTTACATGGAGAATACTAAATCCAAATATTGCAGAAATCGTATCATCAACTCCTTCAGCCGCAACAGGCGGTTTGACATCGACTACTGTAAAGGTTAGGGGACTTAAGACAGGTTCAACTGTTCTTATTGCAACAGATTCGCTTACAGGTAAGACTGTTGCAACTCATATCACGGTTTCTGAAGGATTTACAAATCCTAAGATTGCAATCGGTGACGGTTATGTAATCGCATTGAAAGCAGACGGAACAATTTGGGGTTGGGGTTCAAATACTAACGGCAGAGTAGGTATTGATACAGCAACTCCTGTAATTGCAACTCCTACAAGAATTGATCAATATATCAATCCTAATAATGACCAGAGATTTGACCTTGACGCTGAAACAATCGTTGATATTGCGGCAGGTCCGGACCATGTTCTTGCAGTAGATAAGAATGGTCAAGTCTATGCATGGGGAATGAATAACTACGGTCAGCTTGGTGTAAGCGCCTATAAATATGGCAGTGCATCATTGCCTGTATTGGTTAAGGCACTTTCAAATGTATTTGCGGTAAAGGTAGCTGCAGGTGCTGATTATTCGGTTGTTTTAACAGATAGCGGATATGTATATAGCTTCGGTAATAATACAAGAGGTCAGCTTGGAACAGCAGATGTAAACGGTTCTCAACATCCGACTCCGGTATTAATGAGAGGTGTTGGCGGTAACGGTACACTTGGCGGAGTAGTTGATATAGCAGCCGGCGCCGCACATACAATGTTACTTCTTGGTAACAAAACTATGTGGATAGTCGGTGACAATACAGAAAAACAACTTGGTGTTGACACAACAAAAGACGGTAATACATATACTGCAACTATTGTAGAAGTAGATTTACCTGTAGATGCAAATTCTTCAACCGGTGATAAAGTTGAGGCAGCCGCACTTTCGGCAGGTCCTTATAACTCAGCATTTATGACTGCTGACGGCAGAGCTTTTGTATGGGGTAATAATCAGTATTACCAAGTATTGAATGATGCCGCAGGCGAAAAAGTTTCGTTAGTATCTCAAATTAACATACCTAATGAAACAAGCGGTATTGTTGATTTACAGTTTGGCGGTTCGCGTTCTGCTCAAACGCATATAGCTGCACTTACAGATAGCGGTAAGGTTTATACTTGGGGTGCGGGCAGTCGTGGTCAGATTGGTGATAACAGCCAGACAGAAAAGGTATCTAAACCGACATATATCCCTGTAAACAACACTAATGTTTGGGGTGTTGCAGTAGGCGGAACAAATACTTCTGCAATATTAACAGACGGATATGTATATACATGGGGTGCAAGTGACCTTGGTCAAATCGGTAACGGTACAGCAGGTCAATCGTCAGATACAGAAACAAATGAACTTGTTCCTGCAAAGACAGGTGAAGATTATATTTCACTTGATGAATATTTTGTAACACTTCATGAGGGTGAAACATCAGTTA